>JGI24724J26744_10002856_pt1 | contig 11324 bp, 8 predicted proteins | sample Cruoilmetagenom7_FD_26744 | JGI IMG/M metagenome (IMG submission 26744)
GAGGAAAACTAGTAATTTGTAAGCGTATTATTAATTTCACTATGATCGGTTATTTATCAATAATGAACTTTCCTCTGACAATGCCCAGAAAGCACTGCCATATGTTTCTGCCTGAATGGCAAGATTTGCGACTTAGGTTATCACAACAATGAGGTTTCCTAATTAGAGTCTATCCTCTGACAATCCCGTATTGGATATGACGTTTTAACACAAATGCACTAATTGCTTTATCCAAATATTTTCTCTACTCTGGACAATAATTGAGAGGCGGGACGGTTATGCGCATATTGATCGCTGATGATCATCCGATTTTCAGAGAAGGCTTGCGGCATATGGTATGCAAGCTTCTTGATGTCGATATGGTCTATGAGGCTGGCGACATGGAGGGCGTCCAATCAATATTGCGGGAAAAGCCAGAACTGGATTTGGTAATTTTGGATCTATTTTTCCCGGGTTTTGAAGTGCAGCGGGACTTTAAAACTGTTCGGCGTACTTTGGCCATGACCCCGATACTTGCCGTGTCCATGACCAGCAATATGGATGATGTGAATACCATTCTTGATTTGGGGGCTAACGGTTTTGTATCAAAATCCGTTAAACCAGATGTCTTAATGCAAGCCATTACTGACATTATGCAAGGCGATCGCGTTGTCCGCCTCGCCACAAATACGATGGTGAAATCTCTGGACGACGGTCAAAATTTCATCCTTGCCCCACGTTTGCGCAAATTATCGGGTCGGCAGCTACAAGTGCTTAAATGTATCGCCAAGGGACAGTCTAACAAAGAAATTGCTCGCGCTTTGGGTATTTCGCCGAACACAGTGCGTATTCATGTTTCTGCACTATTTAAGAACTTGGATGTCAATTCACGTTCCGCCGCAGCTTCATTTGCTGCATCTCGAGGGCTTGGCTAAGTGCACGTTTTTCATAGATTTTGGTCTGGGGACTTACCTGATAGTTTTAAAAATTATGCGCGTGTAAGGATTTTTACGCACGGCGGCGCAGCTTTGTCTGCACTGGCAACTTTTTTGTTGGGCGGGGTGTTGTGCTTTGCCCTATGGCAATCGGGTAAAGATCCGAATACATGGTTTTGGTTGATAGCATTATATCTGTGTGTTGCCTGCGGGTTCATTATGCGCACACGGCAGACCCTATCGGCCGTCTTCACTATTGATCTCATCATAGGCTTATTGTGGTTAATGGTTGTATTAGTATTTTTCCCAACCGCTCCGGCCGGATTACAAATTTTCTTTGCCCTCGTCGTTTTAGGGACGGCTTTGAGTGCGGCCATTTTTCAATCTAATTTTTTGCCTGCCTGTGCGGCAACTATAGGCTTGGCTTTACCAGCCATAGCTGTGCATTATTTTTTACAGGAGGGAGAGGAGAAGCTCTTTTTGCCCATTTTTCTCTTGGTCGGCTGGCTGGTTGCTTTGGGCCTGGCCTGGTCCTTACACAGAGCATTTTTAAGCCGTACAACACTCCAATTTGAAAAAGACATTTTGTTACAAAGCGTTGAAGATAAAATTGCAGAACTTGATCAGTTGCGTAAAAAGGAACAAGCGGCAAGGCAAGATGCCGACAGTGCCAACGCGGCTAAATCTCGGTTTTTAGCACATGCCAGCCACGATTTACGTCAGCCCTTACATGCCGTCGGGTTATTGCTCGCAACTATTTCCGACAAAGGGCAAAACAAGCAAACTAAAAATGTGTTGTTGCGGGTCAGTCAATCACTGGACGTACTTTCGGATTTATTCGACTCGTTGTTAGATGTCGCACTTTTAGATACGGGGCAAGTTGACGTAAATAATTCCGTCTTCCCCGTAAATGATATTTTGCAAAATGTAGTACAGGACTTTGAAAGCACAGCAAAGCGCAACGGTGTATCTCTGGGCATATGTTCGTCTTCGCTTTTGTTAAACTCCGACCCTGTGATTGTGCGCCGAATGGTGCAAAACCTGGTATCCAATGCCATTGCCCATGCCCATAACAGCCGAGTTTTGGTTGGTGTACGCAGACAAAAAAATACTATACGTATCGAAGTTCATGATACCGGCGAAGGCATAGCCAGCGAAGATCAAAAGCAAATTTTTGAAGAGTTTACTAAAGTCGGAACCCGCAAACCCAAAAATGACATGCCCGGCTTGGGTTTAGGGTTGGCAATCGTACAAAGACTAGCAAATATAGTAAACGCACACATTAGCTTAAAATCTACGATCGGGACGGGCAGTGTGTTTTGCATTGAAAATTTGACGCGGGCAGGGGCGAATACGATGCCTAGCAGCTCTGCCATTATGGAAAACAAGACCCAAGTCCAGCAAACGGCGCGCATAGCTATATTGGATGACGATCTTGAAATCCTGCAAGCGACTGAAAGCCTCGTTGCTAAATGGGGGTTTATCGCAGATATTTACACGGCTTATGACCCAGAGGCACTCCATCTTCCAGATATTATCTTATGTGATTACGAGCTTATGCAGCCCTTAAATGGCGTCGAAGTCATAGCGGCAATAAGAGCTAAGTTTGGCTGTAAAATTCCCGCAATCTTAATAACGGGCAACAATAGCAATGAACTAATTTCACGGGCCAAAGCTCAAGACCTGCCAATATTGTTCAAACCCGTTAAACCGGCGCAATTACGCTCAGTTTTACTTACGGCGCTTTCAGATGACACGTGAGGCAAATTGTGGTATGAGAAATAACAATTTGTATAATCGGGGCGAAATATGAATGCTAATAAAATTTCAAGTGGACGATCAAAGAGCGTCGCAAAAGACCTAAATGCATTGCGCAAAAACATGAGCACCAATGATGCCAATGGGTTGGGTGCTCAGATATTGGCATTTATCATCGTTATTTTATTTATTGCTATGGCCGGGTTTTGGTTTTTGCGAATTGATAAATCCGCAAGCTCCATTTTACTTTATGATGGTGGGTTTAGTGTTGCTGGAGCACAGGAAAAGGAATTATGGCTCGGAGAGGCAACAGAGCAAGCCATTATATCGTATCTGAACGTTGGAGAGCGACTACATATTATTGGTGGTCGTGATGTAAAATCAGTACCTGAAAATCCGAATGGGACAGATTGGATAGTATCCGGCACTATTTTGATTGGCACAGAAAACACTGAAGTTCTGGATTTAGTGCTCCAACTTAAATCAAATGACGAGAATGAACAAATATTCTCCACACGCTTGACCGGTGTAAAAATTGGAATTAGTGATTTAGCATCCAGAGCTTCCGCACAAATTTTTACCTGGTTGGAGCAACCAGCTTTATCAATTGAGCAACTGGCAACAGCTGCCGCCGAACTTCCAGCCAGCCAGAATGCACGGCAAGCCTATAGTGAAGGCCTCGAGGCTTTGGAGCGCTTTGATGCCGCCAGAGCAGTGCCAAAATTCGAGGTGGCCCTACGCGATGGAGATCACCCGCTTGTTTATGCAGGCCTTGCACGAGCATGGAGCCAACTAGGTTATCGGAGACGGGCAAAGCAAGCAGCAGAAAAAGCCTATGAAAATCGGGAAAATTTATCTCGGCAAAAACAGTTGGAAGTGGAAGGCCATTTCCGCATTATCAATGATGAATGGTCCAGAGCCACAGAAGTTTATCAAGCGCTCAAAGAGTTTCACCCAAACGATTTATCTTACCGGCTTGCGCTTGCCGATGTGCAGCTTAAGGCAAGCGATATGCAAGGTGTTTTGCAAAACATTGATGATATGCGAAATTTACTTGCTCCGCTAAATGAGGATCCACGCATTGATTTAACCGCCGTGGAGTATTGGCATCAAAAGGGCAATTACGCAAAGGCGGCAGCCGCAGCACAACGAGCTATTAAAAAAGCGCGGGCATCAGGTGATAATGCAGTACTGGCTTCTGCCTTACTTGCCGATGTGGATAATGAAGGCAATAATAAAATTGATCATTTGTTAGAAGCGCGCCAATTGTATGATCAATTAAACAACCCCGGTCAGCAGTCTAGTGTGCTAAAAGAACTTGGCGAACAAGCGCGTTATGACGGCAAAATTCCGCAAGCCGAAAAATATTACTATGAAGCTATACAGGTCGCACAAAGTATTAGTGATGCCCCGCGCATAGCGGCTGCACAAAACGCCTTAGCTATAACCCTTGATCTTAAAGGTGAACTTGAAAATGGTTTAGATTTAAAGCAAGAAGTGCAAGGTTACTATGCCCAGAGGGATGTTAAATCCCGCCAATCAATCATGTTGGAGAACATAGGTATATCTCTGTTTAAGCTTGGACGTCTACAAGAGGCAGAAGCTAGCTTTGATGAAGCGCTAAATATTTTTATTCCCATTGACGATACGATTGGCATTGCGTGGGCACCTTATCATCGATCTCGGATAGCATCAAGAAGCGGGGATTTGGGCAAAGCCGTCAAACTGGCGGAAACTGCAGTTGAAAATTCTGTGGAGACCCCTGCAGGAGATTTGGAACACAATGCACGCTATGAAATTGCTCATACTTTGTATCACCGTGGGTTATATGCACAGGCCAAAGTCATGTTTAATGATTTGGAACAAAATTTTGGCCAAAAAAACAACAAATTGAGTGCCGCAGAAAGCGCCCTGATGCTGGCCAGGATTGCCTTGCAAGAAAAAGACTATGCCTTTGCGCGCAAAAAAATGAATGCTGCTCGAAAAACCTACGAGTCCGGTGGTGTCGGATACTACATTCTTGATGCAAATATTACCCGTGCTGATTTGGCATTTATACATTACTCAGAAGATCAAGATGCGGCTTGCACGGCTTTACGCCAAAACCTGAAAGGCATGGAACATGTCGAGACGGCTTTGCGGGCGCGCTCCCGATTACTCAGATGTAATGGTGCAGTCAACGATCTAACATCAGTAGAAACCGCAGCCCGCGACACTGGTATGTTCGAGCCGCAATTGGATGCGATTAGAATAAGAGCCCAGCTTTGGGAAAAGGCTGGACAACAGGCATTTGCCGATCAAGCTCGTACACGTGGTCGGGAGTTGGCCGCTGCAAAAGGCTGGGCATTTGAATAGTCCATCTGGGTTAATTGTGTAACGGGCAAATCACTGCATTATATCCTTGTGTTGAAACGCCACACACTCGTGTGCGTTACACTAGAAATGGGGTTTACGATGAAAACCAAGCTTTATATTTTAGGGTCAGTGACGGCATTTGTTATGCTGGGTGCGACCAATGCAAATGCAAGCTATATGAGCAATTGCAACACGCTAATCTCAGCGTGGGAGGCATGCATGAAAACTGGACAAAGTTGTCCAGCGGAAAACACCGCCATAGTCGAGCAGTGCAAATGTCACCGCTTGAAGCAGGGCGACTGGAAATTGGTTACAGCGGCCGTTGGCAAAGACGGGGTGTGTAATGCGGCCTATCCTTATGACGATGTCCCGCCGCCGCCTGAGCATAAGAGGAAGAAGAAAGGCAATTTGGGCAAAGGAAGTCCTGATATTGACGGTAATGATACGCGTGATCGCGGTGGCCCAAAAAAGGGAAATGACGGTCGTGGGAACGATTGATCAAACCACTTAGCCCCCACTTACGGGTGGGGTCATTCACTAAAATTTTGGAGATTGTCATGGTTCGTTATTTAGCCAGTTTGTGTATGTGCGTGTTTGTTTTTGTGGGGAGTGCTATTGCACAGACCGGCCCAAATGAAAAAGTACCGGACGCGGACACCAAACAATTGTTCTATATGATCTATGACAGCTCCAACTCCATGTGGGGGGAGTTATCTGATAAAACTCGCAAATACGAAGCTGGGCGTACGGCCATGAGCTCGGTTCTCGACTTAAATCTCGAAGACCGGGATCTGNCCTTTCGTGCTTATGGCCACCGCGATAAAACCGATTGCCGCGACAGTGAATTAATAGTCAAGGCCAGCAGCGCCACCGCCGCCAAGCCCCTGATCAATAAAGCTGTCACCAGTATTCGCCCAACTGGCAAAACCCCAATCACACATTCCCTACGTGAAGCGCTTAAGGATATGGGGGATCGCAAAGGCGATATTTTGTTGATAAGTGACGGCATTGAAACCTGCGATATTGATCCGTGCGCCTTGATGGCACAATGGCGCAATCAGGGCATCAAAATTCGGGTGCATGTGGTCGGGGTCGGCCTAAACGAGATTGAACGAAAAGCCATGATGTGCGTCGCGGAGGCTGGCGGCGGCGAATATTATGATGCTGGTTCCGAGGGCGAGCTGATTGAGGCCATGAACAAGGCGACCAAGATTGAGCCCGGCGAAGCGAAACCAATCAAGCAGGTGCAGGGTTACGGTCTGAACATTAAAGGCAATGACGAGACGGGAAGGTCATTTATAATAATAGGCCACCTTTACGACGAAGATAATAAAGAAGTCATGACCTTGACTTCCAGCGGACAACAATGGGTCGAAGATCCGGGTAAATACACAATGAAAGTTGGTGTGCTTTTGAAAGATGGTTCTATTTACAAACCAGTGACAAAGGCCGTTGAGATTAGTGAGCCGGGCATTACCCGCGTTAATGTGATTGTAACGCGTCCCGCCATTGTCAGCGCCAGTTTTTCTGAAGACGGCGAAAAACATCGCGGTAGTCATGTTAGTGCCTATCAAGACGACAAAATGGTCTTTAGCTTTCGTCGGTTTGACGAAGCGTTGGCGAGACCAGGCGCTTACGAATTTCGCGCCAAACCAAATGACGACAATGAATTGAAAGTCGAAGCGAGATTAACTGAAGGCGATCATACGGTCGTCAATTTCGATCTTGTGAAAACCGTAGAAGTGCTAATTAAATACGTATTGCCGAACGGGGAAACCGACCAACGTGGTGGGCAATTGTTCAAGGATGGAAAACCGCTTTATACGACTTACGTCAGTAACTTCACGACTGTGATACCTGGCACATATGAACTTCGCGATAAATATCCACGCGCCTTAGTGCTCAACCCCCTGCCTGCTGATACGTTCGTCACAATTACAGGTGAGGAAAAACAGACTATCGAAGTGCCGATGCAGGTCGGGTATATTCTGACGGAATATGCTGGTGCCGATTTCGACTATATCAAAAGAAAAGGTGGTTACACCTATATCCATGCCCTTGATGCCGACGGCAAATCTATTGGTAGCAAGACGGCTTCTCCGGGTGGCAAGGCGAAGGTTGCCAAGCCGGGACGTTATCGTGTGCTGGGCCATAGTGGGAAGGGTTATTTTGATCCTGTTGAAATCACTGTGGAAAACAATCAAACCGTCATGGCCAGCGTTGTCGCCAAGCCTACCGCTCATATCAGCATGACTTACGCAGCAGGTGACTATAAAAGAGAGCCCGACCGCGCGTCCCTAGTTCCTCTCGGCGGGCAAAAACCAATTAAAACGTATATGGGAATTGGCAAAGTCCTAAAAGTCCCACCCGGCCGTTACCGTATTCAGCCCCATTCCTACACACCCGAAGCGGTGCCATCTCCAGAGTTCACCCTGAGCGCCGGAGAGACCAAGGCCATTGTTCTTGCCCACAAGTAACCTTAAGAGGAGAAACCCATGAAAATTTCACTTATACTTATGACCAGTATGGCCATGACATTACAGCTCTGCGAAAAGAAAAACAAAGCACCAGAAAAACCGAGTGAAGTCAGTCAAATTGCGGAAAATGACACCCCAAAGCCAAAGAAGGTTATCAATAACAAATCCAAAAAGATAAAATCGACCAAGGCTAAATTTGCTGGCAAAAAACTGCACCCGGAAAAACAGTTCTGCGTCAACTACGACCATAAAGGCATGGGGATGAGCGGTACGTCGGAAATGTGTTCGCGCAAGCATGGTCAGGAATCCTATACCATAGAGAAGCTTAAAATAGGCATGGGCGGGTTTTCTCAAGACCAGAACAAACATACGGTTATCTACGGGGACAAGATATATACATCTGAAACTGGCAGTGGGACATGGATGGTCGCCACAAATCCAATGTATGCAGGACTAACCAAAGGAAACCCCGAAGATTTAAGCAAGCAAATGATGGCCGCTCTTGGCATGTCCAAAACCGGAGAAACCGAAATCGTTGCGGGCACCAAATGTTACACCTATAATTCCGCGCAAATGGGCGGAGCCTGTTTTACCAAAAATATGGTCATGCTTAGGCAATCTATTATGGGCATGGAGCAAATTGCCACCAAAGTTGATATCGGCAGTGCTGGTGATAACGCAAAATATGCCCGGCCGAAAAATGCCAGCGAGGCACCAAATATTGATGATATTATGAAACGGCTTGGTAAGCAGTAATGGCCGCAACAAAACCAGCAATGTTTTCCCCGAAATGGTTATGTTTTGGCCTTGGTATATTGGGCACCGCTATATTGGCGATGTTCTGGATGTATCCAGCCTTGTTGAGCCTATTTGGCGGCAGAGAGTTACAGGCGGCAGGCGGCTTAACATGGTCAGTGCCTCTATTGTTCTTGGCGCTGTTGATGACAGGCTGGCTGATGCTGGGCTTTATGGCTTTGCTATGGCCAGAACTCATAATCAAAATTTTGCCGGAGTTTTTAAAAAAGGGCCTTGAAAACAGTCTGGATTCAGGCCCAGATTCAGGCCTGGGTGGAGGGTCGGAAAGCGCGGACTTTCAATTTAAACATGGACGTCAATTTGTTTTAAACTCTTTGGCTGGGCGCGTATTAATCTGGCCGCCCTTCTTGTTTTCTCTCTTGCTTTTAATGCCGATTTTATTTGCAAATGTCATTATGTCTCCTTGGAGCGCTTGGTTGTTCAGTCCGATATTTCGCATCCTAGCTTTTGCCATCTCGGCAGCGTTCATCGCCGCATTACTTTTGCGTATTTTTGCACCCAGCGTATTTTCCTTCATTAATAGAAATCCCGGTATGGACGGAGAATTCGGACCCGGGCTGTTTCCAATCACCGCTATTCCGTTTATTGGTGGATTACTAACGGCGATCATAGCCATAATGCTCATGAGCATAACGGGTTTATTGCCACAGTCGGAAAACATCTCACGACTAGTACAAACAACTGGGCGCCCAGATAACGGGGCCACGCCAAATCCGGCAGGAAATAACCCGGACACCAAATCCCGCGACAAAGAAACTAAACGCAAAGATGTTAGCAATGTTCAGTGGGAGCAACATTTTCTTGCTCTTATGGGGGAAAATCATGTGCCTGTCGCCGATGCATTTTCGACACCCTTTGCTACATATTTTCGCATAGACCAGCCGGGTTATATTCCTGGTGGCAAGCTCGGCCCGCCTGATAAAGGTTATTTGGGCACCATAGAATGTGCGCCCGACATAGCACCCAAGAACAATAATAGTAATTCTGTCGCGGAAAGTGCCAGAGATGCGGCTGAAGCGACTAATAACTCAAAACCAATTGTAAGGCGTAACCCGAACTGTCCAAGAGATTTGGGGCAATTATGGTCAGCGGGGTCATATGTTTATGATGGGACGGGTAACCAACTGGCGGGCTTTGAGTTTAAAGACAACACACATGCTTATGTGGTTAGAGCGGCTAATGGGTCGCAATATCTTGTCTTCCCCGAGGGCGGTTTTGGGTCCAAAGACAATCCAGCTATCAAGAAATATGTGCCGCGATATGTGTTTATTCGCAATAATGACCCGCTGGGTAATGTAGATGGAGATGATGGTTCCAAAATGAAAATTAAGCCTTATATTGCTGGCGCTCCTGATTTGCCTGTATTAATTGATCACAAAACTATTAGTGATAAGGATTTGTATGGAGGTGATGATGATTATCTGCCAAATATCGACGAAATCATTTCTGCCCTTGATAAAATAAAAAAGAAATCCAAACGCACGGTATCTGATGATATTGTCATCATTTCCCGTGCCGCTCTGCCTATAGACGGCGCAGAATACAAAAAGAGAATTGAGGCTTTGGCCAGAGAAATAAANCNCNCCCGCCAAGCCTCTAATGCTACGTTCATCCATCTAGGTTTTTTACCGCAAATATGTGATGCTCAAACCACCGGCTGCGAAATGCTCAACCGCCGCAGTACAATTATCTATACCCCAAATCCGCGTTAAGTGGATGTGCAAAAGACTGGCTAATCATGTCAAAATATAACCCATTCCTTAAGCTTGCAATTGCCGTTCTAGGCAAAGCTTTGACTGGGCAATCGAACGATGATCCATCGGTCGGTCAGAGCAAACCTACAAAACCCCTTAGTAATCACAATTCGCGCTACAGTTATGATGAAGCCTGGGAGCTAATGTGGCCGGTGTGTCAGGGCAATGAAATGATGCCCGAAGAAAGCAGGCGCATGATGGATGATATCATTTCAAAATTTGGTGTTGATGCAGCGGTCTATATCGCGCTTACGGGGTGGGAGCGCCACGAGGAAGCCGACGCAATAAAGGTTGAAATCGGCAAGGTGCGGGTAACGGGTGCCAATAAGATTTTTGAAGACGGCACCTATGGGGTTTATCGTTAAGTAAGCGGCTATAATGGTTTTGACGTGGACCTGAGTACGCCATTTGCGATACTTACGCTTTGCGCTTATAGTGCCCTGGCGGATAATCTCCATTATGAGAACTCATAGATCTGCAAATTTCTAGTGTGGGTTTATCATATTGCCTACCGTGGCACTTAATACCTAAAATGGCCTAGCAAATTTTGATACTTAACAAACGCTCATATTTAAGGCAGACTATCTCTCATATACAACTCAAGATATAGGCAATACGATACACATGACTAATAATGAAACACAAAACACCAATGTATTATATAAAAACCTATTAAACGACAAACCTGCCACGGAAGATTATTTTTCTGGCGGAGGCCATAATAGAACGGCAAAGGCACTGGCACATTCCATCAAAGAGTTAGCTAATGAAGATGGCGCTATAGGGCTTGAGGGAGAATGGGGAAGCGGTAAATCATCCGTCATCTCAATTGCACAAAAAGAATTGCATGCTCAAAAGGACACAAAAATAAGATTTCATTTTTTTGAATTTGATCTTTGGGCGCATCAAACCGACAACTTTAAAAGATCATTTCTAATTGAGTTTTTGTTGTGGCTAAAACAGAAAAATCTAATCAGCACAGGTAAATTCAATGCATTTGATGATACGATTCGAAATCGCACCAAAGTTACAACCGAAAAAAATACAAAAATATTCACTAAAGCAGCATTCGCATTTTTCTTAGCATTTATTTTGACCCCACTTGCTTTTAGTGTTTTCAGATGGCAACTTTCACAAATAGAGAAGACTAATGGAAATTTTAATTGCTGGTACTTCTTTCCAGCATTGGCAATTTTGCTACTCCCAATATTAATTGTGCTTTTTTCTCTCGTTTATTACAAGAGCAAGAG
>JGI24724J26744_10002857_pt1 | contig 11319 bp, 9 predicted proteins | sample Cruoilmetagenom7_FD_26744 | JGI IMG/M metagenome (IMG submission 26744)
AAACCCGCAGCCCGTGGCATCAGCCAAAGACCCGCCAGCCGGTCGCAGTCTGTTTCGGGCGGGGTTTGCGCCCATACCGCCACGCCAACCAAACACAGGACGATGGCTAACACTGCACGCATGGCCAACCCTTTGCCCCTCGAAAACAAACCGCAAGCCGAGGGGTGAAACAGCAAGCGGCGCGACAAAGCTATCATGCCCTGCCGCGCCGCCAAGCCCATTGCGCACCGTTTACCCGCGTGCGCGCATCAACATGCCATATAGGTCACGCGGATCATCGGGGTCCGCGATCATATCCAGCATCGCGCCACCCGATTGCGCGTGACTATGCAGCCAGTTCAACGCGGTGAAATCCTCAATCGCAAAGCCAACGCCATCAAACAGGGTGATCTGCGCCGCGTCACGGCGCCCCGGCACCTCGCCGTTAATCACGCGCCACATCTCGACGACGGGAAAATCTGGCGCGACCTGTTGGATCTCCCCCTCGATCCGCGTTTGCGGCTCGTATTCGACGAACACCTCGGCGCGGTGCAGAATGGCTGATGCCAGCTCAGTCTTACCCGGACAATCGCCGCCAATCGCGTTGATATGCACACCTGCGCCGATCATGTTGTCGTGCAGCACCGTCGCGTTCTTTTTATCTGCGGTGCAGGTCGTGATAATATCCGCGCCTTCGATCGCCGCCTCGGCACTGGTACAGGCGATCACCGTCAGGCCCGACCCTTGCAAGTTGTCGCGACACTTTGCGGTCGCGGCTGGGTCCACGTCATACAGGCGCACCGTGTCGATACCGATCACCGCCTTCATGGCCAAGGCCTGAAACTCGGCCTGCGCACCATTGCCGATCAGCGCCAGAATACGAGCGCCTTTGGGGGCCAAATGCCGCGCAACCATTGCCGAACTCGCGGCGGTGCGCAGGGCAGTTAGCAGTGTCATTTCGGCAAACAGCAACGGATAACCGGTCTCGACCTGCGCCAGAACGCCAAAGGCAGTGACCGTTTGCAACCCGGCGCGAGTGTTGGCCGGATGCCCGTTCACGTATTTGAAGGCATAGCGGTCACCGTCCGAGGTTGGCATTAATTCAATCACACCAATCGGAGAATGGCTGGCCACACGCGGTGTTTTGTCAAAAATCTGCCATCTGGCGAAATCAGCCTCCAAACGGTCGGCCAACTCGCGAAAGGCCGTTTCCAGCCCGACGCGGTGGATGATTGCCATCATTTCTGCGACAGAGACAAACGGCACCAAAGCCTGCTCTGATGGGATTGGTGCGAGCGAGTTCATGCCCGCCCCCGATACCCGCGTGTTGGCCGGTCAAAAACCTTGCGCCCCATCAACGAGCCCAACAGATCGACCATCAGATGCGCTGTGCGGCCGCGCTCGTCAAGAAACGGGTTCAACTCGACAAGATCAATCGACGTTACCAGATCCGATTCGTGCAACAGCTCCATGACCAGATGCGCCTCGCGGAACGTGGCACCACCGGGCACCGTTGTCCCGACCGCAGGCGCAACCGCCGGGTCGAGGAAATCGACATCCAGCGACACGTGCAGCAAACCGTTCGCGGCCGCAACACGGTCAAGAAACGCCTGCAACGGGGCAACGACACCTTGCTCGTCCAGCACGCGCATATCGTTAATCGCAATGTCATGGGCCTGTAGCGCCGCATGTTCCGCCGCATCCACCGACCGGATGCCGAACAGGCACAGATTCTGCGGTGGTACGGGTGCTGGGAACGGCGGGAACGGCGCAAATGGGCGCCCCGACAGATAGGCGACCGGTGTGCCATGCAGATTGCCCGAATCGGTACTGTCGAGCGTGTGAAAGTCGCTATGCGCGTCCAGCCACAGCACAAACAAAGGCCGCCCCACGGATTGGGCGTGCGCCGCCACTCCGGCCACGGACCCCAGCGACAGGCTATGATCACCGCCAAGGAAAATCGGCACACCTTTGGCCGAAGCCGCCTGCCCCGCATCGGCAAGCGCCTTGGTCCACCCCATGATCTCACCCAGATGATGAATCGCCGGGTTGTCACAAACCGCGCCCTCTACGGGCGTCGGCACCACATCACCCAGGTCGGTGACGCTGTGGCCCAGACTTTCCAATGACTGCACCAAACCGGCGGTGCGGTAGGCCGCAGGCCCCATCAAGCAGCCGGGGCGCTGTTGCCCGCCATCAATGGGGGCTCCGATCAAAAAACAGTCTCGTGAGGAGAGGGTCATGTGTGCGCCTTGTGTCAAAGTGGAGTGCGCAGAACGTGCCATCAATCGGCAGGCGTTTCAGCACCCGAATTGCGCATTTTGCACTAATCATTGTCCAGTCTGCTCAATTCTACTAAGCATAACGCACAATCAATCTGCGAAGGCTCTGCCATGATCCTCGACCAAACCGACCAGAAATTGATCGCCGCACTCCAGCGGGATGGGCGTGCCGGCTTGTCAGAGCTTGCCGCACTCATCGGCATCAGCCGCGCGACGGTACGCACCCGGCTCAACCGGTTAATCGACGGGGGCGAGATTGCCGGGTTCACCGCGCTGACCCGCTCGGATCTGGCCGATAGCCCGGTGCGTGCGCTGATGATGGTCGCCATCGAAGGCGCCGGAACTGACCGCGTTGTCGGCAGAATGCTGGCGATGCAGGCCGTGCGGGCGGTTCACGCCACAACCGGGCGATGGGACGTGATCGTGGATCTTGCGACCGGCAGTCTGACGGCGCTGGACGATACGCTGGCCCGCATTCGCCGCCTCGACAGCGTCAGCAGCAGCGAGACCCATTTGTTGATGTCCACGCGCCGCGCATCATAGCAGCGGCGCGCGGGTCTCTTAGCTGCGCAGCGTGCCGCCGGTCGCCTTGGCGACTTTATCGACGATCTTGGCGCTGACGGCCTCGAGGTCTTCTTCGGTCAGGGTCCGGTCTTGCGGCTGCAAACGGACGCTGATTGCCAAAGACTTCTTGCCCGACCCCATCTGTGCCTCGGCCTTTGCGCCGGTGAATTCGTCAAACACGCGCACCGATTCGATCAGGGCTTTGTCGGCACCCTGTGCCGCGTTGACGACGGTTAACGCCTCGACACGGGCATCCAGCACAAAGGCGAAATCACGCTCGACTGCTTGCAAGTCGTTCAGCACCAGAGCCGCGCGCGTGGCCGTTGCTTTGCGCGGCATCGGCACGGCCGCCGGAACCACCGTAAAGGCCACCGCAGCGCCCTTGATCCCGTAAGCCTTCAGCACACGGGGATGCACCTCGCCAAAGCTGGCCAGCACCAGTTTCGGCCCCAGCGTCAGACGCCCGGCCCGACCGGGGTGGAACCACTCGGGCACGTTNCGGTCGGCCTGCATCCGCGCCGGCGCGCCGATGGCGGCCAGAACNGCCTCGGCGTCGGCCTTTGCATCATAGAGATCAACGGCGCGGCGGCTGCCATGCGAATCGCGCGGGGCATTCGCGCCAACCAGCAGGCCGGAAGCATGNGTNGNNTGNTCNCCCGGTTCGCCGCCATGGAATACGGGCCCCAGTTCGAACAACGACAAATCCATATAGCCCCGCGCCTGATTGCGAGCCGCCGCTTGCAAAAGACCCGGCAGCAGATCCGGNCGCATATGGCTCATCTCGCTGGAGATCGGGTTTTGCAGCGACAACGCCTCACCGCCGCCGCCGAACAGCGTGGCCGAGGTCGCATCAATAAAGCTGTAGTGGACGCATTCATGATACCCCAACGCCGCCATCGTGCGCCGCGCCAGACGTTCGCGCATCTGGATTGGCGTCAGAATTGGCGCAGGCACACCGGTGGTCGGGCGGGCCAGCGGCTTGCCCTCCAGCTTGGTAAGCGAGGCAATCCGTGCGACTTCCTCGACCAGATCAGCCTCGCCCAGAACATCGGGCCGCCAGCTTGGTACACTGGCCATGTTGCCGTTCAGCTCAAAGCCCAGCGCGGTCAGAGTGGCGCGTTGCGTGTCCTCGGGAATGTCCATGCCGACAAGGCTGACAACCCGCGCGGCATCGAATTTATACGCCCGCGCGGTGTCCGGCACAGCGCCGTCCACAACGATTTCACTGGCCTCACCACCGCATAGGTCAAGGATCATGCGGGTCGCCAGTTCCAACCCCGAAAGGGTGAATGCCGGGTCGACACCGCGCTCAAAGCGGTAACGCGCGTCGGAATTCACCTTTAGCGCGCGACCCGTCGTGGCCACCGTGATCGGATCCCAATACGCGGATTCGAGGAACACATCGACGGTCTCCTCGGTACAGCCAGACAGCTCGCCACCCATGATGCCCGCGATGCTCTCGACGCCGTTNGCATCGGAAATCGCCATCATACCGGGTTGAAATTCATAGNTTTTACCGTCCAGCGCCANGATTTCCTCGCCNCCCNGCGCGGGATGAACCCGCAGGACATCGCCCGCAACCTTGGCCACATCGAACACATGCAGCGGCCGGTTATACGCATAGGTGAAAAAGTTGGTCACATCGACCAGCTTTGAGATCGGACGCAAACCGATCGCCCGCAAGCGTTGCTGCAGCCACTTGGGCGACGGCCCGTTTGTCAGGCCGCGAATCGTGCGACCGGCGAACAGCGGGCAGCCCTTGGCTTTGAGCTCTGGGTCGATTTCAACCCGCAGCGCGCTGGGGAAGCCCCCCGCAACCGGCGTTAGATCCGGTGATTTCAACGTGCCCAGTCCACGCGCCGCAAGGTCACGCGCCACGCCATGAATGCCCAGCGCATCGGGGCGGTTCGGCGTGATCTTGATGTAGATCATCGGGTCATTGAGGTCGGCATAATCAATGTACCGCGCCCCCAAAGGCGCATCGGCGGGCAGATCAATGATCCCGTCGTGCTCGTCGGAAATCTCCAACTCGCGCTCGGAACACATCATCCCGTTCGAGGCCTGCCCCCGGATCACGCCGGGTTTCAGTACCATCTCGGTGCCGGGGATATACGTGCCAACTGGGGCGAAAACGCCAACCAAACCGGTGCGGGCATTCGGTGCGCCGCAAACGACTTGCACCTCCTCGATCTTGCCGCCCGGCCCGTCGGGCAGAGTTTCCACGCGGCACAGACGCAGACGGTCGGCATCCGGATGTGGCGCGGCCTCGGCAATCCGCGCGATGCGAAAACCACCAAGGCTTGCCGCCGGATCCGCGACCTCTTCGACCTCAAGGCCCAGATCGGTCAACGCCTCAACAATCTCATCAAGAGTTGCGTCGGTTTCAAGGTGTTCCTTGAGCCAAGACAGGGTGAATTTCATCGCCAGACCTATCGCTATATCACGGGTTTGGCGCCCTGTTAGCCCATCGACGCGGCCAAGAAAAGCCGCCAGTCAGCTTTGCGGCCCGTTCAGCGCAACGGCAACAAGGTTGCGGCGTCCAATCGGCATTCCCGCCGGATCGTCGCCGGATCGCACTCCATCGGCTCCAGATCGCGGGTCAGGCAGACGCGCAACTCAACCAGATCGCCACGCGGGCAACTGGTGACCAGCATATCATGGGCCATATCCGGGTTGGCCTCGATGAACGCGGCCTCGACGACATCGGGGTCCACGTTCAACTCGCGGGTGATGCCGGCAAAGATTTCGGGCAGTTCCACGCGATCCAGCGCCGCTTGCACAAGGCGATAATAGTTGCGTGCCGACAAGCCGGTGCAGCGCCCGTGCTTGTTCCACTGATGCCACGCCGACCCGGATGTGCCGAACAAATCCGCCTCCTCTGCGGTTTCACGCCGCGACGGCGAACGCTCGACTGTATTGCAGTATTCGGGCCAATCCCCGCCGTCGTGTTGCGGCCACAAGCCGTGAACGGCCCAACCAACGGCCGACCCGTCATCACAACGCGGATCGCGGCGTTCATCACCGTCACCGGCGCAATATGCGGGGATCCAGCTAAGGGCCAAAAGGTAATGATCAAACTCGCCAGCACGGCTTTGCGCCGTGGCAGTTTGGGACAACGCGATAAAAATCAACATAACGACACGGGACAGGCGGAATAGTGGGCGCATTTTCTCTTTCCTCGGAACGGCAAGGCGCTTATATACACTCTATTCCCCGAAATCGAGGATGCACGGCCCGGCGGTCGTGGCCGGACCTTCCGGCAGGTGCGCCGGTATGCGCGCACCTCGCACGATGAAGGACACAAAACGATGTCAAAACCCCTGATGGCAAAAGCCACCGCCGTCTGGCTGGTGGACAATACGACCCTTAGCTTCAAGCAAATCGCCGACTTCTGCGGTCTTCACGAGCTTGAAGTGCAGGGTATCGCGGATGGCGACGTGGCGACGGGCGTTAAGGGCTTTGACCCGATTGCCCACAACCAGTTGGACGAGGGCGAGATCACCAAGGGGCAGGCAAGCCCCGCCTATGCCCTGAAGCTCAAGCATAATCCGGCCGCCGTTGGCGAAGAAAAGCGCCGCGGCCCGCGTTATACGCCACTCAGCAAACGTCAGGACCGCCCTGCGTCGATCCTGTGGCTGGTGAAATTCCATCCGGAATTGGCCGACGCGCAGATCCGCAAACTGGTTGGCACGACGAACCCGTCGATCCAGGCAATCCGCGAGCGGACGCATTGGAACATCCAGAACATCCAGCCGATTGATCCGGTTGCATTGGGGCTGTGTCGCCAGTCGGAACTTGACGCCGAAGTGCAAAAGGCTGCCAAGAAGAAGGCATCCGAGGGCGGCGTGATGAATGATGACGAGCGTCGCAAACTGGTCTCGACCGAGCAATCGCTGGATATGCCGGACGAGCCACGNGTGCCACGTTCGATTGCCGGGCTCGAGACCTTTACCCTCGGCGGCACNGACNCCGANAAAGCACAAGAGGCCGCCGAAAAGCGCGATTATTCNGACGCGGACAGCTTCTTTAACCTGCCGGATGACGATGCCGACAAAGAGGCAGACGACAAAGACGGTGACGACAAAGGCTGAGCACGCGCTTTGTCGGGAACCATGACAGGGGGCCGCTTGGCCCCCTTTTTCATAGCCGCACATTGAAACTTTGGCATGCCACCCGCACTATAGCCAAACGCCAAACCAGCCCCGATTGCCCCATGCCCCAAGACGACCCGCAGCTTGCCCCACATCGTCCCGCCGCCTCGATCAACGAGGCACTGGACATGGATTTGCGGTTCATCGCGCTCGATGTCGAAACGGCAAACGGACAGGCTCATAGCATTTGCCAGATCGGGCTTGCCTGCGTGCGCACTGATGGCCGCATCGCGACGCTGGGCTTTTACGTCGATCCACAGGGCGCTTTCGAGCCGTTCAACACCCGTCTGCACGGAATTGATGCCCGGACCGTCGAACATGCGGCTGCGTTTCCCGATGTTCTTGAACGCCTGCGCCCGTTGCTGGACCGGACCCCGCTGGTACAACACAGCGGCTTTGACAAACGCGCCATGAACGCCGCTTGCGATCGCTATGGCCTGCCCCTGCTAGACACCATCTGGCACGATAGCGTCACCATCGCCCGCCGCGCTTGGCCGCAACTCAAGGGAAATGGCGGGCATGGCTTGGGGAGCTTGAAAGCCTATCTGCGCCTGAAGTTTGAGCATCATGACGCGGTTGAGGATGCACGCGCCGCCGCGCAGGTTGTCTTATGCGCCGAGGCCGAGACCGGCCACCGGTTTGACCTTCTGGCCGGCAGCCCGCCGCGCAAACGCACGTCTGCTACAAGACCCGAGGCACCGAAAATCAACACTCAGGGGCCGTTGTTTGGCCTGACCGTCTGCGTGACCGGAAAATTGAGTGTGTCGCGCACCGTCATCACCACGATCGCAGCGCAAGCCGGGATCACCCTGACCAACCATGTGGATACCAACGTGGCGTTTCTGGTGATCGCCGACCCCGATCTGGACGCACGCGCAGCGCATAACAAAAGCGCCAAACGCCGCAAGGTCGAGGAACTTGTGGCGCAGGGCCACGACATTCATATCCTGCACGAAGCAGACTTTAGAACCTTGATCCAGGACGCCGAAAGCCGTCTGCGTTAACCGTCTGTCGCGGGCGCCGCCCCTTCGGCTGGTGCAGGCGTGATGTCAGGCTCGACAAGCACACCATTTTCCCAGCGCCCCGACACCACCTGACCAGCCGCATAGCGCAAAGCGCCTTGGCCGACACGCTCGCCGTTCACAAAGTCACCCTCGTAGACATCGCCATTGGCATAGGTCGCTGTGCCGCGCCCCTCAATGCGACCGACGCGCCAAGCGCCCTCATAGGTGAACCCGTCGGCCATTGTGATCGTGCCCTGACCTTCGCGCTCGCCTGCAACATAGCTGCCGGTATATCGGGTCGCATCGGGGTAGATCATCGTGCCTTCACCCTCGCGGGTNCCGCTGTTGAACGCGCCGGTATAGATGCGGCCATCGGGGTATTCCATCCGACCCTCTCCATGCGGGCGGCCGGCGCGGAATATCCCTTCATAGATCAGACCCTCGGCGATTTGCGCACGTCCCTGCCCTTCCATGCGGCCCTCGACCCAAATGCCCATATAGCCACTGCCATCGGTATAGGTGATCACGCCCTGCCCGTCCGGGACCCCGTCACGGAACTGCCCGTCATAGCGCGTGCCATCAGGCGCCGTCATCACGCCACGCCCGTCGATGCGATCCGCAACCCAACCGCCGGAATATACATGGCCATCCGCTGCCGTCAGTCGCCCGCGGCCTTGGCGCAGATCATCGACAAACGCGCCCTCATAGATGCTGCCATCGGCCAGCATCAGTCGCCCGACACCCTGCAGCATACTCTGCTGGAATGTACCTTCGCGCCGGTCACCATTGGCCAGTGTCAAAACGCCGGCGCCGTGCAGCATCCCCTCGGACCACTCGCCATCATAGACGGTGCCATCCGGCTGCGTCAGGCGGCCTTCGCCATGACGCTTGTCGGCCAACATGCCGCCCGTATACATCGAGCCATCAGGGTACGAGATCACCCCCTGCCCCTCGCGCATACCATGCGCCCATTCGCCATCGTATCGCAGTCCGCCGGGGCGCTCCATCACGCCGCGCCCGTGGGGTTGGCTGTCATCAAACACGCCGGTATAAACCACACCCGTCACATAACGCCGGGTGCCCTGCCCCATGATGCGGCCCGCGTCCCAGTTGCCCTCGTATGACGAGCCATCGGCAAAAACCATCCGCCCCTGACCATGCGGGCGGCCGTCCTCGAACGCGCCTTCATAAACCGAGCCGGTGGGATATCGCGCCGTGCCGTTGCCGGTGATTTCCCCCTGCACCCAAGCGCCGGTATATTCAAACCCGTTGGGCAGGCTATAGGTGCCCTGCCCGTGCTGCACACCGTCAAGGAACGTACCCTCGTAAATTCCGCCATCCGCGTATTGACGCGTGAGAACTTCGCCAGCGTCCTGCGCGGTCGCAGTCATCGCAAAGCAGGCCAGCACACTGGCGGCAAACACACGGTTGCGGAAATTGGTCATGCGGCGTCGTCCCCTAACGGCACGCTTTGGTCAGCGCGGCCTAAACCTAGTGGAGTCGCATAGGGGCTGGCAAGAGCCGAAGGGGCCGGAATGCCACACGAAATCGGGGGCACAATTGTTAATCGCCCCTGCGTCGCCCCTCAGCCCGCGTGGATCGTCGGCGCGGCGAGTGAGGAGAAGCCGTAGTGGCGCAGCCAGCGTAGGTCGCTCTCGAAGAAGGCGCGCAGGTCGGGGATGCCGTATTTCAGCATCGCCATGCGGTCGATGCCGACGCCAAAGGCAAAGCCCTGCCAGATGTCGGGGTCGATCCCGCCAGCCCGCAGCACATTCGGATGCACCATGCCAGAGCCCAGCACCTCCATCCAGCCGTCACCCTCGCCGACGCGCAGCTGGCCGTTGATCCAGCTGCACTGGATATCCACCTCAGCCGACGGCTCGGTGAACGGGAAATGCGAAGCGCGAAAGCGGGTCTTTACCTTGGTGCCGAAATAGGCGCTGAAAAATTCCTCGAGCACCCATTTCAGGTTCGCCATCGAGATGTCCTTGTCGATCGCCAACCCCTCGATCTGGTGGAACATCGGCGTATGCGTCTGGTCCATGTCCATGCGGTACACACGGCCCGGCGCGATCACCCGGATCGGGGCGCCCTGTTCCTGCATCGCGCGGATCTGCACGGGGCTGGTGTGGGTGCGCAGTACATGCGGCGGGCGGTCATCCCCCTCGGCGCGGTGCATAAAGAAGGTATCGTGCTCTTGCCGCGCGGGGTGCTCGGGCGCGAGGTTCAGCGCGTCAAAGTTGTACCAGTCGGTCTCGATCTGCGGCCCCTCGGCCACGCGGAACCCCATATCAGCGAAAATCGCGCTGCATTCCTCACTGACCTGGCTGACCGGATGGATCGTACCACGCGGGCGCGGTCGGCCCGGCAAGGTTACATCCAGCCACTCGGATTTCAGACGCTCATCCAGCGCCGCGTTCTCCATACCCAGCTTGCGGGCCTTCAGCGCGGTGTCGATCTCGTCCTTGAGACCGTTCAGCGCCGGACCGGCAATCATCCGCTCCTCGGGCGTCATCTTGCCCAACTCGCGCATTTTCAGGCTGATCTCGCCCTTTTTGCCCAGCGCAGCCAAGCGCACGCTTTCCAATGACTCAGCGCCTGACGCGGCCGAAACCTGGCTCAGATATTTCGCCCGAAGATCCTGAATGCCGTCCATGCGCCGCTTGTCCCGTCTGGTCCCGTTTGCGCCGTGGCTAGACCGAGGCGCGTTTGAATGCAAGCATCCGCGCGACCACTGGCTTGTCGCAACGCCGGAAACGCGCCATTAATGAGCAACACAATATCAAAGGAACGCCCGTGCCCGACACAAACCCCGCCCCAACGGCCAACCCCTGGCTGGTCCTTTTGGGCCTGTCGCTGGGCGTGATGGTCACCAATGGTTTTGCACGGTTCGCCTATGGCCTGATCCTGCCCGCAATGCGCAACGATCTGGGTTGGAGCTATGCCCAAGCCGGATGGCTGAACACCGCGAACGCACTGGGCTATATTCTGGGCGCGGTTGGCACAATGATCGCCCTGCGCCACACCAGCCCGAACCGCCTGTTCGCCATTGGCCTGATCGGCACGGCGCTGGCGATTACCGCAACCGGGGTGCTGCCGGTTCTCTGGTGGCAAAGCCTGTGGCGGTTCCTGACCGGACTGGCCGGTGCGCTGTCGTTCGCCACGGCGGGTGCCTTGGCGGCGCAGCTGTTTCCCGACAATCCGCGCCGCAACGCCTTGGGCATCGCGATTCTTTTTGGGTCAGGGGGTGGCTCGGCCATTCTGCTGATCGGCGCGGTGCTGCCGCCAATGCTGGCACTTCAGGGCGATGCTGCGTGGCCGTGGACATGGGTCGTGATC
>JGI24724J26744_10002858_pt1 | contig 11314 bp, 10 predicted proteins | sample Cruoilmetagenom7_FD_26744 | JGI IMG/M metagenome (IMG submission 26744)
CAGGTTATTAAGTTTGGTGGTCGCGTTGAAATGATGAGTAATCATAATCGTAAACCACATATGGTTTGGGTTGATACTTCGGATGTGCTAGCCATCCCTTATGATGTACCTATTTCTGGTTATAAAAATAAAACTGTTAATACCTTAAGACTGTGGAGCGCTACTGCAACGAATGCTTTTAGTCTGGATGATTTTAATGCAGGCAGTTATTCTGATGCGGTGGAAGCAAAAAATGATGCTGAACATATTAGTATGGTGCTCTACCCGAATGATGCCAGTGAAAATGGTAAAGAATTGCGTTTAAAACAACAATATTTTCTCGCCTCAGCAAGTCTGCAAGATGTTTTTAGAATGTGGGGTCTTAATGAAGAAACTGACTATTGCAGGTTTGCTCAGCTGAATGTTTTTCAGATGAATGATACCCATCCGACAATTGCAGTAGCTGAGTTAATGCGTCTATTAATGGATGAGAAATATATGTCATGGGATGATGCATGGAATATAACCAGCAAAACAATGGCTTATACAAACCATACACTATTACCAGAAGCTCTGGAAAAATGGCCGGTTGCATTATTTGAGAAATTATTACCAAGATTGTTACAAATTATCTATGAAATAAACGCTCGTTTTTTGCAACAGGTGGGTAGAAAGTGGCCTGGAGATACGGATAGACAAATTAGAATGTCGATTATCGAAGAGGGCGACACTCAATATGTACGTATGGCTTATCTTGCTATTGTGGGAAGCTTTTCGATAAATGGTGTTGCAGCATTACATTCTAAATTATTGTCGGAAGGATTGTTTAGAGATTTCTATGAACTATGGCCCGAAAAATTTAATAACAAAACTAATGGAGTAACTCCAAGGAGATGGGTTGCGCACTCAAACCCATTGATGAGTGAATTAATCACAGAAAATATTGGTGATGACTGGATACAAAAGTTTGAAAATATTAATCAGTTAAAAGAGTATGCTGATGACAGTGATTTCTCAGAACGCTGGGATACGGTTAAAACTGAAAATAAGAGACGACTGGCTGATCTGGTTAAAAAAGAATGTAATGTTGATTTTGATATTCATTCCATTTTTGATGTTCAGGTAAAAAGAATTCACGAGTATAAGCGTCAATTATTAAATTTATTACATGTTATTCATTTATACGACCGTATAAAACGTGGAGATATACAAAACTGGACGAACCGTTGCGTACTTATCGGTGGTAAAGCTGCGCCGGGATACCATCTGGCAAAATCTATTATTAAATTAACTAATAATATTGCCGAGGTTATTAATAATGACTCGGATGTTGGTAATAAGTTGAAACTCGCATTTTTACCCAATTATGGAGTCTCTAAAATGGAAATTATTTGTCCTGGCACTGATTTGTCAGAACAGATATCAACGGCAGGAAAGGAAGCTTCAGGTACGGGTAATATGAAGTTTATGATGAACGGAGCAGTGACTATAGGTACCTACGATGGAGCTAACATAGAAATATTAGATGCGGTAGGCGAAGATAATTTCTTTCTGTTTGGTTTAAAAGCCGATGAGGTAGAGGCACAAAGAGGAAATTATCAGCCAGATCAAATTATTGAAAATGATGAAGATTTAAATCGGGTTATGCATTTGCTAACCTGTAGTCATTTTAACTCCTTTGAATGTGGAATTTTTGATGACATTATTGCTTCTTTAGTAAACCCACATGACCCCTGGCTAACTCTGGCTGATTTTAGAAGTTATATTGATGCACAGGATAAAGTATCACAGGCTTATCGTGATCGTGCTGCCTGGCTTAAAATGAGTATTAATAATACTGTCTGTAGCGGTTATTTTTCAACTGACAGAACCATGCAGCAATATAATGAAGATATCTGGAAATTGAATACCTGATGCTATCGGCTTAGTAGGGGGGATATGTGTAGTGTATTCAGAATGTTTACTAACGACCTGTATCAGGTGATTGTAGTCACGGGTGATTTTTAACTTATACGCCAAAAAGTAAATAATGACTTATTTACGTAGTATTACGAGTATATTCCATTTAATACATGTAATAGATTTATGATGTGTTGTGAGCAGTTATTTTACATAACTACTAGTAAGGGGTGGATCATGAATCTAAAAATGTTGACTAAACTTATTGCTTTAGCTCTAACGGCGGGTAGTCTTTTATTGGCTTTGCCTGTAATGTCGGCGGACCAGAATCAGGATAGAGATCGAGTCAGGGTAGATGCAGACATGGATCGAGATCGAGATCGAGATCGAGACCACGATCCGGACCAAGACCGTGACCGGGATCGTGACCCGGATCAGGATCGAGACCGTGACCGTGACCGTGACCGTGACCACGATCCTGATCAGGACCGAGATCGAGACCGAGACCGAGATAGAGCTAACCAGTAAATTAAGCGGAAGTCTATAAACCAGTGAGGTCTTTATGGTCTTGCTGGTTTTAGCGCGATAAATCTTAGCGAACTTTTGTTAAAGCTTCGACTTGGAGCTTCGCTTAATGAGAACTGATCTAGAGTTAATCTGGTGTTAATTCTGCGGGAAAGGCATCTAGCTTTTCGTTTGAGTGTTCAACACATTCAATGTGTTTTATTGTCACAACTAATCAGCATAATCAGAACTTTTCAGAAACTTTATGCACTTATCTTTTTATTTGTTCTGCTTATCATTTGTAACGCTTCAGCAATGGCTAACAACGGCACGTTTAAACTTACCACAGGTGCTGAGTATATAACCGGAAATTTTGGTGGCAGCGAGTCGGTTGATCAGTTGTATATTCCGCTAACCGGGGTGTATAGCACTAATAAATATGCTTTTCGCTTAACTATTCCCTATATTTATCTGACAGGTCCAGTGGGCACTGTGCAATCTGACGGGACTATTATTACCGGTACTGGTTCCATTATTACTGAATTAGGTATAGGGGATGTTATTGCAGGTGCTACCTATCGGGATGTATTTAATACTGAATCTATTTTGGATTTGGCATTTGATTTTACTGCAAAGGTAAAATTTGGCACAGCCGATGAGGACGAGGGGCTAGGCTCAGGTGAAAATGATTACACATTGCAGGCTGAAGTGTATAACTTTCGTGAGCGATCAATGTTATTTGGAATTCTGGGTTACAAGTTCCGTGGTGATCCACCCGGGGATAATTATGATAATAGCTTGCTTGCTTTGATCGGGGGTAGTTATAACCTGACGCCCGAGTTGAGAACGGGTTTAGATTTTTACTATCAGCATGCATTATTTTCTGGTGTAGATGAACAGATGGAGTTATCTGCATTTCTTAGATACAAAATAAGCAATACGCAGTCTCTGCGCAGTTATTTGGTTAAAGGGCTTAGTGATGCTAGCCCGGACTGGGGGATTGGGGTATATGTGACTTTTATGCAGTGATTCATAATACTGAGTAACTGTTTCTGACTGTTCACTTTCAAGCGAAGTCGACTCATATCATTTCAAGGGAGGCGTTTCTGCAGTAAGTTTCTTACGTGCTTATAAAGCTCACTTATGATTTATAGCAATGAAAAATGTCATTAATTTTCATACTATGTTCTGCATAAGTTGGACTTTTTCACTGCGTAATAAAGCATGAGACTTATCAGGTAACTTTAGTTGGAGAATAACTTGTGAAAGATTTAATTTGGGACGACTCACTCAGTGTCCAGATCCAGGAAATAGATGAAGATCACCGCAAGCTTGTCGATCTATTTAATATACTCAATCGTTCTATCATCGAGGGGGATGACTCGAACTATATCGAAGCCGTGTTAGAGGAGCTGCTAAGCTGCACTGCCTGGCACTTCAGACACGAAGAACGCTTGATGACCAGGTATTCTTATGAAGGACTGCTAGAGCATAAAAAGGAGCATCAGGAGTTAATCGAAAGTGCTATGGAGCTGAAGCAGAAATTCCTACAGAAAGAAAAAACACTTTCAAGTGAAGATATCGAATTTCTGGAGCATTGGTTAACCGGTCATATCCTTGGTGTTGATATGGAGTTAGGCTCATTTCTTGGTGAAGTAATGTAAATCGATTGCCTGTTGTGTGAAGTATTTAAAAATACGCATTTTTATGTTGTTGTAAGTTACATTACTAATTGATAATCAGGGATTTTCAAATGAAAAACACTATTGCATTAACCTCACTCTCTATATGTTCTATTTTATTGTCTTCTGGTTGCAGTGATAGCTCAAATCAGTCTACGGGCCTTGTGACGCTTAATATCACTGATGCCCCCGTTGATGAAGCTGATGCGGTTGTAGTCCAGTTTTCATCAGTAACACTGAAATCAGCTGATAATGATGACCTTTTATTTGAGTTTGATACACCAAAATCAATCGACTTGCTTGCTTTACAGGGAGTTGCCAGTCAGCCCCTTATTGAAAATGTAGAAATTCCTGCGGGTAAATACAATCAGATTCGTCTGGGCGTAAATGCTGAGTTTGATAGCGTTATGGATTCATACATTACTATCGATAGTGTTGATTATGAGTTACAGGTACCCAGTGGAAGCCAAAGTGGATTAAAGATCAATACGCCTTTTACCGTTGCTGCAGGCAGTAACGATATATCAGTTGCTGATGACAATGCTGTTTATACAATCGATTTTGATTTGCGTAAATCTATTGTTAATCCAGGTGGTCAGCCCGGATATTTCTTAAAGCCAGTTTTGCGACTGGTTCAAAATATTTATACGGGAAGTGTTAGTGGCTCTGTCGATTCAAATTTATTGATTGGTAACAATTGTTCAGATGAGGATCCGCTTACCGGTAATGCAGTTTATTTATTTAGTGGAGCTGGTGTTTCCCCTGATGACTTTGACCAAATTGGTGTAGAGCCAGTTACTACATCTTTGGTTAGCTACAATATCGATGATGGTAGCTATAGTTACGAAATAGGCTATTTAGCGGAAGGTAACTACACTTTAGCCTTCACCTGCGCTGCAGATCTGGATGATGAAAACGATAATGCCAATGTTGTATTTGATGTTGTTGATGACGTAATAATTACTGCAGGTGAAAATTTAGTACACCCGGTTGATTAACACTTAATTGGCGAACTAAACACATTATTTAAGGCGACTTTTTAGTCGCCTTTTTTATTTAGCCTGGTGATTTGTGTATGGCTGAAAGACCATTTTCAGATAAATAATTTTCATTATTATTTATGCTAAATAGCGCCAGTCAAAGCAGGCGTTTGTGAAGACCTGGCAGTATGACGAACACTTCCTGGAGGTGTGCCAAACACCCGCTTAAATGCCCTGCAAAAAGCCGCTTCAGACTGGTATCCAAGGCGTTCGGCGAGAACCGAGAGCGAATCAGAGGTTTCCTGAAGTTGTGCATAGGCGAGCTGCATTCGCCATTGAGTAAGATAACGTTTGGCAGGTTCACCAACCAGTTGTGTAAACCGTGCCGAGAAACCCGAGCGTGACATACCCACCTCTTTGGCGAGAGAGGCCACCGTCCAATCCTTTTCGGGCTCGCGATGAATCGCTGCGAGTGCTCTTCCTACATGATTATCACGCAGCGCTGCAAGCCAGCCTCGATTAGCTTCAGGTGCCGAGTCGATCCACGAGCGTATAGCTTGAATAATGAGAATATCGGCTAAATGTGTGATGACTGTTTCTCCACCCGGCCGCAGTTCTTTAGCTTCACGGGCGATAAAGCGAAGCGTACTTTGCAGCCAGCTGCCTTCTTCATCGGCCCAGGTATCGACCTGCAGTACTTCTGGTAACAGGGATAAGAGTCGTTGCCCTGCCACGTGATCAAAGCGTACAACACAGCAGGTAACATTGGTTAATTCACCAGCGCCTCCGTAGCGCATAATTTCATAGCGTTCGCTGACCTGTTCAATTGGTATATCGAACAACGGTACCACTTCATCTGTAGGGTTACTGCGAATAGAGTGACCGTTGCCATGGGGAACGAGTGCCATGCTACCTTGCTGCAGCAGGCGCGGTTCCTCACCTTCAATGTCAAGCCAGCAGTGTCCTCCCGTTACAATATGAAACATCATGTAGCCCTCAAAGGCTGGCATTTCTACACCCCAGGGTGCTGTTAGCTCCGATCGACAGTACAGTGTACCGCTAAGCTTTAGTAAGTGCAGTGTCTCCCCTAGCGGGTCGGTGAACTCTGGAATAGTTGTGTTGGTGCGTAATTTCATAACAGTACTTTGCCATAAGTCTTGTTTAATAGTCCAGATGGTTTGGACGAAATGCAAAGATAAATAGACGTTTGATGATTTTTAATCCGATTTGTTTGCCGCATACTTTATACCTATGACGAACTGAAGGTTCGTTAAAAATTATGATTAATCTAAATAGGAAATAGAGATGATGAAAAATCTACCCATTCTCATTATTGGTAAAAATGGCAAGACAGGTGCAAGAGTAAACCAGCGTTTACGAGCGCTCGGGTATTCAACACGTGCAGTTTCCAGATCAACCACCCCATCATTTGATTGGGATAACCCTGCGACCTGGAGATCAGCCATCAAGGGTACGAGTATTGCCTATGTCACTTATCAGCCCGATCTGGCCGTGCCCAATGCGGAATCGACTATTAAGGAGTTTGTACAGGTAGCCGCGGAATCCGGGTTGAAACATATCGTTCTGTTATCAGGCCGTGGAGAGGAAGGGGCAGAGCGCGCGGAGGAAGTACTCAAGGCCAGTGGACTATCATGGAATATTGTCAGGGCTAGCTGGTTTTGCCAAAATTTCAGTGAAAGCTTTATGCTGCAAGGTATTCTGGAGGGGGAATTGGTGTTACCCGCTGGAGACACAGTTGAGCCTTTTGTAGATGCTGATGATATAGCTGACGTTGTGGTTGCAGCCCTAACCGAACCGGGGGGAAAAAATAGATTGTACGAAGTCACAGGTCCACGGGCGCTTAGCTTTGCTCAATGCATACAGGAGATTTCTGATGCACTTGGGCGAAGCGTGAAATACACCCATGTTCCGGTTGATACCTATATCAGCGCTTTATGTGATGAGGGTGCCCCTGAGGACTTGCAGTGGTTATTGCATGAGCTGTTCACAGTGGTTTTTGATGGCAGAAACTGTAATGTGATGTCAGGTGTTGAAGAAGCACTTGGCCGACCCGCTACGGACTTTAAAACCTATGTTCAAAAGACAATTGAATCTGGTGTTTGGAATACAGTGATGCAAAGAGAATCTGCGTAATATCTTCGTCTATGTGGAGCGACGAGACTTCACAAGGTCACGCTTTCAAAATAGGATGGCTAAGAACATGAAAAACTCAAAAGTGCTTAAAGTTGTATTATTTGTCTCGGGTTTGATAGCGGCTAGCGTTGGTGGAGCCATACTGCTAATGCCTGGTGCTTTCTATGCGTCAAACGGTATTGATCTTGGTGGCAATGTCAGTTTATTGAACGAAATAAGGGCATCGGGTGGTTTATTGTTGGCTGTCGGGATTTTGATTATTTCAGGTTCCTTCATAGCCAGTTTGACTTTTACCGCCGTAGTGGTCGCCTCTTTGTTGTACCTGTCCTACGGCTTATCCCGAATTCTCAGTTTAACAATAGATGGTATGCCATCTGAGGGACTAGTGCAGGCAGCTGCTTTAGAAATAGCTATCGGTGTAGTTTGCCTGTGGACTTTCGCTAAATATCGAGAATAACAAAGAGGAATCTACATGATGTCGTCATTTATTGTTACCACACTATTATGGATCACTGCACTTAGCAGTGGTCTAATGGCAGGCGTTTACTTTGCCTTCTCCGCATTTATCATGCAGGCATTTGGCAGAATTAACGAAACACAATCTATCGCTGCAATGAACTCTATTAATGAAACTATTCTTCGTTCATTGTTTATGCCGCTTTTCTTTGGCTCGTCAATTGTTTCAGTTATTTTAATTGTTTTTTCTTTTGTTTATTGGGATGAAGCTGGGGCTAAGTTGGCTCTGATTGCGGGACTGATCTATTTCGTTGGTATGTTTCTTTGTACTGTTGTTTTCAATGTGCCTTTAAATAATTCTCTTGCGAGAATTGAGGCAAATGGTGAAGGTGCACACCCTGTTTGGTCTCGCTATTTAAAAGTATGGACAAGGTGGAATCATTTGCGAACGGTTAGCTCGGTTATTACTTGTGTACTTTGTATTTTGCTGTTATCTAGTTATTAAATATGAATCTTGATACTGATGCGTATCAAGATTGGTTATGATTGAAAGATGATATTTTGTAGGATATTAAAGATGCAAATTTCGGAGACTAGGTAATGGATACACTAGTGACCACTGAGTGGTTGAGCAAACATATAGATGACCTGGATCTGGTATTGCTTGATTGCACTGTTTGTACAATCCCTGAAGAGGACGGCGGGTTACACAATGTTAGTGCTCGCCCTGACTATGAGCTTGGTCATATTCCAAATGCGGGATTTGCTGATCTTAAGGGTGATCTCTGTGACCTGAGTAATCCGATTGAGTTTTCCATGCCTACGCCTGAACAATTCTGCGCTGCTATGGGTGCTCTGGGTGTTGGTGATGATACCCGGGTTGTGCTCTATGACACTAACTATACGGCGTGGGCCGCCCGAGTCTGGTGGATGTTGCGTTGGGTTGGTTTCGACCGGGCGGCGATTCTTGATGGTGGCCTGGGTGCATGGGCGGCTGAAGGTAGACCGTTATCTACCGAATCAGTCAACCGGCCAGCGAAGTATTTGACCCCAGCGCCCAGACCGCAACTGATAGCTGATCGCGACGAGGTGTTGGCTGGCATTGACGATGAAGATGTTTACCTTATCGATACTCTGCCGGAGGAATTTTACCGCGGTGAAATGACTATCTATGATCGCCCCGGACATATTCCGGGAGCATCAAACATCAATGGTCTCAAGTTACTTGATAAAACGGGATTATTCCGCTCGAACCAGGAGCTTTCAGCCATGCATAAAAACTGCCCCAACTCTCGTATCATTACCTACTGTGGTGGTGGTATCGTAGCCTCGGCTAATGCATTTATAATGACTCGACTTGGCTTTACAAACGTCGCGGTTTATACCGCCTCATTACAGGAATGGGCAGCAGACCCCGCCAACCCGATGGTTGTCGAAAAGGCCTGACGAAGGTTGAGATCAGTATTGATAGTCGACATTCAGTATCACTTAAATGAACGTTTACCTTTGCATATCATCATGTTCATCCGACCATGGTTGGACCGGTATTTTTACCATTGATTGTCCTCTAACACCACAAAGCAGACATCTTGAATCTATGTGTGAGATGCAGCTATCGACCCAAAGCAGACACTCAGTAATATCTTATTCAATGTCAGCTGTTAGCCAATAGCAGAAGGTTACGAGATTGTTTACCGACTTCTGCTTCTACTGCTTAGCAGATATCTGGAATGTGTTCAGATAACTTCTGCTATATGCTAATAACTGATATTCTCTACTACACTTATACCTGTTAATTTAATCTTGGCTAAATATGTGGGAGCTTTGATGCCAAAGAAGATACGATTCGGTGATTTTGCTCGGGAGGTCAATTCCCGGCACAGATACCTGAGCTACAACTACGTTACACCCAAGTTGGACTATGATGAAAAGGGTGAATCCATTCCATATAGTGCGCCGGCGTTCAAACTTCGGCCAGAGACTGTCTTTCGCCTGATCCAGCCTTATGTGCAAGTGCGCCTTGTTGATCAAATGCGGGCGGTAATACCGCTGGCACTGTATCTGGTGCTGTTTCAAGTTATCGTACTTCGCACCAATGTCCCAGATGCCTGGATTATCAGTGCCGGTCTGGTCGCGGTGATTCTAGGCTTAATGTTCTTTATGGAGGGATTGCGGGTAGGCTTAATGCCCTTAGGTGAGGCCCTGGGTACTTCCTTGCCCACCCGGGCTAAATTACCCGTGGTGTTGACCATCGCCTTTTTGTTGGGCATCGGTGTAACCTTCGCTGAACCGGCTATCGGTGCCCTGAAAGCGGCTGGCTCCATCGTGAATGTGGAATCAGCGCCCTATCTCTATACTTTGTTGAACGGTTGGTCAGAGGTATTGGTGTTAGGTGTCGGTATTGGCGTAGGTGCTGCAGCGGTTGTGGGTACCCTGAGGTTTCTCTACGACTGGAGTCTTAAGCCGCTGATTTATATGACCCTGATCCCTACCATTGGCTTGACACTCTATATCAGTCTAAATCCCGAGTTATCAAAGATGTTGGGACTAGCATGGGATTGTGGTGCCGTGACCACCGGACCGGTAACTGTACCATTGGTACTAAGTCTGGGCATCGGTATTGCGGCGGCTGCCGGTAAGGGTGGTAATGGCATGTCGGGTTTTGGCATCGTGACCCTGGCTTCTCTGTTCCCGATTCTGGTGGTGATGGGTCTGGGAGTCTATGTCCACTCCGTAACTACCCCGGCAGAAATCATAGCTGCTGCCCATGCGAGCAATAGTCAGGTGCAGATTGTGCCCTGGTTTGATAACACCCCCTGGGTGGAGACCATTACTGGTCTACGTGCAATCGTACCACTGGTGGTCTTTCTTTTTTTGGTACTGCGTTTTGTACTGAAGGAAAAACTCAAGCACCCAGGAAACATCTCCTACGGTATTGCTCTGTCGGTAATCGGTATGATCATATTTAATCTGGGTCTCACCTATGGCCTGTCAAAATTGGGTGCCCAATCGGGCAGTATCGTCCCTGCCGCTTTTACCACTATCAGTGGCGTGGAAACCTCGCCTCTCTATAACTGGCTGACTGGTCTGATGATCGCTATCGCCTTTGCATGGATCCTGGGTTTCGGCGCTACCTTGGCTGAGCCTGCTCTCAATGCGCTGGGGCTCACAGTGGAAAATCTCACCAATGGTGCCTTTAAAAAATCTACTCTGATGTACGCTGTCTCCTTTGGTGTTGGTTGCGGTATCGCCATTGGAGTTGCCAAGATCGTATTTAATATTCCCATCGCCTGGCTGCTCATTCCTGGGTATCTCACTGCCCTGGTGCTGACCTGGTTTTCCAATGAGGAATACGTCAACGTTGCCTGGGATAGCGCCGGTGTGACCACTGGCCCGGTTACTGTGCCTCTTGTTCTGTCCATGGGACTTGGATTCGGTAATGCGGTGGATGCCGTGGAGGGATTCGGTATTCTGTCTATGGCCTCCATTGGACCAATCATCTCAGTTCTCAGCGTGGGGCTCTGGGTGCAGTGGAAGGTGAACCGTCACTACCGTGAATACGACGAGTCTCATTATATTGGCGAATTGGTCACGCAAACCACCCAGACTAAATCAGTCTAGATCAACCGGAGTAAAGCATGAGTCAAAAACGTGAAATGG
>JGI24724J26744_10002859_pt1 | contig 11308 bp, 9 predicted proteins | sample Cruoilmetagenom7_FD_26744 | JGI IMG/M metagenome (IMG submission 26744)
ACCAGCCCGCAAGCCTTTGAAGGGCTGCGCGCCGCCGGGCGCAAAGTGCATTCACCCGATAAAACCATCGCTGTGCCGGACCACAACGTGCCAACCACGCTGGACCGCGTTGAAGGTGAAGTCGAAAACGAGGAAAGCCGCATTCAGCTGGAAGCACTGGATAAAAATGCGCACGATTTCGGGGTGCATTATTATCCNGTCAATGACGTGCGCCAAGGTGTGGTTCATATTGTTGGTCCCGAGCAGGGCTGGACATTGCCCGGCATGACAGTGGTCTGCGGCGACAGCCACACAGCCACCCACGGCGCGTTTGGATCGCTTGCGCACGGGATCGGCACCTCCGAGGTCGAACACGTGCTGGCCACCCAGACCCTGATTCAGAGCAAAAGCAAAAACATGAAGGTCGAAATCACCGGAAAATTGATGCCCGGCGTGACTCCAAAAGACGTGACCATGGCGGTGATTGCCAATACTGGCGCAGCGGGCGGCACAGGGTATGTGATTGAATATTGCGGCCAAGTGATCCGCGACATGTCAATGGAAGGCCGGATGACGGTTTGCAACATGGCAATCGAGGGCGGCGCGCGCGCTGGCCTGATTGCGCCGGATGAAACCACCTATAAATATGTCGAGGGCCGCCCTCATGCGCCAAAAGGCGATGAGTGGGATATGGCGCTGGAATGGTGGAAGACGCTTTACACCGACGAGGACGCGCATTTCGACAAGGTGCTGGTGTTGAAGGGCGAAGACATTGCGCCAACGGTCACTTGGGGCACTTCGCCAGAAGATGCGCTGCCGATCACAGCAACAATTCCCCACCCGTCCGACTTCAAGGATGGCAAGGTTGCTGCTGCCACCCGCTCGCTGGAGTATATGGGGCTTGAGGCTGGCATGAAGCTGACCGATATCCAGATTGATACAGTGTTCATCGGATCCTGCACCAATGGCCGGATCGAGGATTTCCGCGCNGCTGCCGACATCTTGCGTGGTAAGAAAATCAAGCCCGGGATGCGGGCGATGGTTGTGCCGGGCTCTGGTCTGGTGCGTGCCCAAGCCGAGGCCGAAGGTTTGGACAAGGTATTTCTGGACGCCGGTTTTGAATGGCGGTTGGCGGGATGTTCCATGTGTCTGGCGATGAACCCTGACAAATTGGAGCCNGGCGAGCGGAGTGCCTCTACCAGCAATCGGAACTTTGAGGGCCGCCAAGGGCGCGATAGCCGCACCCATCTGGTATCACCCGCGATGGCCGCTGCGGCGGCGATTACCGGACATCTGACCGATGTTCGGGATATGATTTAGGAACAGTGAAATGGATAAATTCAACAAACTGACGGGCATCGCCGCCCCAATGCCATTGGTCAATATCGACACCGATATGATCATCCCAAAACTGTTTCTGAAAACAATCAAGCGCTCTGGCCTTGGTAAAAACCTGTTTGACGAGATGCGTTATAACAATGACGGCAGCGAAAANCCCGATTTTGTGCTGAACCAACCAGCTTACCGCGATACAGNGATTCTGGTGGCGGGTGACAATTTTGGCTGTGGCTCGTCTCGGGAACATGCGCCTTGGGCNATCAAGGATTTCGGGATCACCTGTGTAATATCGACCAGCTTTGCCGACATCTTCTTTAGCAATTGCTTCAAGAANGGCATCCTGCCGATTGTTTTGCCCCAAGAACAAGTCGATATTCTGATGAAAGACGCCGAAAAAGGCGCCAACGCCCGTATGACGGTTGATCTTGNGTCTCAGGAAATCACCACTTCGGATGGGGACGTGATNAAATTCAATGTAGATTCTTTCAAAAAGCACTGCCTGTTGGAAGGTTTGGACGATATCGGCCTGACCATGGAGAAATCCGACTCGATTTCCAAATTTGAAGCAAAGGCCGCCACGAACCGCCCGTGGGTTTGAAAAACTAGCGATCTATAAAGATACGTCCACTATATATAGGGTCCGACCATGGTCGGGCCCTTTTTTGCTGCCATTTTGATGCAAAGTCGCACCAGTTTCTCCATGAAATTGCCTTAAACTTTTACATACTGTTAACCATGACTTGTGCTGGAAAGTGAAAGAAGGCAAAAATTGGGCAAAATTGAGGCAACCCGCCACAATGTGCGGAAAATGTTTGGGAAAAGGAAGCGGCAGAGCATCGCGTCCGACCGAATAGAGGGTGACAGAGCAGTGATTTCACGGCTTACAGGCGCATTCGTGCGCGCAATGTTGATTGTGGTGTTGGTGACAACGCCCGCTTTGCTGTTGCCTGGCCTCAGCCCTGATTCAGTTCAAATTGTCTCTCTGGTTGCCATATTCGGGGCCTTCTTAACATTCACCGAATATTATTCGGTTTACCCGAGTCTGATCGAGTTTCGAGACGCGCCACCTTTTAATCGCGTGCGCTATGTCTCGCTCTTTCTGACTGTTTTCCTGTTGTCCGCGATCTTCCGCGGCCAAACCGACCCGACAACCCTGACCCAGTTTATCGAGGCGACCGGATCAGTGATCGGGCAAGCAATTGATTTCCCCTACAGCCCTGTGCGGTTGGTGGTGTTGATGCTGCCCGAAGATGCGAGCGTGCATAACTTGATCTTGGTGCGCACGACAGCTGGCATCAGTTATTTGGTCTCGCTGATCGCTTTGGCCGTATTCGTCATCTTGCTACGCCTTCAAGGCTGGCCCTCGCACAACAAACCCTTCAATGTCTGGGTGAACCTCCCCACCTTTGACCCGACAGCAGGTGGTGATGTGGTTGAACGGTTGTATCGGGACGCACGATTCAACATCTCTCTTGGCTTCTTGTTGCCATTTTTGTCACCCGCCATCGTCAAGGCCGGAGCAAATATATTTGATCCGATTACACTTGAATCTCCGCAAACAATGGTGTGGACAATGGCGGCATGGGCATTTTTACCATCAAGTCTGTTTATGCGCGGAATCGCCATGGGCCGGATTGCGTCGATGATCGCGCAAAAGCGAAAGCAATCATGCGCCTTGGCCGAACAAAATGGATTGCAGCCAGCCTGATTTACGGGCTGCTATCGGGTGGATTCGCACAGGCTGAATCCATCCGCATTGCCAGTTACAACACCGAGCTAAGCCGCCGTGGTCCGGGCCTGCTGTTGCGCGACATTCAGTCGGACAAGGATGAACAAGTTCAGGCTGTTGTTGGCATCATCGCCCATATTTCTCCCGACATCTTGCTGTTGAACGGGTTTGATTATGACTTTGGCAATGCTGCGCTGAATGCCTTTGCCAACCTTATATCAGACCACACAGCCCCCTACCCTTATCGCTTTGCCTTACGTCCGAACACCGGCATGAATACTGGACTGGATATGGATGGAGACGGGCGCACGGGTGGGCCGCGCGATGCACAGGGGTATGGGCAATTTGGCGGCCAAGGCGGCATGGCGATCCTGTCACGCCTGCCGATCCATGATGCTGGCGTCCAAGATTTCACAGACATGCGCTGGGTGGATTTTCCACACGCATTATTGCCACAGCGGGATGGCAAACCCTTCCCCTCACCAAAGGCTCAAGCCTTGCAGCGTTTGTCTACGACAGGGCATTGGGTGGTGCCCATCAAGGTCGAGGGTGCCATGATTAACCTAATGGCCTTTCACGCCACACCACCAGTATTTGACGGAGACGAGGACCGCAACGGCATGCGCAACCATGACGAGGTGCGGTTCTGGTCCGCCTACCTGAACGGAGAACTGGATGTGAAGCCCGATACCGCGCCCTTTGTGATTCTAGGTGATGCTAATCTGGATCCATCAGACGGCGATGGCAGAGGTACGGTAATACGCGGGTTACTGGCGCATCCAATGGTGCAGGACGCGGCCCCGACCAGCCATGGCGCTGTAAATGCCACGCAGGTTCAGGGTGGTGTGAATGCCCGCCACAAAGGCAACCCCGCGCTGGACACCGCCGACTGGAGTGACACATCAGGTCCCGGCAACATGCGGGTAGATTATGTTCTGCCGTCCGTCGATCTCGAAATCGCCGCCTCAGGTGTGTTTTGGCCCAAAGCTGACAATCCCGACGCTGCCCTGTTAAGCGTGGGCGGCACCCCTGCCTCGCGTCACCACCTTGTCTGGGTTGATGTGATCCCCCAACGCTAGGGGCAATGCTTCGGCCAGCGGGGTCATTTTGAAATCAGGCAAAAGGGCTGTGAATTTCTTCCCGTCAATCTGGTGGGGCTTGTTCCACAGATAGCGCATTTCCAAAAGATGGCGCGCCATCGGCCAGAACGGGCGGACAATTTGCAATGGCAGCCAATTCATTTTTTTCAGCCGGACGGGTTGGTCCAAACAGGTGCCAATCGCTGCGCATAATTCATTGCCGGTCAGGGTGAACCCCTGACATGGAACATCGGCAAATGCGGGTAAATCGGCACGGATTTCTGCCAACTCGACGGCCGCCTTGGTCAAGTCGGGCAACCAGGCCCACGCATGCGCAACGTCCGGATTGCCCGGATAAATAAATTGCCCCTTGCCCAGTTTTGGGATCATCATCATGTCAAACCAGTTGCCCGACGCCTCGGTGTCAATAAAGTCCCCTGCCCGCAGAATGATCGTGCGCACACCCGAGACCCGATACGCGGCCTCCATTTCAATGCGGATACGCCCCAGCGGGTTGGTCGCGCCGTGCAGCACATCGGCAGCATATTTGGCTGGTGCATCAATGCCGTAATTATAGACATTGCCCGGAATGATCACGGTTGCACCACTGGATTTGGCAGCGTCAATCACTTGCGCCGTCAATTTGGGCACCTGCGTGGCCCAATCAGGATAGGCCGGATTCCATGCGTTGACGATCACATCCACACCTGTAGCGGCATCCCGCAGGTCGCCGCTGGCCCGGTCAAACAGGCGCACCTCCCAACCACGAGATTTGAACGCCGCAGTTGCATGGCGGCCAAACCGGCCACTTGCCCCAAGGATCAATACAGTTTTCGACATCTGGTTATTCCTTTATTGAACATTATCCTGACCATCGCCCATTCGTNAACTTATATAAATTGCCAAAATTTGCAGATCATGTATTCATTACTGAATGGATAATGCATTCGCCTCACTTGACTGGTCCCTGCTGCAATCCTTCCTTGCGGTGGCNGAAGAAGGCTCGCTTTCAGGGGCAGCGCGCAAACTGGGGGCCAGTCAGCCCACGCTTGGCCGCCAGATCAAACAGGTCGAGGATCAGCTGGGTGTCACCCTATTCCACCGCCAACCGCGCGGGCTTGCAATCACCGATATCGGCGCCGAACTGTTGACGCCCGCGCGAGCAATGCGGGATGCGGCGATGCAGGTGTCTCTCACGGCTGCGGGGCAGGAACAGCAAACCTCCGGCACTGTGCGCATCACCGCCAGCATCTTTGTTGCGCATTTCATATTGCCACCGATCATCGCCAAAATCCGCCGCAAGCATCCGGAAATCAGCATTGACCTGCTGCCCAATGATGCCAGCGAAAACCTGTTGTTTCGAGAAGCCGACATCGCGCTTCGGATGTATCGCCCGACCCAGCTGGATGTGATCACCCGTCATCTGTGCGATCTGCCGCTGGGGATGTTTGCCTCGGTTGAATACCTGAACCGCAAGGGGCGTCCACAAACCATCGAGGANATCCTGAAGGGGCATGATCTGGTTGGTTATGATCGGGACGAGCAAATCCTGCGCGGCATGCGCCAGATCGGACTGGACGCGAANCGCGACTGGTTCCAGACCCGCTGCGATGAAAGCGTGATTTACTGGGAACTGGTCCGGATGGGCTGCGGCATCGGGTTTTCGCAAGCCCATATTGGCCGCAATGANCCATGTGTTGAGCAAATCCTGCATGAAGTGCCAATCCCGCCCCTGCCCGTCTGGCTAACCGCCCATCAGGCCATGCAACAGACGCCGCGTATTAGACGGGTTTGGGACATGTTGGCGAACGAAATTCCGAGCTTCGTTTCTTGACCAAAGGCGGTCAAAAGGTTAGGCGGTATCAACCCAAATTCATCAAGGACGCATATAATATGAGCACCCCTTCTCTCCTTATTCTCGCCGGAGACGGTATTGGCCCCGAAGTTATGGTCGAAGTAAGAAAAGTCATCGACTGGTTTGGCGCAAAACGCAGTCTGAAAATCAACGTTACCGAAGATCTTGTTGGCGGTGCGGCTTATGACAAACATGGCGTGCCATTGACCGACGAAACCATGGCCCATGCCCAAGAAGTCGATGCTGTTTTGCTCGGCGCTGTCGGTGGCCCTGCCTATGACGATCTGGACTTTTCGGTCAAACCCGAACGCGGCTTGTTGCGCCTTCGCAAGGAAATGGATCTCTTTGCCAACCTGCGCCCGGCCCAGTGTTTTGACGCGCTGGCCGACTTCTCGTCATTGAAACCCGAGATCGTTTCGGGGCTCGACATCATGATCGTGCGCGAGTTGACCTCGGGTGTTTATTTCGGCGAACCGCGTGGCATCATGGATGACAACGAGGGTGGGCGCGTTGGTGTCAATACCCAGCGCTACACCACCGATGAAATCCGCCGCGTGGCGCGTTCAGCGTTCGAGCTGGCCAAAAAACGCAACAACCGCGTGTGTTCAATGGAAAAAGCCAACGTGATGGAAAGCGGCATCTTGTGGCGCGAAGAAGTGCAGTGGGTGCATGACAACGAATACCCTGAAGTCGAACTGACGCATATGTATGCCGACAACGGCGGCATGCAGTTGGTGCGCGCCCCGAAACAGTTTGACGTGATCGTCACCGATAACCTGTTTGGTGATATGCTGTCGGACGTGGCGGCGATGCTGACCGGATCACTGGGCATGTTGCCATCCGCCAGCTTGGGCGTACCAATGGCCAACGGTCGGCCCAAAGCCATGTATGAACCCGTGCACGGCTCGGCCCCTGATATTACCGGTCAAGCCAAGGCCAACCCTTGCGCCTGTATCCTCAGCTTTGCGATGGCGCTGCGCTATTCTTATGACATGGGTGCCGAGGCGGATCGTCTGGAAGCCGCCGTTGAAAGCGTGCTGGCCGACGGCGTGCGCACCGCTGATTTGATGCAGGCAGGCGATGCGGTTCCGGCCACCACCAGCGAAATGGGTGATGCAGTGATCGCGGCGCTGGACGCGAGTCTTTGAGGTTAAGGATTATTGGCCGCCGTACTTTGACCAATAATCCTTAAACCACTGAACCGGCCCACGGCCAATATGTGGAAATACGCCCCAGATTTTGGTTTTGATCAGATCAATCGGCCGAGGGTCGCCATGAAATGCAACTATCTTTGTAGTTGAGGCTGGCCTCTTTGGAGGTATGAGGAGATTTACAGAAAGCGAATGCCGTAGGTGATATTTAAAACTGTGAACCCACTCGAGGGGCCAAAATTCAATTTCTTCAATCTCGTTTTGCACATAAACCTGTTCGATAACGTCCCGTTCAACAAATCCATCACAATCGGTTTGGAATTTTTTCAGAATGCCGGCATGTGCGCCCAACTCAAAGGCAAATATGCCAGTGCCCAATAGTGGTGGGTTACCCGTTGTGCTGAATTTCCAGTTCTCGCCCGTGTCGATCCCGACAAAACTGCCTGGGTATTCAAACATTTCATCCAATGGCCCCGTGATCATCGTGTCCATATCAATAAACAAGGCGCGGCCTTTCAGCCCATACAGATCAGCCGAGAAAACAGATAGCTTCGGCCAAGCCCCATGCTTCCAATGGCTTTCTGACAGCCCGATTTCAGGTATTGGGAAATGCTCCACCCCATCGCAAAAACCCTCGGCGTTATCGGTCAGGCAAACGAACCTAAATGGGCCCTTAAGATTTGCACAAACCGCATGGTAGAGCACATTCACATAATCTGCTGAATAAAGGTCGCCCCATTTCATACATAACACGACCCGTTCCATAACACCTCCTTAGGAAAATCCGAACGTATTTGCAGATATTACTTAAGTCCAGCAGATACAGCCCGTGAAATTAGGGTTGATCAATTCTTACCGCGTAATCCTCGCGGCTTGAGTATTGATATTGGCCATCTTGCGCTTACCGGTGTGCTTGACCCAATTCAAATTTGCCACAAAACTATATCTCGAAAGACGTACGTGGCTCGGGGTTGGGTTATTTCAAGTATATCGAAAGCGATAATCTATAGACACGGCCCCATCCATGCAGTACGCCACCTGCCGCTGATCAGCACTGTCTGCGGGTGGTGCTCACGGTGGTTGCAGCAGCCCTAGCCCTTGGTGCCAATCGAAAGCGGCTGCATGGCGCACAAAATCATTAGGTAGGAGCGATTTTCAAGCCGTTCCACCCTTGCCAGCGTGTCGGCCTTGGACGGCTTGCGTCCGGTGAACAACGTCAGCAGCGTCCGCATCAGCCGCCGTGGGCGTCGACCCAGCCGACCCAGCCAGCCCTTTTCGCGTAATTCGTAGAAATGCCTGTAACCCAGGCCCCGCAACACCCGCAGGGACGCCGTTTCGCCGTTCTCGACATCTTCGCTCAGCACCTCCAACGCGATCAGCGGCCCATGGCGGCGGATCGTGTCGGCCGCGCCTTCCAGTGCCTGCGCCTCGTGCCCCTCGACATCCACCTTCATGAAGGTGACAGGCCCTCCCCCTTGCACCTCGGCTAAGTCGTCGATCCGCTCAACGCGGAAATCCACCCTTGCCATGCCCGCTATCCCGTCGCGCCCGATACCGGTCGCGGCCATGTTCTGCGGATCCTGCCCGACCGAGACCACCCCGGGACCGGACGAGGCACCCAGATTCAGCACGGTCACATTCGGCACTAGCTCGGCGTTCAGGGCCAGAAGGCGGAAGGTGCGCGGATGCGGCTCGAAGCCGATCACGCTGGCGAAGTGAGGTGCGAAGGCAAGGCTGTGGTTGCCGATGTTGGCGCCCACGTCCAAGCAGACCCCACCCTTGGGCAGTTGAGGAAAGACGTGGCGGATCAGAAAATCTAGCTCGTCTTTCTCGTAGCGGCCATCCATGTGGATGAAATGGGTGATCAGGTCGAACGAGAAACAGGCGACCTGCGGATATTGCGCCAAGTGTTGACGGTTCAACCGCGTCAGGTGGCGACGGGTGATGTGATGTGCGATTTGGTAGATCATGCTCCCGCCCCCGCCGTTTCTGCTAGCTGATCGATGCGCCACAGCCCCAGCATCTTGTCCGGTGCCTGGCCTTTCAGATGCGCTTGACCCTCGGCAATAAGCCGATCGGGGGCAGGCAAGGCGAAGGGCGGTTTAGTCAGGTTCACCGCGCGCCACTGGCCGGTGGCAATGTCTTCGTTGTTGCCTGTCTCGGGGAAGGTGGTGGTCAAGAGCCAAGTCGACCCCGAGGCGCGAATATTCTTCAGCGCTGCGGCAATATGGGCATTCGACAGGTGCACCAGGCAATCACGCACCAAGACCACGTCGGCTTTCATCACGGGACCTTCGATCAAGTCGATCACCTGAAACTTCACGTTGTCGCTGGCGTGGCGGACACGATTCACCTCAATTAACTCAGGTACGATATCACCGCCCAGATAGTGGACGCCCGTCAGGTTCACGTGTTGCATCCAGTGGAAGTCGCCGCAGGGCACGTCCAGAAGGCTAGTCGCGCCCAAGTCGCGTAGCAGAGTCGGAATGACCGAGCGTAACTTCTCGGTCGCCTCAAGGTTTGACCCTTTGCCCGACAGGCTTTCTGCGTCTCCCCACTTGTTGCTGCGAACATAGCCGGTAAAGATTTCGGCAGGCGTACGATGGGACAACCGGCGGTGGCGCAGGGTTTCCTTTAGTCTCGAGAAAAAACCGATTGTGCTCATCCTTTTTTCAACTAACAAGCGGCAGGCGCTGTGCAGTAAGTTCACGTAGCCGTGCCGCGAAAGACATTCTCCACTTCATGCAAACAACAATCCGGCCCTGCCCCACGTGATGCTCACTATTCCTGCTTTGCACCGTTACTAGAAAACCTTGCGTTGTCTGTCCATAGTACATGGGCCCCATTGAACCGACATTCCAGAATCTATAACGTGGTTGGCGTTAGCTTGGCAATAGAACGGCGTTCGACCAGGCCATTTTCCGGCGTGGCGTAACCGTCGCGACATCCACGGCTCACACCTAGTGGGGTTTCCTGTGTCAGCGGGCGGAATTGCTTGGTTTTTGGTCCAATGGAGGCCCCAACGCACAGACCTGTCAAACCGCGTTCAGTGGATTTGTTTTTTTATCCGAGGATTAGATCATGCCCATCGCAATCGTCGCCAGCCAAACCGGTGGCCCCGAGGTTTTATACCGGATTGACCTGCGCACCCCGCGCCCCTCAGCGGGCCAAGTGTTAGTGCGCCACGCGGCCATCGGGGTCAATTTCCACGACATTTATGTGCGCAGCGGCCTCTATCCGTGGCCGGTTGATAGCGACCTTGTCCTTGGCAGCGAAGCGGCAGGCGAGGTTGTCGCACTGGGCGATGGTGTCACCGGTTTTGCGGTTGGGGATCGCGTGGTCTATACCATTCCGAACGGGGCCTATGTGTCCGAACGGCTGATTGAGCCGCAGCATCTGGTAAAGCTGCCAGACGGGGTTAGCGCTGAAGTGGCTGCGGCGGCGATGCTAAAGGGGCTGACCGCGCATTACCTACTGCACCGATCATTCAAAGTGCAAAAGGGCCAAACGGTTTTGTTTCACGCTGCCGCCGGCGGTGTCGGACTGATCGCCGGACAATGGCTGGCCTCGATGGGTGTCACCGTGATTGGCACAGCAGGCGGGCCGGAAAAATGTGCGCTGGCCGCACAGCACGGTTACGCGCATATGATCGACTATAAATCCGAGGACTTTGTGACCCGCGTGGCGGAAATTACAGGTGGCACAGGGGTGGACGCGGTTTACGACAGCATCGGCAAAGACACCATCGCGGGCTCGCTCAAATGCTTGAAAATCTTCGGCACGCTGGTCAACTTTGGGCAGTCCTCAGGTCCGGCGCTTGATTTCAAACTGTCGGACCTTGCGGCGGGCTCGTTCAGCGTCACCCGACCAGTGTTGTTTCACTTCACAGCGGAACGTGACTATCTGCAAACGGCATCGGACGAGCTGTTTGAAATGGTCAAAAATGGCACATTAAAAATCAACGTCAATCAGCGTTACAATCTGGCAAATGCAGCCGATGCACACCGTGCGTTAGAGGCCCGACAGACAACCGGGTCAACGGTTTTGATCCCCTAGAATACGGAACCCCCGCATGGCGGTCGGGGGCGTTATTTGGGCCATAAAAAACGGCTGGCGGCTTTCAAAATCCGCCAGCCGTTTGTTTGTGTCTTGTGAGACTTGGTGTTTTAGATCGGTG
>JGI24724J26744_10002860_pt1 | contig 11307 bp, 12 predicted proteins | sample Cruoilmetagenom7_FD_26744 | JGI IMG/M metagenome (IMG submission 26744)
ATTTCTATACGTTGAAAAGGCCTGTTGGTCTCAATGAAGATGGATGTAGCNGTTTCCTTAATCTCAGGTGGAAAGACATCTTTAGGTGTATTAATATTCATACCGATACCGATTATGAGATAATCAACAATATCCATATCACTACTTATTTCGGTGAGAATCCCGGCAATTTTTTTATCATTTAAAAGGATATCATTTGGCCATTTAATCCTGAAATTTAATGGTGTCAAAGCTATAAGGGCCTCTGCTGCAGAAACTGCTGCCATCAAAGTAATACTGGAAATTTCAGTCGGTGCGATAGATGGCCTGAGAACCATGGATGCATAAATGCCATAACCTGTGGGGGAAAACCAGCTCCGTCCCCGCCGGCCCCTTCCTTTTGTCTGTTTTTCAGCGATGATAAGCGTCCCCTCTGGAACACCTTGAGAGGCCAGTTCTTTTGCTTTAAGATTGGTGGTATCAAGTTCCTTATAATAATAAATTTGCTGCCCGCCAAAAAGATTATTTCCAAGTCGTTCCCTGATTTCTCCCGGAAGCAATAGATCTGATATTTCACATAGACGATAACCCTTTTTGGGTAATGACTGAATAATATAACCCTCTTCTTTTAGATTGCGGGCCTGCTTCCAAATGGCGGCCCGGCTGACCCCCAATTGCCGACTTAAGGACTCACCGGAAATCCATGCATCCATGTTATCTTTAAGATGTAATAATAATTGTTCTTTGATTGTCATTGGAAATCTTTGGTTCCCATTTTCCTGGATTGATAACTTTCGTAAAGAGTTAATCTAAATTAATTTATCATTACTATAGCCCAATGGAGTCTGATTGTAAACCTGTAATGCCTCATGTGGTTGACATTAAAACTAGGATTTGTTATAAATAATTTTAAAATTAAGCTTAACCGCAACTATTCAGCTAATATTCACAGCAACAGGTATGATCTGATTAAACCATGAAAAATTCATGTCTAAGAGGTCGTAAAGAAAGAACCAGCTAGATATAAATATGTATAATGATACGCTCTAGAAAATTCTACAGATAGGTTCAGCCCTGATGGGTTCTTTCTTAAAGATCTCTAATACGTTCAAATAGTTTCAAAGTTTAATCAGATCATACCTGTTGCGTGTTTGAAATCAGAATCCTTGAAATAGCTGAATAGTTACGCTTAATCAATGGTATGAGAGGATGAGGATTCGGGAAATAAATGGTTTATGATAAATTGAGCAGTATAACTAAAAGAATAATAGATGATCCAGATGCCGCCATAGATAATGATGAGGCCTGCGAACTCGCAACGACAACTCATAATGCAATAGATTTAATAATAAGCGCCAATAAAATCAGGGAAACATATAAAACCGATGATACATTTACCTGTTCGATTATTAATGCCAAATCAGGGGCATGTTCCGAGGATTGTGCTTTTTGTCCCCAGTCAGCTTTTCATAAGACAAAAACCAGGATCTACCCATTACTGGATAAAAGCAAGATTGTAGAACGGGCAATAGAAATGTGGAATGGGGGAGTGAATAAATTCTCCATGGTAACAAGTGGCTACGCCCTAACTGAAAAGGAGTTGGATCTTATCTGCGAAGCGGCAATCTTAATCAAAGCGAAAACAGGTCTTAGCCTTTGCGCATCCCTTGGAGTGCTTAACGAGGATATTGCTAAAATGTTAAAAGCAAGTGGTTTTACTAACTATCATCATAACCTGGAGACAGCCAGGAGTTTTTTTGATCAGATCTGTACTACTCATCCTTATGATGATGATATCAAATCTGTCAAAATCGCGGCCCAGGCCGGGCTTAAGGTCTGTAGTGGTGGAATTATGGGGCTTGGAGAATCCTGGGAACAAAGGATGGAGCTTGCTTTTACTCTTAAGGAATTGAATGTGGAATCAATTCCGCTTAATTTTATTAACCCGATTCCAGGTACTAAAATGGCTGAAAGACCATTATTGGCTCCAATGGATGCCTTAAAGTGTATCACCCTCTATCGCCTGATCAATCCTTTGAGAGATATCACTATCTGTGGTGGCAGGGAAATTACTTTGGGTGATTATCAGTCCTGGACCTTTTTGGCAGGCGCGAATGGATTAATGGTTGGTGATTATTTAACTACCAAGGGACGAGGATTGGAAATGGACATGGGGATGATAAGGAATATGGAAATTTAATTGGCGGATCTAAAAAATCGTAACCAAAAACTGGAACATGATGACCTGAAATATATCTGGCATCCTTTTACTCAAATGCAGGAATGGGTCAGGGAAAATCCGGTTATTATTGAGCAAGGCAAAGGCTCTGTATTAATAGATATTTATGGCAAAGAATATCTTGATGGGATATCTTCTCTTTGGACCAATGTACATGGTCATCAAAAGCAAAGGCTTGATTTAGCCATAAAAGAGCAATTGGATAAAATCGCCCATACCACTATGCTGGGCCTTTCCAATGTTCCGGCTATTCGCTGTGCCAAAAAATTAATTGGTATTGCGCCTGAGGGACTAACCCGGGTCTTTTATTCCGATAATGGTTCCACCTCAGTTGAAATAGCTCTCAAAATTGCCTTTCAATATCAGCAGCAGGCTCCTGATGGTGACCCTGGAAAAAAGAAGTTTATTACTTTGGTTGATGCATATCATGGGGATACTATTGGTTCAGTTAGTGTAGGAGGGATTGATCTTTTCCATACTATCTATAAGCCATTGCTTTTTGATTCATTTAAGGCTCCGGCTCCATATTGTTACCGTTGTCCTTTTCAGGAAAATTTTCAGGGTTGTGATTATAAGTGTCTCCAAAAGGCCGAGGAGATAATACGAGAGCATCACCATGAGATTGCTGCCATGATACTGGAGCCTTTGGTCCAGGGAGCAGCAGGTATACTGGTCCATCCTCCGGGGTATTTAAAAGGAATTCGCNAGCTTTGTAATCGCTATAATATAATCATGGTCGCAGACGAAGTGGCAGTAGGATTTGGAAAAACTGGAAAAATGTTCGCTTGTGAGCATGAAGAGGTAGTACCTGATATCATGTCACTTGCCAAAGGGATATCAGGTGGTTATCTGCCTTTGGCCGCAACCCTTGTAAAAGAAAAGATATATAATGGCTTTTTAAGGGAATATGATGAGTTCAAGGCCTTTTTTCATGGACATACCTATACTGGTAATCCACTAGCCTGCGCGGTGGCTGTTGCTAATCTTGAGATATTTGAAGAGGAACATGTACTTGAACATCTGGGACCCAAGATTGAATTATTGAAAGACAGGTTAAAATCATTTAAACTACTTGATAGTGTTGGAGATATTCGCCAATGTGGTTTTATGGTGGGGATTGAACTAGTAGCAGACAGGGCAAACAGAAATACTTTTGAGCCCCACCTCAGGGTAGGTCATCAGGTCATTATGGAGGCCAGGAAACGAGGTCTTATTATCAGGCCTCTGGGCGATGTGATTGTCCTTATGCCTCCTTTGGCGATGACTATGAACGAGCTTGCCAGTCTTTGTGATATCACCTATGAATCGATTGAACTGGTCACTAAAAAATATCTATAATTAATGGACATTACTGGAACTTTTTATTTCGATCCCTCAGATAAAATCTATCATGATCATTTCCCGGGCTGTCCGGTCGTCCCGGGAAGTCTTATTATCAGTGCCTTTATGGAAGCAATCAGGCAAGAGGAAATAAATGGCTCGTTTCTTTCTGTGGAAGATTTTCGTTTTAAAGAATTTATACAACCTGGTGAGTATGGTTTCAGGGTCAAAGATAAAAATGGAAAATTAATTTGCGGACTCTATTTACTAAAAGGAGAGAAGAAAAAGGCCTTGGTTACCGGCATTATAGCCAGTCAGATGAATGAGTCCAAATTTTAAGAGCCCCAATAATATGAGTATATGTTTTTCTGGTAGGCGCGCACTGATCCTGGGAGGTAGTTGCGATCTGGCAATCTGTTTGGCTCACCATCTTATCTGCAAGGATGTATCTCCTCTTTTGACTTACAGAACTGAAAAAGGAGAAAATTATATCAAGAAAGAACTCGAGTCCGTATCAGGGAGATATAATACAATTTACCTCAATTTTGGTGAAATTCAATCCTTGAAAGGGCTTTTGGATAAGATAGGTAGTGATGATTTCGATTACATGGTGGACTTTGCCCAAGGTGATTATGAATCTTTAATTTCGGCTTCTGATGAAAGCAGAGTTTATCAATATTTTTCTGAAAACATTTCTTTTCGGGCGGCATTATTGAAAAATCTTACCAGGATTATGTTAAGGAAAAAAAAAGGTCGACTTATCTTTATTTCTTCATCCGCAGCCAAACGCCCGAATCCTGGCCAGGGCTTTTACGCGGCAGCCAAATTGGCTTCAGAGGCTCTTTATCGCAATCTGGGCCTTGAACTTGGTAGCCGGGGCATAACGACCATCACCCTGCGGCCTGGATATATTGAAGAAGGCCGAGGTAAAGCTTTTCTTAAACCCAATAAAGAAAAGGTGCTTAATAAGATTCCAATAAAGAGAGTAATTACCAGGAAGGAAGTCGCGGAAGCTATTATTTTTTTTCTTTCTGAAAATAGCAGAGGCTTTAATGCCACTGAAATCGAACTGGATGGGGGATTTACAGCAGGCAAATAATACACGAACAAAACCTGGAAAGATTTTTCCAAGATTAAGGAAGGCAAAAATTTTAACCACAGGAATACATTAAGTATTTTGAGGCTTAAAATTTGAGACTGACTCAGAAATCGGGAAAATTAGCAGTTTTCGTTCAGTCATTAAATAGGATCAATACAGGAATGGATGTTTTTAAAAAAGTAAAAGATATCTTAATGGAACTTCTCGATGTGGAAGATTATGAGATTACTCCTGAGACATATTTGGTCAGGGACCTAGAAGTGGAATCAATTGATATGTTAGAACTGGCAGTATCCTTTAATGCCGCCTTTGACATTGAAGTCAATGACGATGACCTTTTTCTCAAAGACATTAGAAGCTATATTCCGGATAACACAAAGCTTGAAGGTGGTATGGTAAAAGCTATAAATGAAAAATATCCTTTTCTGAGTCAGGGTAGGATAAAAGAGATCATATATGATCTTCAGGGAGGGCCTACTTTAAAGGTCAAAGACCTGATCAGTTATATTACGGGAAATAGCTTTGTCAGTAACAACTAAACAATTATCTCTGGATGAAATATTCCGGCAAAGAAGGAGTATCCGCAAATATAAAGCCACTCGTCCTCAGGAGGAATGGCTTTTCAAGATGCTTCATGGTGCCTCTTTTTCACCATCTCCGTCCAATAGCCAGCCGGTTAGATTTATCTGGGTTCATTCTAATAAAGCACGAAAAAACCTCCAGGAGGCCATGTCTTCCGGAAGGGCAAAATTTTTAACGGCTATTGAAAATAAAACAGGAACCAAACGGATTCGAAACTGGATTAATAGCTATTATCGTTTTTCGGAGTTTATGTTTAGTGCTCCGGAAATTTTTGCCGTGGGTATAAAAAAAAACATAGCCAGCTTTTCCGATAAAATGATCGAAGCTGGATTGCTTAGCCATTATGATGATAAGGAATCCAGCCTTGAGATCTCTTTAGGTCTGGCATTACAGGATTTTTTATTAAAAGGTTCTGAATTAGGTTTAGGGACTTGCGTTATGACTGCGCCCCTTGTTTTTATCCCCAATATTGAAGAGGTTTTAGGGATTGATGATCTCAAAATAAAATGCCTGGTCACAGTTGGCTTTGCTGATGAATCGCCGGAAAAACTGAAAAAAAAGGACGGCGTTGATATTTTAAGAAAAATATAGCATTTATTGCAGGATAGAAATTCGAGAAATGCGGACGGGCGCTTTAAGAAAAGTTGTAATTACATCTATTGGAGTTTTTTCATCTCTTGGATTTGAGTCTCAAGAGATAGTTCAAAACATAAAGCATGGCAGAGTAAGCTTTGAGAAATCACCTCATTCTGATGGAACAATTATTTGCCCGATAACGGGCTTTGATTTAAAAAAGATAATTGGATCGTATAAAGATCAACGCTATCTTAATAGGGGCGCTCAGTATAGCGTTGCGGCTGCTGTTGCAGCAGTAAAGAATTCCGGTCTAAATCAAGAAAGTCTTAAAAAAACGGGACTCTTTGTGGGTGTTGGCCCCAATCTTGATATTGGAGGAGAATGTCCGGAGATTCATAAGGGAACTATAGATAATAATAAATTAAAGGCCCTCTGGATGTTGAGATTCCTTCCTAATACGGCTGCTGCTGCTATTTCCAGGTTGACAGGCATTCATGGAGAAAATTTTACTATTACAACTGCTTGCGCGGCTTCTCTTCAGGCTATTGGAGAGGCTTTTCGCAAGGTTAGAGATGGTTATCTGGATATGGCCTTTGCCGGAGGCGGCGACTCCCGATTAAGTCCGGCAGGACTTATGGCCTATCAAAAGGCCCAGGCCCTTTATAAAGGTTGGGAAGAGCCGGAAAGGGCCAGCCGCCCATTTGATGAAACAAGGCAGGGTTTTATACCTGGTGAAGGCGGCGCTTTTTTTCTCCTGGAAGAATTAAAGCATGCTCAAAAAAGAGGCGCAACCATCTATGGGGAGATATGCGGTTTTGGCTCATCTATGGATGGTTATAATATGACTGCGCCGGAACCGAATGGCAGACTGGGAGAGATAGCTGTGCGAGCCGCACTTAAGGACGGGAATTTACTACCCGGAGAGATTGATATGATTTCAGCCCATGGTACCAGCACTATTTTAAATGATGCTATGGAAGGAAATCTGATAGAGAGGATCTATGAGGAAAAACCTCCCTTGGTAATGGCGCTTAAATCCTGGATAGGACATCTTTCCGCGGCCTGCGGAGCAGTGGAACTTGCTATTTGTTTGAGCTTGATGAGAGCTGCTTATATCCCTGAAATAAGGAATCTGGAGCGGATGTGTAATCCCCGGCTAAACCTTGTCAAAGAGGGAAGGAATTTTAATTGGGGTGCAGTCCTATTGGAAAATTTTGGCTTTGGTGGCCAGAATAGCGCCTTGATTTTAAAGAAAATTTAATCATACAAGAAACATTGAGAAGAATTTTAATAAATAGCAGTCTTAACGGCTTTATTTTGCTGGATGAAATCAAGGAGGTAAGACAGGGGAGTATTCTTGCTGTCAGGACTTTTCACAATGACCCTTTATATTTAGGGATTGAAGCTCTGGCCCAGTTAGGGGCTTATCATATGCGTTTTAAAAATGATTTCGCAAGACATGCCTTTCTCCTGAAGATTAATCTTTTCCAAGTTGTTGGGGATGAGATTTTAGATGGTAAATATTTTCTTGAAGGGGCTATTGGGAATCAAAGTTCAACCACCTATAGCTATAATTTGACAGCCAGGAAAGGAAGCGAATATCAAACTAAGGGCCAATTTCTATTTGCCATGCGGGAGTATGATGAAAAATTTACCAGGAAAAAGCTGGAGACTCGTTATCGAAGACAATTCTTAGACCTATGCCTCGAAAGGTTATAATTCAGTCTTCAGAAGAAAGGATTAAATTATCATGGAAACAGATATTGATAATATGAATTTATTGGAACGTCGTTTTGTTATGGATAGGCGCAATAGTCTGCCTCCGGGAATAAACCAGTATTGGGTAACCGGAAGGAGGAAACANGTTAGAAGAAAAGATGATCAGGCCGGTCAATACAGGCTTGATCTATATCATTATAAGTATCTATTGCTTATCCTGGTAACTGTTCTTTTAAGTGTAACCGATGCCTTTTTGACTCTATTCCTTATTAATCAGGGAGCAGAAGAGCTCAATCCCATCATGGCCTTTTTTCTTGGTTATGGTAATCAGGCTTTTTTCTGGTCAAAATATCTTCTTACCTGCTTGCCCCTGCTTTTTGTACTGTTTAACGCCAACATTTACTTATTTAGAACAACCATTAGGACTAAGGTTTTGTTTGTTTTCAGTGCAACTTCCTTTTGGCTGGTAATAAACTGGGAACTTTATCTGATTTATTTTTAACCAATAGGGCACCTTGAAAAATTGCCTTTTTGCCAGATTATGGTGTCGCTGCGAAAATAAAAAATGCTCATATACCCTATGTATGCTGCGCTTTTTGATTTTTGCGCTCCTTGTCCTCAGACGAAAATTCTCTTTTTTCAAGACATCCTATAGGTTTCCAGATAATTAATTTCACAAGGCCAGAGGTAAGCATCCGAGTAAGTCGTACAGATTAGTACATTGTCGAGGATCCCGACCGATAAGACAATGAAATTATTTACCTGAACTTCTATATAGTTGCTTTCTTCAAAATTATCGATGTTTATTAAACAATTAAAACAGAGATCATTGCTCCAAAAAGAGAGAGGCCTTTATCGCAAACCGGTTGAAATAGACAGGAGAGAAGGTAAATATATTTATGTCAGGAATAAAAAAGTCCTTAATATGGCCTCAAATGATTATTTGGGACTCGGTGTTTCCAAAGATCTCAGTAAAAAGGTCGCGGAAAATTTTCTTAAATATTCATCCTCATCCTCATCCTCACGTTTAGTATCAGGAAACTATTCAATCATTAATGAAGCAGAAAGGGCTTATGCTCACTATTTCGGCTATCCTGACGCACTATTTTTTCCCAGTGGTTACCAGGCTAATCTTGGCCTTTTGTCCGCATTTTTTCGCCGGGATGATACTTTGATCTATGATAAACATATACATGCCAGCAGTATAAAGGGGATGGTCATGAGCGGGGCCTCTTTTAAAGGCTTTAATCATAATTCAATGTCTCATCTCAGGAAGCGCCTTGCCAAACATTCTCCCAGGCAAGCTGCGGTACTTACCGAATCGCTTTTTAGCATGGATGGAGATTTACTGGATATTAAAGCCTTTAAAAGCCTTAAGGACGAATTTGGGTTTTTTAGTTTGATTGATGAGGCCCATGCCTTTGGAGCCATTGGAAACAAAGGCCGCGGGATAGCCCGTGAGGCGGCTGATGTTGCTTTGGGCACCTTTGGAAAGGCCATGGGACTGTTTGGGGCCTTTGCGCTTCTGCCAGAGGGGTGTAAAGAATATCTCTATAATTTTTCTTCACCCCTGATATATTCAACAACCTTACCTGAAGCCCATGCTGCATCCGCTCTGGATCTATTGGAGATAATTGAGAAATACGATTCCCAAAGGCGATATTTAAGTGATATTTCATTATTTTCAAGAGATCATCTTACCAATTATGGTTTACAGATAGATGGAAAAGCTCATGTTCTGGCTATCAGAATTGGAAAAGAAGAGCAGGCGGTGGAGGCATCTGAAATTTTACTTAAAAAAGGTTTTTTTTTATTACCGGCAAGATATCCAACTGTACCTCAAGGCAAAGCTATATTAAGGCTTGGAATGAATGCTCTTATAACTGAAGAGGATATAAAAAGATTCATTAGCGCTATAAAAGAGACCTTTTGTGATCTGATCAAGATTCAAGTTGAAGATTAAAATGAATAATATATTTGTTGTTGGAACCGATACCGGGGTAGGTAAATCAGTTTTATCTCTTCTATTAATGCAGTTTTTTTTTAATAAAGGCATGGCTCCATGTTACTTGAAACCTGTACAGACTGGCTGTCGTGATCCCTACGATACTGATAGTGATGCCAAATTTATTTATGAGAATACATATGAATTAAAAGGTAAGGATCCTGCTGATTCAATTATCTATTGTTTCATTCAACCAAAGGCCCCTTTTTTTGCCGCTCGTAATGAAAAAACGGAAATTGATCTGACGATCATCAGAGAGGTTTTAACCTCAAAAAGCAGTATTTATAATCCGGTGATTATAGAAGCAGCAGGCGGTCTTTTGGTCCCCTTTAATAAAGATGCCCTTATGGTTGATGCTGTAAAATCATTGGAGGTGAGACCCCTTCTTGCTTCCAGGGCTGGATTGGGAACAATTAATCATACCCTTATGTCCCTTGAAATCCTTGAACGCCGGGAAATTAAACCTCTTGGAATTATCCTGCTTGATTCCGGTGAACAGCCTGTGCCGTTAGATATGATCAATGAAAACATTGAGGCAATTGAGACAAATTCTGGGGTTAAGGTGGCTGGAGTAGTTGGTAGAATAAGGGATTTTAGTAAACCAGGGGAGCAGGCTTTCCTGCCAATTGAGAATGTTTTTTCCGAGGCCTTTAAATTTGATGGACTTTTTACGAGCCCATCATCCATTAATCCTTAAAAAAAAACCGGTTTTTACAGCTATTTTCCTGCAGACGAGCTAATTCGCTATTACAGGTACGATCATAGTGGATTGGAGTAATAGAAATTTTATTTTCTCTTAAGGCCATATAATCGGTATTGGTGTCTGAATCTTCGATGAACATCTTACTGGAAAGCCAATAGTAAAGATTTCTGCGAGGATCCTGGTGTTGCTCAAAATGATCATTCATTCTTATTGTTCCTTGCCTGGTGAACCTTACACCGGTAATCTCTTTTGGGGGAACAGCGGGGATGTTTACATTGAGTGTGGTTCCATTTGTAATGCCTTTTTCTGTGATAAATTGAACAACCTTTTTGCTAAATTGAGCCGCGAAAAGAAAATCCGGGTCATTTAGTGTATTTAACGATATGGCTGCAGATGGTATCCCTGAAAATGCCCCTTCCGTAGCAGCAGCGACAGTTCCTGAATAGAGCACATTAATACCCACATTAGCTCCCAGGTTAATCCCGGACAGGATCATATCGGGGGGATCTTTTAACAATTCCTGAACCGCAATCTTGACGCAGTCTGCTGGAGTGCCTGTTATGGCATTCCCGAAAAAAGCCCCCTTTTTATTGATTTTAGTTACTCTCAAAGGGGAGTTTAAAGAGATTGCGTGGCTGATAGCACTCATTTCCGTTAATGGCGCGACCACATCCAGTTTATAATCTGCTTGCAAGGCTTGATAAAGGGCAAAGAGTCCCGGGGCATGGATACCATCATCGTTTGTAAGAAGGATTCTCATTTGGTTCGCCTATTGTGATCTTGATTCTCTGATAGCTTCAAAAACATCTTTGGTACTTGCTGAAGTTTTAACGCCTGGAACATCAAATAGCGCTACTGCTAACAATATAGGGTACTTCTAAAAATTAGAATTTTGGTTCGATGTCAAGGCATGCGAAAATTTTAACCGTAGGAATACATAGAAGTATTTCGAGGATTAAAATTTGAGCATACCGCCAACATCGAGCCAAAAGGCAATTTTTAGAGGTGGCCTATATCTATATCTGCAACAATCTTTATGAGTACAGTTGTACCTTTTTGCGTTGATTTGTCAAGCGGTGAACTTC
>JGI24724J26744_10002867_pt1 | contig 11298 bp, 8 predicted proteins | sample Cruoilmetagenom7_FD_26744 | JGI IMG/M metagenome (IMG submission 26744)
GCGCGGACCTCGGGCGAGTAGCGATTTGCCATTTTGCTTTTTGTCATAACCATCATCCTTACTTAAGTTGATGGTCTCCGACAAACTCGGGGCGATTCAGTGAACACTTCACAACCCCCGATCAATAACCTGGCAATACCAATTGAAAGGTTCATCCGGGTGGTTACGCCGCCTTCATATTTTCGCCACTTTTATGACGCAATCCCACCGCAACCTAAAGTATTATTGCATTTAATTACAATAGTTTGTATGGTATATTGTCTAGCATGTATTTTCAAGAATACAGAAGTATACGGCGATGAAGCTACGGGCCGTTGATGACGATCTCTCCATTGATGACCGTGAAAGGTGATGACCATGAATATCTGCAAACTGCTGAGCATTGCCATGCTCCCTTTGTTCGCGTCGCAAGCCACCGCTGAAACAGCGCTGACGATCATCGGCAAGGATGCATCACGGGCAGAAATGGTTATCCAGTATAGCATGGATGACCTGAAAGCTCTGGATCAGACAAATTTTACGACTATCAATAATTTCGTCGAAGCCCCAGTCCTGTATTCCGGACCGCTGTTGCGAGAGGTGATTGCTCCTTTGACGCTCTCCGAAGATGCCGCATTAGAATTGACGGGCCTAGACGGTTATCACCTTGAAATACCGCTCACCGACGCGATGAACTATGACGTGATCGTCGCCATAGAAATGAATGGTGCCCCCATGTCGATTCGGGATAGTGGGCCGCTCTGGATTATGTACCCAATTTCTGACCATCCTGAGCTGCAAGACCATCTCTACAATAGCCGTATGGTTTGGCTGCTCACAGAGGTTAAAGTCAAATGAATCCCAAAATTGCGCGAGTCAGATGGTTTGTTTTGGTAATAATCGTCTTCGGACTTATACTCGTCGGCTTGAGCCTTGCCGATATGAGGCAGAAAACGAAACGAATTGACACAGTAAGCTTGTCGGCAGGACCCGTCTGGTACGCGACAGGTATCGAATTTGATACGTCCCGATTAAGAAAGGCTCTGTATCGTCATGCCATTTCCCTCGACAATGCCGATGAGGTGCGCAAGAGATTTGATATTCTTTGGGCTAGGCTCGATCGAACAATGGTTGGGTCAACCCGCGACATTTTATTAGCATACAATGCCGACCTGACGACTTATGAAAGGTTAAAGGCTGTATTGGTTGCCAATGACAGCCGGGTCGCGTCGCTCGGCACAGTCGCTGACGACAAAGACGTCGCGCTCGAAATTTTCGATGCTTTCAACCAGTTTTCTGAAGATTTAAGGGCTTCTTCAATTAGTGTTAGGCAGACAACCGCATTGGAATCCCATGCTTTGCTTGTGGATCTATTCACCATCGCCAAGTCTATTTTCTATGTAAGTCTGATTGTGTCAATCTCGGTTATTCTGCTGATCTCCCTCTTTATTTCGGATAACGTCATGATGCGGCGCGTTCTCACCGAGAAAGAGGCGTTGCTGGAAGACGCCTATGCTGCCGACGTCGCCAAATCCCAGTTCGTCTCAATGATGAATCATGAACTGCGCACACCGCTGACCTCGGTTAGTGCCTCTTTGGCGCTACTGAAAAGCGGGGCTGTTTCGCAGGCCCCCGAAAAGGCCAGCCGTTTAATTGAAATAGCGGTCCGCAATTGTGCATCTCTTGTAAAAATTGTGAATGACATCTTGGATGCAGATAAATTCGCTTCGGGAAACATGAAACTAGACTGCGAGGTCATCGACCTTTCGAAAGCACTGAACTGCAGTATAGATAACCATCAATCCTACGCCGCGTCCCATGGTGTGAAAATCTGCGCCGACGGCATAGAACCAAACGTAAAAATCACAGCCGATCCCGCGAGAATAGATCAGGCAATGGCAAACCTTCTGTCGAATGCGGTCAAATTCTCAAACGAGGGAGGTAAGGTGCAGATCAGTCTTGCAATCGCAAATGAGCGCACCGTCGTCGCTGTGAAAGACCATGGACGGGGTATCCCAGAAAAGGACCAATCGCGCATCTTTGAACGATTTCAACAGGTTGATTCGTCGGACAAACGTGAACGAGGTGGCACGGGCCTTGGCCTAAGTATCGTAAAGGCGATCACCGACGCGCATGATGCCGTACTGACTGTGGAAAGTGAGCCGGGCAAAGGGAGTACCTTTTACATCAGCTTTCCCCTCACGGTTGGCAGTGTGAACGGCGGAGGCCATATGGTAAGCTCGACGATTGCCCCCAGTGAGCAGCTTCTGTCACTCTGAGCCGCACTAGTTTGTTTGGCATAGCGTTTGGGTGTGTATCTTTGCGCTGTGACGTAGCGCCAGTGTAGCACCGTAACTTTTACTTCAAACGCAAGAATCGCCTCGGTGGACTCTAATGCATTGTTACTATGTGATAATATTAGTTTCAGGAGTGGGATTTTAACCTACGACATTCAGGTTATGAGCCGAAACCCCCGCGATTCCAATAACTTAGTAAAACCAATCACATACGCGATAAGCCTCTGATTTCACGCATTTTCCGTTCCGACACTGTCTGTAATCGACTCTGGACGAGGTTTGCAGATTCTCTGGTGACTGGAGTCATGAGATCGTGGTGATCGATGGCGCGACGACGACAGTGAAGGTGGCGCACATCCGCCTTTGCCACAGCCGGATGCTGTTCGTGCGAGCCTATATCTCCCCTTCGCCCAGACCGGCGGCCAGCTGCTGTTCCACCTCGTCAGTCGCCTCTATGAGCGCACGTCGATCATCGTGACGACCAACCTCGACTTCGGTGAATGGCCATCGGTCTTCGGAGACGCCAAGATGACGACAGCGCTACTCGATCGCCTTACCCACCACTGCGACATCGTCGAAACCGGCAACGAGAGCTGGCGCTTCAAGACCAGGGAGTAACCCAGACCCCGCTGGCCCGACGCGGCTGCGCTGTGTGATGGCTACACCGCATCGGGCCAGCTACCCCTGCGCAAAATAAGGGGGTCATTTTTGGGCGCCGATAGGGGGTCAGGATTGCGTGCCGATTGACAGGTGTATACGCATACATTTTAACGACTAACATCCCTAGCCGACATATCGATTTTTGGAGTGCGTCCACGATAGACACCTCGATGCTTGGCCGCCACGATCCCCTCGGCCTGCCGCTCACGGCGCAGGTTGGTCTCGAACTCGGTGTGACCTTCAGAGCTATTTGGCGCGAGTTTTTCAATGGTCACTGGCGGATGTGGCGGCGGGGTGATCCGTTCCGCTATTTTCCTGGAACACCTGCAAGAGTTAGAATCTGCTCAGCTGACGTGCTGATCCAGCCAGTTTTATCCTCATCGCCAACAACGCCGGGACTATCCCGAACTATGCAGAGAGACGACGGTACGGTGAACGTGTTTCAACCGGCTTTGTCGAAAGCACCGTCAACGCCGTCGTTGGAAAGCGCTTCGGCAAGCGTCAGCAAATGCGCTGGTCAAAACGAGGCGCGCACCTCATGCTGCAAACCCGAACCAGAGCCCTCGATGGCACCCTGCGCGCCAAGTTCGAGCAATGGCATCCGGCACTCAAATTATCGTCCGAAACCGCAATCGCCGCTTAATCGACCCACACTTTGCGGTACTCTCCAGATACGCTGCCAACCTTCAAATCCCCAAAACACCAGATTCAGTCATAACTCTCAAGTCTACAAGGCCTCTGCTAACGAATCTTTTAGAATCTTATAACCTTCTGTCGAGCGACGGTACAAATTGCCGCGTACCAGCTGATGGATCGGCGCAGGATAGTACGATAGACGATCCTTCAGGTTTGTGTCGGTATAGCTAGCCGCCATCTCGCTGCGTTCAATCATACGCAGAAAATTAAGGTTCTTAGGTGTCACGGACATAGCGATCGAAGGGATACCATACATAGTCGCTACGATCATGCCATGGAATTTAATACTCGCCAAAATTGAGCAGGACGAGATTGCTTGGCACATCTCATCCAGCGAGTCGCTGTAAAATATCTCATCGCCCTCATCTGCGATAATCTTAGCACGCTTTAGGTCCTCTTTTCCTAGCTCCATGTTAGCCAAGACTAGATGCTTAATTTTGTACCCCATTCCGCGCGCGGACTTGATCAGCTCTTTGACCGGTTGCATGTTGGGGTCGAGTGACCGGTGTTCACGCATGACCACGCCGAGCGTCTTTTCTTTAGGCGGGACCGCAGTTGGGCGACGCAGAGCGCATACCGGGTCTGGATACCAGACCAGCTTGTCGCCAGGATTAATATTTTCCTTAATCCAAGTATAGCTTTCGATATCGCGCGCTACGATCAACTTGCAGTTTGTATGCTGCATGAATTTTTTGTAATGTGCGATGACATTGGCCCGGACATGGGTTTGGCGCGGCACACCTAGACCATAGATAAATACCGGTTTTTCCAGATATTCCATTTTCCAGTACAGCGGTGAAATGCGCACGGGGTTGAGAAGATCTCCACCGCCGATTAAAAATGCATCAGCTTTTTTTACCAGCTCCGACACTGGGAAAGAGAAGTATGGATCTTTGGTCAAATCGTTTGCGGTGAACAGTTCATAACTGTCTCCCAACATCTGATGATGAGTAGACAGAAACAACTCATCCCCAAAGTTTCCCCAGCCAAAATATCCGATCAGGCCAATTTTCTTTTTCATTTATCTTTTACCTCATTTTTTCAGTTTTGCCTCTATTCCAGTTTTAGGTTTAACCTAAATTAAGGATGAGCAGGATGCGCCTCGATTAAGAGGTGGTCCTAGTTTTTGGACCGTTTTCAGCCTTGTTAAGATGGATCAGGGTTTCGTTTCAGGCTGCTAATCTCATTGGTTCTGTTTTGCTGACATAGGCCTCGCCGGGGGTCAATAGAGTTATGACTGAAGCTGGTGTTTTGTAAGCGGTGCGCCGTTCACACGTGCTTGGCGTAATTCCATGGCAGCAGCTCATTGATGTCGGTTTGTTTGTGCCCGCCTGCGATGGCTGTCAGGACGTCAGACAGATACCCGCGGTCACTTCCCCAGCGATGAGGCTGCGGCGAAATTGATCATCTGGCGCTCAATGCTACATCAACTGAGTGGAAGCGTTCGGTGCGCGAATGGCACGCAGTGAAAAGCCACCTCGCCATCATGTTCGAAGACCGCTTCCCAATGGCGTAAGAAAACGCGTCAGGCACAAAATTCGGCACAGTCTTACGTTAACGGGTCTGAGGTTGGGCACAAACAAACCGACATCAAAGACTTGCTGCCCTGGAACTACACAAAAACCGTGTGATCGCCGCACCGCTTACGATGAAACGTTGGGGCTTCGTTCCCAAAAGGATCATTAGGGAGTGTCCTGAACTCTGTGTATCTGGCCCGGTCCATGCGGGTTTCAGATACGTTCACGCATTGAAGCGTTCTTCGAACATGATAGCGAACTGGTTGCGGGCAGCAAACCATTCTCGAACATTTCGTCCTCCTTTCTCGAAGTTGCGGATTGCCAGATAGATCAGCTTTGTGGCGGCGTCCTCGGTCGGGAACGATCCGCGCGTCTTGATGGATTTTCGGATCACCCGGTTCAGGCTTTCTATGGCATTCGTGGTGTAAATGATCTTGCGGATCGCCGGATCGAAGGCGAAGAACGGGATCACCTCCTGCCACGCCCGCCGCCACGCCGGGGCAATCGAGGCGTATTTCCTGGCCCATTTTTTCTCAAAGGCATCCAGTTCAGCGGCCGCCAGATCGGCTGTGGCGGCCCCGTAAATCCGGCGCAGGTCGGCGGCCACGGCCTTGCGATCCTTCCACGCGCAGAAGTTCAGGGAATGGCGCACCAGATGAACGATGCAGGTCTGAACTGTGGCCTCCGGGAAGGCGGCCGTGATCGCCTCCGGGAAGCCCTTGAGGCCGTCCACGACGGCGATGAGGATGTCCTGGACCCCGCGGTTCTTCAGTTCATTCATCACCGACAGCCAGAATTTGGCACCCTCGTTCTCGGCAATCCAGAGCCCCAGAACCTCGCGGACACCGTCCCGTGAGACGCCCAGGGCCACATAGACGGCCTTGTTCTTCACCATGCGGCTGTCAGCGTCGCGGATTTTGACCCGGAGCGCGTCGAATATCACGATGGGATACATCCGCTCCAGCGCCCGGCTCTGCCAGTCCCGGACCTCGTCCAACACGGCGTCGGTGACGCGGCTGATCAGGTCGGGCGATACCTTGAGCCCGTAGACATCCTCGAGATGGGCGCGGATATCGCGCACCGTCAGACCCGCGGCATAGAGCCCGATGATCTTGTCATCCATCCCGTCGATCCGGGTCTGACCCTTCTTGATCAGCACGGGCTCGAAACTGCCGTCCCGATCACGGGGCACGGATATCGGCACCTCGCCGTCCTGACCCTTCAGGTGCTTGCTGCCGCTGCCATTGCGTCGGTTGGCTTGATCCGGTGGCGCATCCTTGCCGTCCTCGTAGCCCAGATGCGCAGTCAACTCCGCTCCAAGCATCCTTTCCATCAGCTTGATCTTGAGTTCCTTCATCAGCCCGGCATCGCCAAGCAGATCTTCAGGCCGCTCGCAGCCCTTCAGCAGTTCGTCCAGCAGTTCCTTGGAAATCGTCATCGTCCTTGCTCCTCTCAGGAAGCATGGACCTGATCACAAATACACGGAAGATCGGACACTCTCGATCATTACGGACAAATTGCGATCCTATCGCGCCGCCAAACGCGAGGTCGCACCTAGCCTTGATCATTGGTCACACAAGGGACTCAATAACCGGGCCGAGAACAGCCACCTGCCCTTCAGGAAACGAGAGCGGGTAATGCAAGGATTCCTATCGCCGGGTGGATTGCAGCGCTTCGTCTCCATGCAGTCCGCAACCCGAAATTCCTTCTCCGTGCCAGCCTGCCGTCGTTCCGCTCTCACCATACGCTATCATCGGCTCGAAGCATTCGAGGCGTGGAAATCCGCAGCAAACGTCGCTTGATGTCCAACCTGCACCCAAACTTGCAGACTGGACGAGTTAATGTGACAACACCGCTTGTCAGGCACAGCCAGCGGTTCTGCTTGTCGCGCTTCAGCCGTTTCTTGGGTTTGATCCGTAGATTCAACTCCAGTTCGCAGTAAATCCGGTACACCCGTTTATGGTTCCAACCATAGCCCTGCACGTTGCGCAGATACAGAAAGCACAGGCCAAAGCCCCAGGTGCTCTTGTTTGCGATCAAACGTTCCAACCAATCGGCGATCTCCTCGTTCTCGGAGCTCAGCGTTGGACTGTAGCGATAGTAGGTCTCACTGATCTGGAACGTGCGGTACGCCAGCGCGACACTGACCCCATGCACCGCAACCACCTTCATGGCCTTCTCTCGTCGATGAGACAGCCTCAAGACTTTTTTTCGCGGGCTTCCTTGAGCAACTCATTCTGCATGCTCATCTCCGCATACATCTTCTTGAGGCGGCGGTTCTGCTCGACCATGTCCTTCATCTCTGCGATGAGCGACGCGTCCATACCGACAAATTTGGCCCGCCATTTGTAAAAGCTGGCACTGCTCATCCCATGCTCCCCGCAAAGCTCAGAGACCGGCACACCGCCCTCCGCATGCTTCAACACAGCCATGATCTGCGCATCGCTAAATCGTCCGTTCTTCATCGTAAATCTCCTCAGATATCTTGCCGAGAAAATTCTACTTCTGAACACCACTAATTTTAGGGAGGATTACCAATGAGGTTATTTTAAATAACATCATTTTAAAAGTACTCACTTGAATCTACCCCGTATAGCTTGCAGATATCACTCAAAATAGCAATAGAGTTATGATAATCCTCTGGAATTACAGTTTCTAACTTGGCCAGATACCAATTCTTCATAAAATTATCAAAGTGGTTATCTAGAAAATCCTGGAGAATTCCGTGCTGCTGCAAAAATAGAACTTGCTGTTTTTCAAGCGTGTATTTTTTTTCAAAATAGCTTTTATTTACCCTATTGGTTATAGAGTCTAACCGATCTGCATAATAGAGTATATATGCATCACCACTAAAGGAACCGCACTGAGCTTTCGCAATTACCTCCCAGCCGAAAAGCGTATCCTGACCGGCGGAGCCTTCAACAAATCTAATATTATTATCGTCCAAGAATTTCTTAGAAATGACGGCGGACTGCGTTGCTATGAGTGGGAATTTTCCTTTTTTGAAGTATCCTCTTTTGAAGTCTCTAATAATACTGATCCGTTTAGACGTGTGCTTTCCAATTTCCTTAACAGACTCACCTACTTTAACATGAAATCCGGAGACGAATTCCACTGGGACTGGTGATGCTTGATTAGCTTCATGATATAGATCAACCAGCAAATCATAAGATCTAGGGCCAATTTCATTATCCGGATCTAGAAATGCAATCAATGGCGCCGATGCCATACTGATACCTTGGTTGCGAGGGCGCGAAGCACTACCACTGCCACCGCCATGATTAAATTTAATTTTTATATTCTTATAAATACCTTTTAAATACTCTAGTGTATTCAATGTCTCCTGATCGGTTGAACTATCATCAATTAATAGTACCTCCATATCTTCCCAAAGCTCATTACGCTGCAGGCTTGGTATACATTTTGTTAGTAGAAATCGCCCGTTGTTATAAACTGGAACGATCACTGATAGCTTATATTTTTTTTCCTGTAAGGAGTTTGCTCGCATATAGCGAACGAAGTTAACTTCGAACGGATCAATACTATAACCATTGTCGAAACTGAAGCATTCTTCAATACCATATTGGACTAGCTCTGCAGGTTCTAGATACTGGGTGCTAAAGAGGCTAAGCTCTTTACCACCACACCATGACGTATATTCATGTTGCTTACCTTTGACGTAGAAACCTTTCTTGTCAAAGTGGGCATTTTTCGTAATATATCGACAATTAGTATACTTGAAGCCATTTAGTAGGTCATTGAGATAATATTCCTCATAATCGTTGCCTTCGCCAAACCAACAAAAATATCCAATATGATTATTTTGGTCAATACGCTTCCAATCTTTCAACTCTGACTCTTCTATTAAGATTTTATGGGGATAAATTTGCTTCTCAAAGGAACGCAGCACTGATTCTGACTTTTTAGTACAAATAATAACAATGGTCGATTTTTGTTTTTCCACGCGGGAAAGGCCAATATTTTCCAGTAAGGTCGCGACTACCTGATAGCTGGTTTTACTGTTCAAAACTTCTCGAATATTTTTAACGTTGGTTCGATACTCTTCCCAAGTTTCATTCCTGTCAAAATCAAAAATCATATCTTGCTTATAAGGTATAGTACGGACGCCAGGGAATTTGTTAAAAACTGAGTTAGCGTAGTTGGAAATCAATCCATTTCCCTGCGCCTGAAGTTCATATACGCGCATTGCACACATCGTGGGACTTTGCTTGATAGAGTTGAAATTCAGGTTGTATCTGAAGAGCTTATGGAGTTTTTGCAGTACATCGTGCTGCACAGGTGGTAATACACTCGACTGGAAACGGTATGGGTAAACAAGCTCCCTTGAATCCGTTCCATAATTCCTATCTGCAATTAGCAGCTCTCCCCCGGAATCAAGAATGGAGTCAAAAATTATCTCCATGTCTTCACAGCGTTCTTTATAGCGTTCTGGATAAGACCCAGCGAAGAACGCGGCATTTCTCGTATTGCGACGGCATCCGATTGGATTATTAAATTGCGGATTTACACCATACTCACCAAAAAATACTCTATTATGATTTAATTCTTTCTTATAGCGCTCAATACAGTCTGTATCTGTTGTGAAAACATAATCGAACTTCTTCGCTATTGGCAAAAAGTACTCAAAATTCGAAGGGTCTTCAATTGTTTGAAAAACCGTTCTAACACCGTGCTTTTTGGCATAAGAGAGTATAGAATCTAGCGCAGCCTTCGGCTTTTCTCTGAATTTAATACCGCGCCATTCGTCGTTATTTATTCCCTTCCAACAAGTAGTATAGATTACAATATCGAGCCCTTGAGATAACACTTCAGAGTAATTACTTGGGCTAAGATAGTAAACTTCAATAAATACATCTTTATAAAAGTTGTACATATACACATCTCCAATCACCCCTACGCGGAAGTCATGCTTGGTGAAGTACTCACTACCATTGCTGTCTGGAATATCCTTTGCTTCCGAGAGTATTTTTTCGAAAGCTTCAACATAGTTAGAATTTTCAAAACTTTTTGTAAACTTCTCCCACGCGGGAATAAGTTCGTAATCATTTGCAAGTAAGATCGTCGCATTAACATCAAATGCCACGATATTTACTAACACTTGAGTCGCGTTGTTGGGAGATTTAAATTCATAATTTTTTACTTTTGCATTCTCAACCTCTTGAGTTTCAACGTAAAAATAAGAACCAAAAGCCTTTGAGCTTGACATGCCAGAATATGGCTTCGGCAGCGCACTTCCGTCCTTATCAAAGAAAGTAACATCGGCCACAGCACCTTTAGGGTTCAAATGATTTGCCAAGCACGTGACGCTAAGTATGTAATCTTCCTTTTCTACAACATTAGCTTTTATTTCGAAGTTTTTCCCATAATCTAACGATATGTTTTCCATCTGTAAGGGAACTGTTTTGATGTTCGATACTTTATAATCACGAAGGCTTTCTTTCTCCGCAAAACGTTTAAGGGGAGTATATTCTGTCAAAGGCTCAAGTAACTGAACGGCTACCGCCTCATTTTCTCGGTCCATCAGCTCCTTAGCTATTCGGTCAGTATGTGTCTGTATCACCCCATCCGTTTTGGTTTTTATGATAGGCATTCTCAGTGCCTTCTGCAGTGCTCTAGCTAGGCTTTCTGGGCAGTTTGCTTCAGAACGATCCATATCAGTAGTTTTCGAAGGGTTTTCCTGCGTAGCTTGAAACAGCGCGTGATGCAGGCCTATATCGAAGGCACGTTTCGCGGCCGCTTCTAGCAAGGGCAACTCAGAGCTTTCCCGCCCAAGTTTAACTAGATGCTGCGCTGCCGCTATCAGACCCAGAATCTGCTGCTTTTTGGTGAGGATATGGCCGTCCTCTCGGAAATCACTTTTCATGTTTAAGCAACCTTTTAACTGATAAACTCCACGCACTCGTCAAGAGGCATATTCTGTCACGGTCCCGTGATGCTATTGATACCGCATAAGTTCAACGCCGCCCGGAGACACAATTTTGTGAAAAGTTTGTGAAGGAGCGGTATCGGGTGACGAATTGGGCCGAGTGGTCTTGCCACGGTTCAGTTCCGGTCTCTTTCGAGCAATGTTTGTTATGAAGGAGATTAAGAATGGCAACGAGATACACAGACGAGTTTCGGCGTGATGC
>JGI24724J26744_10002869_pt1 | contig 11296 bp, 10 predicted proteins | sample Cruoilmetagenom7_FD_26744 | JGI IMG/M metagenome (IMG submission 26744)
TGGCTACCTGATTCTGCAGCAGCAACTCGTCCCGGACTTCATCGGCAACAGTTTTAAGCTCACCATAGTTAAACCCGTCACCTGTCAAGGTATAAACCACGCCGAACACATCCCCNTACTCATCATTTACAAATGGTCCCGACACCCCTTCGGGAAGGTCTTTTTTAACCGTTTCCACCTTCCGCCGCAAATCATCAAAAATAGGACGCATATTTTTATAGCTTTGCTTGAAATTGGCAAAAATGACCGCGATACCGGTTTGGGTGTCACTGGAAACATTATCCAGTTCNGGCATCTGCTGGATAACCTGCTCAATTTTATCGGTCACCAGCTGTTCCACACGTTCGGGACTGGCTCCGGGCAGGTAGGCCGTCACCACAGCGGTACGGATGGTGAACCCTGGATCTTCAGCTTTAGGCAGGCTGAAATAGGCATTTATGCCAAAGAGTACCAAAAGCAGGACAAGAAAGTAGGTCAGACGATTGTTACGGATTGCAAATTCAGTGATATTTATGATTGATTACTCCGCTTTTACATGGAGTCCATCACGAATGACGGACATTCCGGCTGTTACCACCTTGTTGCCGGGCTTCACACCGGTGGTTATTTCAATGCCCATGGATGTTAACTCGCCAACGGTGACAGGTTGACGGTGGACAATGGCCTCGCCCTGATCATCTCCAGGCTCCAGAACAAAAACAAAACGGCCTGTCCTGCCCCACCGCGACTGGTGGCAGATAGATACGTGGTGGTCCATGGGTTTTAATGGGGAATATAAATGTGACTTCGGCTGCAAGCCCGGACCGAAGTTGTGAATGCTTTTCTTGAACGATCAAGGTTACAGGAAAGGTTGCGCCTCCGGCTGATGTTACTCCGACCTCAGTCACCCTGGCTGTAAATCCAACTTCAGGAATTGCGTCGAACCTCACCTTGGCGGACATACCCTGCTTGATACTGGCAATCAGATTTTCCGGCACCTTCACATCGACCTCATTTACCTGACCGCAGACGGCGGCAACAATGGCCTCTCCGGCAGTGACGTTTTCGTTGACCTCCTTGAAAACCTCGGCCACTGAACATTTTTCATTAGCTCTCAACTCAGTATAGCCCAGATCAAGCAATGCCAGTTCCAGACTTTTTTTTGCGGAACGTACCTGGGCTTTGGTTGATTCAACTGTAGTTCGCGCAGAATCAAGGTCTTCCCTGGAGGAATTGTCATTTTCGTACAGCTCACGTACCCGCTGGTACTTGGACCTGGCGTTGCGCTTTTCAGCTTCAGCCTGGGCAAGGGTTGCCCGTGCCTTTTCCACCTCCAGCTCAAAAGAGGTACGATTCAAACGGGCAATTAGAGTCTTATTTCCAATGCTGTCACCTACCTTGACTGGAATTTCCTGCAATGTGCCTCCAACCTTAAAACTCAAGTTTGCCTCCCTTCCAGCCTTTGAAGTGCCTGAATAAATACGGGTACGTCCTCTCATGGATTTTTTTACCACCTGATATTTAACCGGTCGAAGGGCTTTTTTTACTTCCTCGCTTGTTGTACTTTGGTTGTAGCACCCGCACAATAATAGCAAACCAGCTGATAAAAGCGTCATTAGCCAATATTTTATTATACAGTTATGAAATTTAACAAACATTAAATCATTCTCCACTTGAAAGGTTGTTTTTAATAGCCTGAACAGTTGCGCTGTGCTGTGCGCTGTCAAGAAAAAAATCAAAAGATCCAATTGCGCGCTGTAAATTCATAAGATCGATCAGGAATTGATAGGATGCGTTGGCAGCAGTCAGCTCAGAGGTAAGGGCGGATTTCTGAGCATCAACAAGATCTACCACCCCTGTTGTTCCCTTGCTGTAGGCATCCAGAACCAGATCAAAATTTTTCCTCGAAGCCTTTGCTGCAGTGCGGTTTAAATCTATTGAAAGTTTGGAGGCCTGAGCCGTATGTAATCTGCTGCGAATAGTCTGTTCAATGGAGTTGGTGGTGTCTTGCAGTTGTAAACGAAGTTGATGCAAAGTTAATTGTGCCCCTTCCACACGTCGTGATCTTGCACCTCCTTCAAAGAGAGGCAGCGACATATTTACACCAAGAAGCCAGACATCTTCCCCTTCCTGGGAAAGGGAATTCGGGCGGCTGTCATGGTAAGTATTGGAGTACTCTCCTGTCAGGGTAAAAGTGGGAAGCCAAAAACTTCGCTTCTCACTTTTCAGAGTTCGTTCCTGGCCAATGATTTTGGCCATGAGTGATGCAATTTCAGGGGATCTATCCAGGCCCTCTCGGAACAATATTTTACTCAAACGCTGGAAACCAGCTCTGTTTTTAATCAGTCCGGACAGTTCAGGGTCGTTCATGATTAGATTTGCGTCTTGAAGCGTTGCAGTCTCCAAAGTAAATTGTTCGGATAGAGGACGGTTAAGCAGCCGGTTAAGGGACTCTTGATCCTGTCTGAGAGTTGCCTCCGTACCGAGAAGATCCGCCTTTGCCTGGGCAAGTTCGCTTTCCCAGCGGTACACATCTGCAAAAGTTGCTGTGCCGACCTTTGCTCTATTACGTGCCAATCCAAGATTAGTACGACTTTGCTCAAGGTTCACTCGTCGAATTTTCTTTAATATTTTCGATTTCAATACATCCAGAAAAGCTATTGTGGTATTTTGTACGACATCAAGTTTCGTCTGGTTATCCTCTGCAACCCTTGCAGTCTGTTGCGCCTTTATAATATCCAGGTTTGCCCATGTGGATTCATTGTAAAGAACCTGACTTAAGCTAAGAGCTGCTGTGCCTTGTTTTTCCGCTATTCCCCCTGCAACGATACTGGGGTTGGAATCATTACGAAGCTGCTGGTCAACACCAATGGTAAGCTGTGGAAAAAGGTTTGCCCTTGTCTCATCCACCTGCTTTGCTCCGGCTTCTACTCCAAGCTTTGAGGCGTGTATACCAAGGTTTTCAAGAAGTGCTTTTTTTGCAACTTCACTTAATGTCCAACGCACAGTTGAGCTTTCAGGTTCGTTATTTAACTTTTCTGCTTCAAGCATAACATCGAATGGAGGTGAGATCTGCAGACGGCGTGCAGTTTCCATATTAATGATCAACCGTCTCCGATCCTCGACAAATACCTTCATGTCCTTGGGATCATCACCAAACAGTACTGCCTGTAAATTGAGAGCCAGACGCCGCGTACGCCGCTGCCAGTTTTTGAATGGGACAGCAGTAACCAGGGCTCCCTGTTCAACAAGGCGGGAACCTGTCAGGCTGTAACTTGGTAAACCAAGCTCAATAAGATTACTCAATAATTTGGCTATCTGTGCTTCATCCATTCGTGGTAATGCTCCGATCAAAACGGCATCTATATCTGATGGCAGGCGGGAAACAAGGTCATCGCCTTTTCCACTATGGAGAACAGAAAATATTTTTATCCCCATCTCAGTGGCTACCTTAGTGCCTTCTGTGGCCAGGGCAGGCATCACTTCCATCATCAAAGAATCACTTAAGAGAGCAATATTTGTGAAATCAACAACTTCACGAAATGTTTTCAGTTCAGTTGCAAGGTCGGCCTGGATACTTATGTAGGCAAGATTATGCTTGCCGGAGCTGTTTCCCTTGTTGGGCGCATTTACTAGATGAGGATTGAGAATTACCGAAGCAAGTGTTGGTTTTGGATGATTTTCCAGGGAGACAGCAACTGTGGCTGAGCCGAATCCCAGGGCAATGACAATATCAACTTCCGGGTCTTTATATAGGTGGGACAAAGCCGATTCGATCCCCTTTCGCTGCCAGCCGCCATCCAGTCTTTTACTCTCATTTAACCGGACAACAAACTCATTTTTAGTCAATAGCTGGATTTCTTCATTGATAAAGTTAATCACCTTTTCCATATAAAAAGAAGGACCATCGGTTACAACACCGACGGTCACCTGTTGCGGCGCACCAAATGACGGTGTGGAACAAATTAAAAAAAAAAGCAGTAAAAATAATAATCGACGCATAAAAATTCCTTTTTTTTAAAGCAACTATAATAAACTTACATTATAAGTTGCATTTACAACAATTGCAAGAGTAAAAATTGCATTTTGTCTTTAGTCATGATATCATTATAATATGAACAAATATACAAAGGTAGAAAAAATCAGGATAAACAGCGTTGGTTGGATGATGAAAATGATATCCAGCCGCCTTGATTCCCTTATCAAACAAGAGTTAAAGCGCCTTGGGCTAGATTTAAAACAATTTGGTGTGCTGATGGCGCTTTTGGAGGAGGAGGGACTTACTCAAACAGAGATTGGCAAAAAAATAACCCTGCCCGGTTATGCAACAACACGCACCATTGATGCGCTTGAAAAAAAACAACTCATTGAACGCCACACAGATGAACGATCAAGACGTAGCTATCGAATCTATCTGACAAATAAAGGGCATGCAATAGGTCCAAAACTGTTTATTATTATCAATAAAGTAAATGAAGATTTATTGTCAGTACTCCCTGCTATGGAAAGGAAACAGCTGGCAACTATTCTACAAAAGATATTGTTAGTCTGATTTGCTTGAGCCTTAGCTGAATTATTTTACCAAGGGGACTGTCATACCAAAATCGGGAGAGATTCTGGTGTTGAATCGCGGTGCTGACCGGTCACCATGAACTTTACAATCAAGCTGTGCTTGATTGTAAAGTTCATGGTGACCGGTTTAAGTACCTTGTTCAGGCGCGTAGCTACGGAACAAGGTGCTTGACGTAGTCAGCACCGCGATTCACGGCGGCGAAGCCGCCGTGAACGATTGAGATAACCGAACATCTAAAAGCAATGTGGAGCGTAGCGGATCACTGCTTTTAGATGTCCGGTTCATTGATTGGTTATCTTCCGATTATACTCTTTCCCTTTTACTTTACAATGCGTAGCCTGAAGAAGTGATCTTTAGAGAAACCCTTATATCCCCAAGACTGCAGATCAAGCACTGCCAATCAGCTCAGATCTGTGGCCTTGTTCAACTTCCTCCTCTATAAATCACCGCCTCTTCTTAAAAGAAGTTTCAATTCGGCTTTCCGTATCCGTTCCTCCTGTTCCTCTTTTCTTTTTCTTGCACCTTGAAGCTTGGAACAAAGGTCATCATAACTGGCAGGTTTCAATAGATAGTCAAATGCTCCCAGTTTCATTCCCTGAACAGCGGTTTCGGTTGAACCATGCCCTGTAAGCATTACAACTTCAACCAGAGGGAATTTCTTTTTTATCTCTTGTAAAACCTCAATACCATCCATTCCAGGCATTTTTATATCAAGAACAACCACATCAATATTTTCTTTCTTTAACATATTAAGGCATTCGATTCCATCGCAGGCAACAGAAACTTTTTCTCCTGACTCTTCAAGTCTTAAGGAAAGCATTTCCGTAAAATCTTTTTCATCATCTACCAGCAGCACTTTGATTGGAATATTTATCATTGCAATCTTTCTCCATTATTTTTTATGTTTTTTGCCGGCTCATGAAATTTCGGCAGAGTAATGAAAAAACTGGTTCCGCGGCCGACCCTGCTCTCAACATCAATTTTGCCACCGAGTTTGTCAACTATTCCTCTGGTGACATACAATCCGAGCCCTGTTCCTTCCCCAGGCTCTTTTGTGCTGAAAAAAGGCTCAAATATCTTTTTCATATTTTCACCAGGTATCCCTTTGCCTGTATCCTTTACCTCTATTGTCGCATCATTATTATTTAAGCTGATAATAAGGCTGACCTTGCCGCCTGTTCCTGTTGCCTGCACGGCATTTGTCAAAAGGTTTATCAAAACCTGTCTTAATTGGTAAGGATCGCTCCATATATTTTTATTTTCAGGTTTGCATTTAACTTCAATATCTATGTTAATGGCCTCTCTAATAACTAATTCAATGGCCTCGTTTGCCAAATCCTCAAGATTTACCTCGGTTAACAGCGAATCTCTTTTTCTGACAACGCCTAAAAGCTGATGTGTGATTTTTTTAGCACGGTCAATACTTGTTTCAATTTTATTCAAAGCCTTTTCAAATTCAGCCTTGCGCGGCATTTCAGCAAGCTCAATTTTATTTAAAACAAGCTTCATCCATCCGGCTGATTCGTTTATTATAGCAAGTGGATTGTTAATTTCATGCGCTACGCCGGATGCAAGAGTTCCAAGGGATGCCAATCTTTCTGTAGCTATCATCTGTTGTTCAATTTTTTCTCTGTACACAGCCTCCTTCTTTTTCTCTTTTATTCTTGTAATTTTCTCATAAGCCTGGTTTATCTTGCCAAAAAGATGGTCAAATTCAACAGGCTTGGTTAGATAATCAAAGGCTCCTGATTTAATGCCGTCAACACCGTCACTGGTTGAAGAATGTCCTGTCAGCAGGATTACCTCTGTTTCATGATGCTTTTCTTTTATATGTCCAAGCGTTTTTATCCCGTCCATTCCAGGCATTTTAACATCCAGAATAACAATATCAATATTTTGGTTTCCAAGAGTTGCAAGACATTCTTGACCGCTACCAGCTTCCTGGGCAATTATACCCCTTTTCTTAAGACGCCTGGTTATAGCGCTTCGAAAACCTGTTTCATCATCAACAAGAAGAAGCCTAATATTTTTCATGTCAACTATCTCCATTATTTATCAAAAACTTCTGGCCTTTTTTATACCAATCCCAGTATCTTCCACCATATCGATGCCACAATTACCAGGATCGTCAGCAGTACAGGTGTCGCTACCAGGCCAAGTTTTGTCAAATCGGATGATTTAAAATATCTATAGCTGTATGCTATGGCATTGGGAGGACAGCCTATGACAAGAAGCATTGCAAAAGATGTAGCCATTCCAAGACAGAGCGAGAGTACTACTGGATTGACGCCTTCAAGTTGTGCCATTGGAAGTACAATTGGCAAGATCAAAGCCGCTGCTGCCACATTTGCCATGGCATTTGTAACAAGCGCCCCGAATATAGCAACGCCTACAAATAAAAACAGCCAGCCTCCACCCTGTATCAATGGAAAAAACAGGTTCGCAAAATAAGTGGCAGCACCTGAATAACCCATGGCAAGGCCAAGGGAAATACCTCCTCCAAAAATAAACAGCGCTGTTCCCCACTCAAGATTGTCATTAATATCATCCCATTTTAAAATACCTGAAAGGATTAAAAGTGATACACCCACCATGCCAGTAATGGAGTAATGTATACCGTGAAAACCTTTTGTCAGCCAGAAGACAAGGGTTAGACCGAGTATGGCCAATGTCTTTTTTTCAAGCACGCTCAAGGGCCCAAGATCGTCTTCAAATTTTGGAATCTTGAATTTTGGGTCAGGCCTGTATACTAAATATACAATTCCCACTGCTGCCGGCACAGTGAAAATGGCGACGGGCATGCAATATGTTATCCAGTCGAAAAAGGTTATCTCAATACCTGTGAATTCTTTTAAAAATGCGGCTGAAACCATGCAGCGTCCACCACCCATAAGACTGCCCATTCCCCCACAGGAGCATGCAAAAGGCAGTGAAAGCATCATGAACTTTGCGGTTTTGCTGTAAGGCTCAATACCAACAGCTTTCATTAAAGGAAGCATGGTTACAATGCCTACGGCGCAGGCGGCTGCGTCATGCAAAAATGCGGACGATATCCCCAGACCGATTGAGATTATAAATGTAAATTTTGTTATGCTTGTTCCAGCATGTCTTATTATTGCATGACCAAGCCGCCTTGTGAGTCCTGCTTTTTCAAGAGAAATGGCAAAGATAAGGCAGCACATTATAAAGACAACAACGGGATGCATATATGGCGCCCATGCTCCTTTAACATCAGAAATTCCCATTATAACAAGTAACACCCCTATGCATATTGCCGTAATTTCAAGTGGCACTGGTTCTGCAATAAACAGAAAAAGCAATAAGGCAAGAACCGCTAAAAATCTTTTTGCCTTTGGCGAAAGGCCGTCTACATAATCAACTTTTATCCCTGATATACCTAGCTTCGCTGCCTTATCTTTTATAAAAGATGCCGTTGCATATTTACCTTTTGGATCTTTAACTTCGATTATATACCCTTTGGAAAAATCATCTTCAGTTGATACAAGTGTATAATCTTGACTGATACTGTTAATTAGTAAATGGTTTTGATCTCCTGTTATTCTGAATTTAGTCCCTTCAGGTCTTGGCAGGAGCAGAACAATAATTCCAATTGCAATAGCTAAGCAAAGCTGGAATTTTTTATTTTTGAAAAACATTATATTCCCTCATGTATTGTATTTTACCTGTCTATTGATTCAAGCCTGTCTTTATGTGCTTGTCTGATTTTCGCAAGCAACTCACCGAATTCACATGGTTTTGTCAGGTAATCATATGCCCCATTTGCAATTCCGTCCCGTGCAGCTTCTACCGAGCCATGGCCGGTCAGCATAATAACGGCAAGAAGGGGATCCATTTTTTTGAATATTTTAAGGACTTCAATTCCATCCATATCTTCCATCTTAAGATCCAGCACAGCTACATCAAAATACTTCTCGCGTAATATCTTAATAGCCTCGGAACCGCTGTATGCTTTTGTAACATCGATCTTCCTTTTGGTTAATCTATTGCAGAGAACATTAATATATCCTTCCTCATCATCTACAAGGAGAAGTTTTATAAGGCTTGTGTCTGCATGTTCCAGCATTTTAATTTCCTATGCTCTTTTTGAAGTTATTTCTTTTACTCGTGCTTCAATTATTTTGTCTTCATGCATCCTTTTTTTCGTAACAGCTTCTTCAACCTTGGAAACAAGCTGGTTAATATCACAAGGCTTCATAAGATAATCAAATGCTCCAAGTTTCATCCCTTCAATAGCTGATTCAACAGTTGCATGACCGGTGAGCATTATAATTTCCAGAATCGGATACAGTTTTTTTATCTCACCAAGCGTTTCAATGCCGCCCATTCCCGGCATCTTAACATCGAGCAGAACAACTTCAACAGACATATGTTCTTGAAGTTGTTTAATAGCTTCGTTTCCGCTGAATGCAGTTAAGACATCAAAATTTCTTTTTATAAGCCGTTTAGTCATGGTTTCAACAAAGGGAATTTCATCATCCACTAAAAGAATCTTAACTGAGCTCATATTTAAATCTCCTTTTTATTTATCCTGTTTTTTTATAACTGGAATAGTAATCGTAAATGTTGTACCTTTTTCCACTAGGCTTTTTGCTTCAATTTTTCCGCCTGATTTATTAACAATGCCATAACAGATGGAAAGACCAAGTCCTGTGCCTTTGCCAACAGGTTTTGTGGTAAAAAACGGGTCAAATATTTTTGCAAGATTGACCTCAGGGATGCCGGGACCATCGTCAGCTATATCGATTATAATGTTTCCAGCCAAATATCTGGTGCTTATATTGATGATTCCGCCATTTTTATCCATTGCGTCAAGGGCATTATTAATAAGATTTAAAAAAACCTGCTGTAACTCCGTGCTTGACATTCGCATCATGGGTATATCATTTGCGAGGTTTGCAATAATGGCAATGTTGTCATATTTAGCTCTTTGCTCCAATAGGCTAATAACATCTTCAATCAGTTCGTTTATTTGCACATCATTCTCTATGGAATCTGTTTTTCTGGCAAAACTAAGCAGCTTATGTGTTATCTCTTTGCAACGCTTGCCCTGTGTGTTTATTTGTTTTAAAGCCCTGTTGAATTCATCCAGGTTCTCACTTTCCTTTAAATCCTCTTCTTCCAAAAGATCCTGTATCCAGCCGGCCTCTTCAACCATAATTGCAACTGGATTATTAATTTCATGGGCTATACCAGCTGCCAGCTCGCCAATTGAAGCAAGCTTTCCTGTTTCTATTACCTGCTGGTTCATCAGATCCTTTTCATTATCAGCCCTTGCTATACGAGATACCATCATCTTTGATACAAAAAAAGTAGTTGCAATAATACCAAGCCCGCCAAGCAGAAAAATAATAATCGCGATCCTTTGAGTTCGATTGAGGTCAGCAAATGCGTCAGAGGTTTCCTGCCTGAATATCAACAGCCACTTATTTTTTAAAAGAGCAGTTACGTAAATATACTTACGCCCTGACGACTTATCATCTTTTTCCACAATAGCTATTCCATCATCTGCCTTTTTTTTGTTTTGTAAAAAATAAGAATAGAATTTTTTGTCCGGGTGAAAATCCAGAACCGATTTAGTTTGTAGCTTACCTTCTTTGTTTATTATAAAGGCAAAGCCTGTTTTGCCCACACTGAGATTCTGTACCAGAGAATTAAATGCTCCAAAATCAATTGTAGATCTTAAAATCCAGTAAATTTCTCCTATTTTTTTCCGTACAGTTATAATGAAATGAGGATACCCTCGAAAGCCGAGGAAAACATTACTGATATAATACTGATTTTCTATCGCTTTTTTAAACCATTTGGCATTTGAATACCTGACATCTTCCAGCTTATAAGGACCTGCATACGCAATTTGACGGCCGTGTTCATTGATTACTCCAAGGTCAACAAAAACGTGCTGGTAATCATATTGAAGAGCGGCCAGCTTGTCTTGTAAAAATACCTCATTGCTTAGCTCTTCAAAACTAAACGAATTTACCATAAAATGGATATCGTTAAGTTTCTCCTGTAAAAAACTATCGATATTTTGTTTATGTTTCATAACAAGTTCACCTAGGTGGGCATTGACTTTTTCATGATAGGAGTTGTGAAATTGACTAAGAATGATACTGATAACAAGTATCATTGGAGTAAATGAAACAGCTATAACAAGTACAATCAATTTTCTTGTCAACAAGCTGTAATACAGGGCATGTTTAGTTTCAATATTCATAGATTTTTTATACCCTTTAAATCAGGTTTATTTAAAATATCAAAGACTACCCGTTTCAGGAGTTCAATGCTGTTTCCTTTTTTTTCAACATACGTAGCTAGGTTAAATGAATCCAAATAGAGTGAGTATCCGGAAAGGAGTGTGTGAAAGACTACAGGAAGAGCGGGGATTCGATTTTTTAATTTTTTTAATAATTCTGATTCTTCTGCTCCTGTCAGATCAGGATCAAGAATCAGAAGGTCCAGGTGCTCTTGAGAAAATACCTTTTTAATTACTTCATTGCTGTTTTTTGCCATCAGTATCCTGTAGCGGCTGCAGACAAGCTCTCGTTTAATGAAGTCTCTGACGCGAGGATTATTATCGGCGATTAGTATGTTAAATATATTTTTCAAAATTTCACCTTTTAGCTATACCTCGAAAGGCCCCACCTCTAAAAATTGCCTTTTGGCCCGATGTCGGCGTTATGCTTAAATTTTAATCCTCGAAATACTCTATGTATTCCTGCGGTT
>JGI24724J26744_10002870_pt1 | contig 11294 bp, 8 predicted proteins | sample Cruoilmetagenom7_FD_26744 | JGI IMG/M metagenome (IMG submission 26744)
TATCGATATGGCCGTAATGAATTGGATCAAATGTTCCAGGAAAAATAGCTTTTACCATAACAAACTTCCCTTACTATAATTTATACGTTAATTTCTTATATTTCTGGCCAATAGATATTCAATTCTTCTCGTAATAACTGGTGCACAGATTGTTCAAGTCTGGGGTCATGCTTAATTATATACTGTGCCTGCTTTCTGCTGGCCTCTATAAGCTTTATGTCAAAGATATTTGCAAATTTAAAACCTGCGTACCCGGATTGGCGTGTGCCAAGAAATTCTCCGGGTCCGCGAAAATTCAAATCTATTTCCGCTAATTTAAACCCATCATTTATTTTAGTCATTGCAATTAGACGTTCATTTTCTATAGCATCGTCATCTGCAGGGATAAGAATGCATAAAGAGTCCTCCTTATTCCTCCCAACCCGCCCTCTAATCTGATGAAGTTGCGCAAGCCCAAAATGATTGGCACTTTCGATCAGCACAATAGTGGCACCTGGTATATCTACACCAACCTCAATTACCGTGGTTGAAACAAGCACGTTATATTCTTGACTCCTGAAATTTTCCATTATCTGGTCTTTTTCTGTTTGCTTTAATCTTCCATGCAGCAAGCCAATATTAAAATCAGGGAAAATGTTTTTTTGAATTCGCTGATATTCTTTCTCGGCTGATTTGTACAACTCGTCCTCTTCCCCGGAATCAATCATTGGATAAACAATAAACGCTTGAAAACCATTTCTAACCTGTTCTTCTATCAAGCCATATGCCTTTTTTCTTTTAGCTTGATCAAACAATAATGTTTTTACAGGTTTTCTGCCAGGAGGCATTTCATCAATGGTTGTTATATCAAGGTCGCCATACACGGTAAGTGCTAATGACCGTGGGATCGGAGTGGCAGTCATCACAAGNAAATGTAAATTATCACCTTTCGATCTCAGCGCCTTTCGCTGATTTACACCAAACCTGTGCTGTTCATCTATTATCGCGAGCTGCAGATCATAAAATTCGACCGGATCTTCCAGTAATGCGTGAGTGCCGATCACACATTTTATTTTTCCTGTTTTTAATTCTTGCAAGATCCTCAATTTTTCTTTTTGAGGAGTTTGGCCAATTAATAAAGCGACCTCATTTTCTGATATAGAACCGGAGTCCATCAANAATTCTGATAATGTGTTGAAATGTTGTTCAGCAAGGATGCTTGTNGGTGCCAGGATGGCGGCTTGTGATTCACTACCAACGACGGTTTCTATGGCAAATTTAGCAACAACCGTTTTCCCCGAACCCACATCCCCTTGAAGCAGACGATTCATTGGTTTTCCCGCGACAAGATCGTTTTCAATGTCTTCGATCGCTTTCAACTGGGCGGAGGTTAACACATAGGGGAGCAATTTTTTCCGATTGTTTATCAACTCTTCAGGAAGAGAGAATTTTCTTGCCTGATTTGCTTGCCATTTTGCTTTTTGAAGAAGCACACCTAGCTGTAAAAAAAATATCTCTTCAAAAGCAAATCTATTTCGCGATGATTTTAAATTAATATCGGATTTCGGAAAATGTATTTGAGAAATTGCTTCAGAAATTGTCGGCAGTTTTTCCTTTTCGATAATGCGGCTTGGAAAAAATTCTTTTAATTTACCCGTCCAAAAATCCAGGTTTTTCTTGATAATCTTTCTTATTTGCCGCTGAGTGATCCCAGCAGTAGCTGGATAAATTGGAACTATTCTGTTTGTGTGAATTTGCTCCTGATCCAAGGGTTCCCATTCGGGGTTGTTCATCACGTAACGTCCCAGATACATGTCGACCTTGCCAGAAACGACAATGGATGTTCCATCTTTCAATTGGGACGAGATGTAAGGTTGATTAAAAAAAGTTAATCTCAAAGATCCAGTACTATCTGTTAGCGAAGTTTCTGAGATTTTCAGATTCCCTCTTTTTGACTTTCGCGTATAAATTTTCCCTGAGATTATTCCCGCAACTGTTAATTCTTCACCATACTCAATGTTATTTATCGTTTTAAGTTTACTGAAATCTTGATATCGGCGCGGATAATATCGCAGTAAATTATATATATTCTTTATACCTAGTTTTTCAAAATACTTATAGTTCTTATCCCCAATACCCTTAATTGAGCGAATATCGGCGTAAATCGCNGGATCCTGCCCCATGGGGGAACCGGAAGAATCATTATTGGAAGCACTTGAAACCGTTATAACATCCTTAAGTATTTTATTAATATCAGTTTTTGGTTTTTCTGAGAGCCAATTTATAATGATGTNGATAGATTTTTCTCGATCATTGGTTGAGAGAATAGCATATGATTCAAAGTAATTGACGATTGGGNTAAGAATATCANTGTGAATATTGTTTTGCTCCCCCAGNTTTTGGATATAACCAAGAAAGTTTCCTAATCCACCGGCAACTGCTGAATTTTGAAATCCCTTGTCTTTTTCTAAAGATAGAACTTGTTTAATCTTTTCATAGAAATCAAGCATATTGGATATTGTACTTGAATCATTTATACGATGGAGTTTTCACCCTTTAAATGCGGAAAATATTATTTAGCTATTCGATTGAAAGAATAAATTGATAATGTGGTTGTCCACCAGAGTGAATTTCTATTTCATGATCAGGATATTCATTTGCGATCTGTTGAGTCAACTTATCAGTCATTTCACTTTCTACATGATTACCATAGAAAATTGTGATATGTTCTTTCTCTTCTGTTTTAGCAGTTTTCAGAAGTTCTGAGCATGATTTATAGATCGATCGTGAAGAATGGACCAATTTCCCATTTAATAATGAGATCACTTCCCCCTTCTTGACAGTAATTCCATTGATCTTAATCGATCGTGTCGCAGTCGTAATTTCGCCCGTCTCCACCTCGGTTAGAGCTTCATTCATCTCGCCCACAATATCGTCAAAATCGGCATTAGGATCCAATCTAAAGCAGGAAACCATGCCTTGGGGGATGCTCGTTGAAGGAATTACGGCAACATTCTTCTTGGAGAGTTTCTTTGCTGCCTCAGACGCCATAATAATGTTCTTATTATTGGGCAGGATTATGATCTTATCTGTTGGCAGGTCCTTAAATGCTTCATATATATCATTGGTGCTGGGGTTCATCGTCTGCCCGCCGCTGATCACTCTCGCAACGCCAAGACTTTGGAAGATTTTTGATATTCCATTGCCAGGAGAGATCGTAATTACAGCGATCTGATCTTTCTCAACCTCATTCGAAAAAACTTTTGTATTTTCGGACTGCCCCATTTGCTCAAGGAGGTTCTCAATATATACTTTCTTAACTATTCCGAAATCCCCGACCATTTCAATCGGTTCATACTTTTTTTCAGTTGCAACATGGATGTGCATTCTGTAAATATCATCCCCTTCACCAACTTGTATCGATGTTCCGATATCGGATAAACCATCATAAAATTTCTTTAATTCAAAATCATTATTTGGTTTAAAATCAACCACCACTTCAAAATCCTGGCCAGGTTCAATTACATCATGCATCTCATTACTGCTGATCTGGTCTAAACTAATCACCTCATTTTCTGGCGCAACTTCACCAATATCAACTGACTGGTTTGTTGCATATCGGTACATTCCCTCTAAAATTATTAATAATCCTTTTCCGCCTGAGTCAACCACGCCAGCTTGTTTGAGGATCGGAAGCAAATTAGGNGTATTTTTCACTGATCGCTCACCAGCAGCTACTACGCCCTCCAGGATATCAAGAAGGTTGTCATTGTTCTCAGTTAGATCTTCTGAAGCGGAGGCAATATCTTTNGACACAGTCAGAATGGTNCCCTCTACCGGCTTAACTACCCCTTTNTAGGCAGTATTTCGGCTTTCAGCGAAGGCCTGGTTCAGAAGGGCAGCATCCATTTCTTGATTGTCATCCAATATACGAGCGAAGCCACGGATGAGTTGGGACAAAATGACACCAGAATTGCCTCTGGCGCCCATTAATGCACCCTGGGCAATTTGTTGGATGACTTTTCCAATATTCTCTTCTTTAGAATTTGCAATCTCCTGGTAGGCAGACTGCATTGTGAGAACCATATTCGTTCCTGTATCACCATCGGGGACAGGAAACACGTTCAATGCATTGATCACAGCCTGGTGGCATTTGAGCCAGGATACAGAAGCTTTAAATAATTCCTTAAGATCTTTACCATTAATTTTGGTTATGTTCGCATGCTCAATTGGATCAGCAGAATCTTTTCTCTGCGATGTTTTTGCCATTAATAATTACCTCAAAATAAAATATAAAAAAAAATTAATCCGTATCGCTGACTCTTAGACCTCTTATGTGGACGTTCACTTCACTTACGGGCACATTAATAAGTTTTTCCACATTAAATTTAACGTTGTTGGCCGCACTTTTTGCAACAGAGGAAATCCTGGTTCCATATTCAACGACAACGAATAAATCTATAACCAGAACTCCGTTATCGTAATTAATCACAACACCTGATTGCTGGTCTTTGGAGAAAAAACGAGAAATACCCTTTGTAAAGTTTTCATTTGCTAAACCAACAACCCCGTAGGATGCTAATGCAGATTGATATGCTATTGTTGCAATAGCACGATAACTAATAGAAATATTTCCGTATTTGATTTTTTTCTTAATCATATTTTCACTACCTCTATTAATAAACAGCTTTGCTTGTTATTAGTTACGTGTTATGGTAAACTAATTTCTTGTTCTTATCAAGGTAAATATTGTAGTTGGAAAGGATTTTCAAATGGCAAAGTGTGAAAAGTGTGGAAAAACAACTACATTTGGGCATAATCGAAGTTTCTCAATGCGAGCGACAAACAGAAAATTTAAAGCAAATCTTCAAAAAGTCTCGGTATATGAAAANGGGAAAAGAGTGAGCAAAGTTCTCTGTACCAAATGTATTAAAAGTCTTTCCAAAATCAGATAAATCAAACCACAGAAAGAAAACGGTGGCCGGCACCGTTTTTTTATTTAATCATTTTTCAGTGCTTTGACAGCCTCCTGAATACCGTTGGGATTGTTCTTGAAAATAAAAGAACCGGCAACGATGATGTTTGCCCCAGCTTTTTTTACGTCTTCAGCGGTTTCTTTATTTAACCCGCCATCAACCTCGATCGGGATTTCTAAATTCTGATTTTTCAGCTCATCGGACATTTTTTTGATTTTAGGCAGCGTTTCAGGCAAGAACACTTGTCCGCCAAACCCGGGGTTTACAGACATTAATAATACATAATCAACCATGTGCAGGACAGGAAATACTGATTCAATCGGAGTTCCCGGATTTACAACAATACCTGCGTATTTGCCGTTCGATGAAATATTTTGAAGGGTACGATGAATATTGGGATTGTTTTCTATGTGGACACTAATGTAATCTGCGCCGGAATCCGAAAAATCCTTAATATATTTATCGGGATCGCTTATCATCAGATGTACATCCAGCGGAAGATCAGTTATCTTATTGCAAACCGAAACAACGTGCGGCCCAAATGATATGTTGGGCACAAAATGGCCGTCCATGATGTCGAGGTGGATCCAATCAACTCCTGCCTCTTCAGCTTTTTTTATTTCACTTTCCAAATTGCCAAAATCAGAATTTAATATTGATGCGGAAATAATGGGTTTCATAGATTTCACCTGTTTATTGAATAATATATAAATAACCAAAATGGAATTAAACCACCAACCATAATTAATGCAAGAAAACCAAGTACCACGGTGGACCAATCCAATTTTGCCGTTTTTGAAGGCGGAGATATATCGTTAGATTCTGTCTGATGGACTGATCGAATTATTTTTTCTTTTTTAATCGGATTAATTATGTTTTTATTACCCGATAATGAATTTAATTCTTTAAATATCTCACTGCCGTTTGTAAAGCGTTTGTTTGGATCTTTCTCAAGCGCTTTAGTAATTATTCTCTCTAAATATTCGGGGATCGCGGGATTAATTGTTCGGGGAGGAATTAAATTTTCGCTTTGATGCTTTTCAATCAGAACAAGCACATCATCGCTTTCAAACGGGAGTTTTCCCGTAAATACTTCGTATAAAATGACGCCCAGCGAATAGACATCTGAAGCTGGTGAAGGGGGGCTGCCGCGGCCCAGCTCAGGTGAGATGTAGAATGGTGACCCCCATACCTCACTGTGTTTTTCAGTTCTGGAGATTGTTTCTAAGGCGCGTGATATACCAAAATCAGAAATTTTCAGCGATCCTTCATCAGAAACAAGCATGTTTTGAGGTTTAATATCACAATGGATAATGCCCTGCTGGTGGGCATATGCCAATCCGCTGCTTGCCTGCTTTAATAAATAATACCTGCTGACCTTTGAAGTGAATTTATCCTTGGCTATCCAATNTTTCAAATCGCTTCCATCNACGAGTTCCATTACGATGAAAAGGCGTTTGCTGTCTAATCCAAAATCGTAGGTTGTGACGATATTTGGGTGAGAAAGTTTTGCAGAAGCTTTTGCTTCAGCCCTGAATCTGTTCCGAAAAACCTGGTCTTCAGATAAATCTCTTTTAAGAACTTTCAATGCTATATCACGTTCTAATATCAAATCTTTTGCCCGGTACACAACAGACATACCGCCATTTGCGATTGTGTTGAGAATTTGATATCGTTTATCAATTATTGGGAACGCGGATGTCATTTCATCCATGNATTAAATTATAACATTACGATTTATTGAATATAATCAGTATTATGAAATTATCGAGACCGGTATTAATCGCGGCAATAATTATCAGTTTTATTTTTACATTATCGTTTATATTTTTCCAAATAATAATATCCCGATCAGTAATTATTCTCAACGACACCAATACAATTTTGATAACTCCACAATTAGGAAATTTGGATGCCGCAGAAACAAGTGGTGAATTGCTTCAGGCTTCTCAAACTCCAAACCTGCCGGGTGTCTTTTCTACAGGCATGGCGGTGCATATCTTTCAGACAGGAGGGGATGGATTGAAGATCAGATCTTCAGCGGGATTCGAGGGAATTCCAGTTTATCTGGGATCTGAAGGGGAGGAATTCGAAATTACTGCAGGTCCAGAAATAGTCGACAGTAAAATATGGTGGAAGATTGTGTCAATCAGCGATCCCAGAAAATCTGGATGGGCAGTTCAAGAATATTTAACGCAGCAATAGATGCATAAACCCCTACAATTATTCGGGTTTTCTCAAATCAGATCAAGGGTGAAAGAATTAAAATTAAGTTCGGCCAAACCCTCACATTACTTTTTTGATAACTTCATCGATCGTATCCACACCGACAAAATCAATTGCGTCTCTTATCTCAGCGGGTAAATCGTTAAGGTCCCCGATATTATCATTTGGAAGAAAGACGTTTTTCAAACCCGCTCGATGGGCAGCCAGCATCTTTTCCTTGATTCCTCCGACCGGCAGAATCTTTCCTCGCAGTGAAATCTCGCCAGTCATACCGATTTCGGAACGGATAGGTTCGTCAGATAGAAGTGACGCGAGCGCGGAAACGATTGTGATCCCCGCGGAAGGGCCATCTTTTGGCTGAGCACCGGCGGGTATATGCAGGTGAATGTCGATGTCTTTAAATCTCTCAGCAGGAATATTGAAATCATTCGCATGGGATTTTAGATAAGAAAGCGCAGCTTCAGCGGATTCTTTCATCACATCCCCAACTGAACCTGTGATTTTAAACAAATTACTGCCTGGCATTGATGTTGCTTCAATAAATAATATTTGCCCGCCAACCGGTGTCCACGCCAAACCAGTAGCGACACCAGGGACAGACGTTCTTTTTACAATCTCCTCAAATGGTTTGAATTTTGGACGGCCAAGCAATTCGGTCACATATTTTTTGGAAATAACCCGAATCCGTTTTTTTGATTTCTCACGGAGTGTGACCACTTTCCGGCAAATTGCGCCGATATTTCTTTCCAAATTCCTGACTCCAGATTCGCGCGTGAACGACCGAATTATTTCTGTAATCGCTTCATCTTTAAATTTTAGCTCTTTTTCTCTTAATCCATTTTCCTTTAATTGCCTGGGAACCAAGAAACCCTGGGCAATATGGACTTTTTCACTTTCGGTGTACCCTGAAATTTCAATTACTTCCATCCTGTCAAGGAGAGGAGTCGGAATTGAATCAAGCTGGTTTGCTGTGGTGATGAACATAATTTGAGAAAGATCATAGGCCACTTCCAGATAATTATCCCTGAATTCAGAATTTTGCTCTGGATCAAGCACTTCCAATAACGCGGAGGATGGATCCCCTCGATAATCATTGCCCAATTTATCAATCTCATCGAGCATGAATACCGGATTGTTTGAATCAACTCGCCTTAACGATTGGAGGATGCGGCCGGGCATAGCGCCAATATATGTGCGCCTGTGCCCTCTGACTTCCGCCTCATCTCTGATCCCGCCTAAAGATGTGCGTATGAATTTGCGATTTAACGCTTTCGCGATGGACTGCCCTAATGATGTTTTTCCAACACCGGGTGGACCGACAAAGCACAGGATCACACCTTCTCTGACTTTTCGAATATCATCTGCGGACTCTGTAAATTCTCCCGCTCGTTCTAGCTTTAATTTACGAACCGCCAAAAATTCAATGATTCTATCTTTTACTTCATCCAGTCCATAATGGTCTCTATCGAGGACCTGACGGGCATTGATGATGTCCAAATTGTCTTTTGAGTTTGACGACCAGGGAAGCGAAACCAGCCAGTCTAAGTAGGTGCGAATAACCCCATATTCCGCCGCCGCGGTAGGCAGCCCGCGTAAACGATCCAATTCTCTTTTCGCCTGTTTAAGAGGTTCTGGGGGCATACCCGACTTTTTGATGCGGGCTATGAATTCCTTTATTTCAACGGACTGGGCGTCTTCATCCCCCAGTTCTTTTTGAATTGCTTTTAATTGCTCTCTGAGAAAATAATCCCGCTGGACTTTGTCAATTTCTTCGCGTGCTTCATTTTGAATTTTCTTGCCAAGATCCAAAACCTCAGTTTCTTTTGCTAATAACGCAACCAGGAGATGCAGCTTATCAATTACTGAGTCAAGCTCGAGTAGATTCTGCGCGGTTTCAATTTCCATTTTTTGGAGATTGGCAACATTATAAACAGTTTGCAGGGGGTTGCTCAAACCATTGATAGTTGCAACCAATTCTCTCGGGATCGAAGGGATTAACTCAGAAATATGTATGAATTGATCTCTTACATTGCGGGTTAATGCCTCAACTTCTAATCCGGTTTCTTCTTTCTCTTTTTGGATGAGGACTTCCGCGGTAATATATGGCTCTTCGCTGATGAATTTTTTTATCTTAAAGCGTGAGACTCCCTGGACCAATAAACGGATTGTCCCATCTGGGGCGCGGAATAATCTGTGAATAATTGCCGCGGTACCATATTGGTACAAATCAGATGAATTTGGCCTTTCAAGGTCGGGTTTTCGTGATGTCACTAAGCCGATCCATCTGTGGCCTGTGGCAACTTCATCTACTAATTTAATTGATCGGGGCTGCCCGATCGTCAAAGGAACGGCTGTCTGTGGAAAAACAACCAGTCCGCGCAGGGGCAGAATGGGTAAGACCTTCGGGATTTCTGAATCCTTTGTTGGTGGATCGCCGGAAGAACCGTCTTTTTCAGAAAGTGGATCCAGCTTGTAGTTTTCCTCAAATTCAAAATCGATCACCATCTGTGCAAACTCCTGTTCTCCCATAATCATCCACTGCATGATTTCTTGGATGTCAATATCCCATTTTTTTGCCGGCATATAGTTTTCCTTATTCCTCGGCTATTTCCACGCGAATTGGTTGTATTTTGGGTAGAGTGATGGTAAGAAACCCATTTTCGTATGATGCCTGGATAGATTTCACACTAATATTGCCAGGTATTTTAACAGAGTTGGAGAAATCACCAAATGGGATCTCCATTCTATGATAGGAACCTTCTTTTTCTTTTCCAGAACGATGTCCACTAATGGATAAGATGTCTTTGTAATAATTAATTGAAAAATCCTTACCTTCCATACCGCCAATTTCCAGTGTGACAATGAATTCATCTTTTGTTTCAAACAGATCTGCAGCGGGATGCCACACATGATAATGCTGCTTGGCATCAAAATCTTTTATTTGCTGTATCACAAAAACTTGTTTTTTATATATCTGATCCATTTTTTGCCTCACATAACCCGATCAACGTGATTCAACCTCATTTTAACGCAAAAGTATATATGTTTTATTAAAGACAACTGATATTGAAGGTAAGGGGAAAAAGATTTGATGGATAAAAGGCGCCCTCGGCGGGACTCGAACCCACAACCACCGGATTAGAAGTCCGATGCGCTATCCAATTGCGCTACGAGGGCATGACCCGTCAGAATCAATCCTACAGCAAAACAGGCGATATCTGTGGGTGTTAGATAAAAGTTGATTAAGTAAATTTTTTGAATCCTATGGTTATTATACTATTTAGAATTGTACAATGATGATTGTATTTGGGATAAAGGGGTTCGAACCTGCAACCTCATCTGTGTAAAAGGTGCGCTCTAACCAACTGAGCTACAGGGCCCAATCTCTGCCTATTTCCTCAATAAGTGCATACTAAAGTTCAGCTGTTTTTTCACAAGGGATGAGTTCTGCGGTTGTTATTGATCTAGTCAATGCAAGGTTACTATGGCTTGGTCTATTTAAATAATGAAAATTCTTAAGAGCTAACTTATATTGAAGTAACTAAGATGAGTAGATGTGGAATATTAACGCATACCTCCAAAGATTCTCAACCTCGTTTGATAACTGATGTATCCTTACATGATTCTTTAACCTCTGTAAAGGCATCTTATTCTTCTGTTAAAGTTTCACCGCGACGGTCTTAAACCAATTTTATTCCAACGCCTTCTACGACAGTTCCAAGTGTAGTTAATACTCCAATCAACCATTTAATTTTTAGAAAAAACAGAACGAATAGTAAAAGAAAAATCACAACGGAAGCACAAAAAACCTACAATAGCGTTGCTAAAAGAAAACGCCAACGAGAAGCATTTTTTGTCTCTCCTGAGCAACCTTGCAGATAATGTTTGATTCACTAACCATTTTTCCTTTCAGTCATCGAAATAAAAAAATGAATCTACTCTCTTCGTAACATAAATCCATAATAACAGAAACAATGTGTGTTTTAAACTTTAATACAGCGGCTACTTGACAAATTGTTAAAACATTGGATAATAAATATATATTAAGACTCGATAAAGGCAAACCACCCGAAAGGATGGGGCGCAAAGCTGTGGGTCTAAAGCTGACAAGAA
>JGI24724J26744_10002874_pt1 | contig 11287 bp, 10 predicted proteins | sample Cruoilmetagenom7_FD_26744 | JGI IMG/M metagenome (IMG submission 26744)
GGCGTCAAGCGCTGAAAGCGGCTCGTCCAGCAGCAGAACATCGGGTTCAATAACGATGGCGCGGGCCAGCGCAATGCGCTGCTGTTGCCCGCCCGACAGCATGGTCGGATAACGGTCTTCGACCCCCGGCAGGCGCACAATATCCAGCGCTTCTTTGACTTTGGCCTCCATGTCGGATTTTGACACGTTGCGATACTTCAGGCCAAACGCAATGTTTTGGCCAATGGTGCGATGCGGAAACAGCGCGTAGTTTTGAAACACCAAGCCCAAATTGCGTTTGTGAATTGGCACATCGTTCACACGATTGCCAGCGATCAAAATGTCGCCGCTTGTGGGGGTTTCTAGTCCTGAAATCATTCTGAGCAAGGTGGTTTTGCCACAGCCTGACGGGCCAAGCAATGTTGTGAAGGATCCTTCTTCAAAGGTTATGTCGGCGTTTTTCACAGCTTGAACTGCGCCATATGATTTCTTTATGTTGTTTAGTTCAACGCGTGCCATATGCAGTCGCCCCTCACAAAAGTTGCCTTGAAATGAAACGGGCCGCACAAAGCGCCCCGTTTCGAGGTTTGTCAAAAAGATCAGCCGCCTTTGGAAACGCGGTTCCATGTTTTGGTCTGTTCTTTTTCGTGTGGGTTCCATTTGTTTGGATCACGGAACACCAGATTTTCCAGTGTGCCCGTCGGATCAAACGCAGGCAGTGCCTGAATTTCGGCGGACATTTCCACTTTGGTTGGATCCAGCGAGGATGGGTATTTCTGACCCGCAGCAACAGCCAGTGCGGTGGCGGGTTCCAGCATGAAGTTTAGCAGTTCTTCGGCCTCGGCCATTGGCGAGCCTTTCAACACGAACATGCTCTCCATCCAGGCCAATCCGCCGGGAGGGTCCATATAGGCAATCGGGTGACCCTGCGCCTGTAGGGCTGCAACCCGACCGGACCATGCTTCTGTCACGTAGATCTCTTCTTTGGCCAAAAGATCCATCAGTTCTGCACCCGAGCTCCAATATTTCAACACCAGTTCGCGGTGCTCGCGGGCTTTGTCCCAAATCGCATCCCAGTCTTGAATGTCGTTCGGGTCTTGGCCGGATTGCAGCGCACCATACCATGCACGGTTGGCCCAATCGCCACCCCAGCCGCCGATTTTGCCTTTCAGTTCAGGCTTCAACAACAGGTTTGCACCCAGCGCCATGGCTTCTTCTTTGGTGACATATTTGGTGTTATAAGCGATCCCTGTTGTGCCGTAATCGTAAGGCACCGCGGACAGGCTGTCAGGGGTGACAGCGCGGAACGGATCAATGATCGCGGTCATTACATTTGAAAGGTTGGGTATGTTGGCCTCATTGAGGGACACGCCATAACCGTTTTCGATCCAGCGCATATACCAGCTCACACCAGATGAGTGCAGGACATTGTGACCGTCCGTGTTTCCAGCGGCTTTGATCTTGGTCAGGACTTCGTTTTCGCCGCCGAATGTGGCGTCGATCACTTTGTTGCCGGTTGCGGCCTCGTAAGGTGCAAATGCGTTTTTGCGCAGCGCTTCGCTGACAACCCCGCCCCAGCCTTCAAAGTTCAGCGTGGTGCCAGCGGCTCGTGCTTGGGTCGCCATGGAGGTCATGATGCCACCGGTCAGGCCAGCGGTGATGCCGGCTGAACCCAAAAGGCTCATGAAGGAGCGACGGCTGATATCGCCATTGCCCATCCTTTCGGCCAGTCGTTCGTAGCGTTTGGTGCTATCCATTTTTTTCATTTGTACTCTCCTTGTTGGTGGACGTTTTAGACTTTTTTGCGGGAAAAATAGCGTGCAAGGCCACCGGCCAATAGAGGCACGCCAACCGTTATGACGATCATCACAAACCCCAGCGCATTGATTTCTGGGCTTACCGAATTGCGCAGCATCCCGAATATCTGCGTCGGTACGGTTTCCATACCGGAGGGGCGCCAAAAGATCGTGGCGGTGATGTTGTCAAACGATATGGTAAAGGCGAACAATGCACCGGCGAAAACCGCGGGCATCAGCAAGGGCAGAGTCACCTGAAAGAAGGTTTGCACGGGGCTGGCCCCCAATGAGCGCGCGGCTTCTTCATATTCCTTTTTGATCCCCGTCAGGCGGGCCTGCACCACCAGCACCACAAACGGCAGTGCAATGATCGAATGGCCAACCAATAGCAGTAAAAACGAGCGCGGCATCGACAGCCAACGCAGAAAGATCAACACACCAACGGCCAGCACCGTTTCAGGTACCAGTACCGGTGAAATCAAGACAGTGGTGATAAAGTTCTTGCCGCGAAATTGATACCGTACCAGCGCCAAGGACGCCAAGATGCCGATTGTCGTCGAGATCACAGCCGTCATCGCGCCCAGCAACATCGAGGTTTGAAACGCGCGGACGATGGCCTCGTTTTCCCAGAGTTTGTAGAACCAGCGCAGGCTGAAGCCCTCAATCGGGAAGCCGCCAAATTGCGAGCTGTTAAAGGCCAACAGCAGCACCGCCACAATCGGGGCGAACATAAAGAAATAGACCAGAGCAGTGTAAAGTTTCAGAAAATTCCAGACGCGCATAATTTCCACCCCCTTATTGACTGAATGCTTTGGTCAGCTGGTTCATGCCCATCAGGCGACTGTAAAGCGTCACCACAAGACCCAGCAAAACAAGAAGCGTGAAGGAGAGCGTTGCGCCCATCGGCCAATTCAGCTCGACCACAACAGCGTCATAGATCAGGTTGCCATAGAGGAAATCCCCGGGCCCGCCCAAAATCAGCGGGGTGACGTAACTGCCGCCCGTCAGCACAAAAACCAACAGACAACCAGCGGCCAATCCAGGCAAAGACAGCGGCAACGTGACCTCACGATAGGCCTGCCACGGGGTCGCCCCAAGGGTGCGCGCAGCGGGTTCCAGATTTTGATCAATCCCCTCAAGGCTGACATAGATATTCAGGATCATGTAGGGCAGGAACACATGGATAAAACCGACGATGACGGCGAATTCATTATACATCATTTTTATCGGCTCATCGGTCAGGCCGAGCCACATCAACAGCCCGTTGATGACCCCTTGATTGCCCATAATGTGAATCCAGCTCAGGGTGCGAATGATGAAACTGACCCAGAACGGCAAGATCAACAAAAGCAGCAGTAACCATTTGTGCCGGAACTTTGTCATGGCGATGAAATAGGCTGGTATGTAGCCCAGCACCGCTGCCAATACCGTCACAATCACCGACAGGCGCAAGGTTTTCCAGATCGCGGTGCGGTAATAGCCATCGGTCAGCAGCTCTTGCCAATTGCCAAATTGAAACGCCACCCGGTCAACGGCCAGATCGACGTTCTCATAAAAGGAATAAACCAGAATAAAGGACATCGGGACCACAACAAGGGCAAAGATGGCCAGTAGGGACGGGGCTAACAGATACCAAGGGCGCGCGTCGAATTCCTTTGTTTCCGCCATTCTGTTCTCCCCCACCCGGAAACCTTAGTGATTCCTGTTCCGGAAAGGTTTGCATGGCGATATGAATTGGCCTAATTAATAATGACAATAAAGAACATTGGTGAAGTTAATGCGTGAAACTCTTGAGAGCCGATTTGCCAACGCCCTAGATTGGAATCTTCTGCGCACCTTTACGGTGATCGCTGAGGAGGGCAGCATCACGCACGCGGCTAACCGGTTGCTGCGCGGGCAACCCGCTGTCAGCCTTGCATTAAAGCGGTTGGAGGAGAGTTTGGGGTGTCGTTTGATCGAGCGGGGCCATGGTGATTTTCGACTGACGGCGGCGGGGAAGGGGCTGTATCGGGAATGTGTTGACCTTTACGGCGGGGTTGCGCGGTTAAAGGAAATTACCAATCAGTCGGCGCAAATAATTTCGGGCGAAGTGATTATCCATCTTGCCAGCCACGTGGTAACATCGCTGCTGGATGAACTGCTGTATGACACCTACACTGCGCATCCGGACATTACCTATTCAATCAAAACATCGACCAGTGCCGTGGTCGCCCAGCACATTCAGGAAAAAAACGCGAGCTTCGGGATTTGCCTTGTGAATAGGCGCTTGCCGGATCTGGATTACCAAATCATTTACCGCGAGTATTTCGGCCTGTTTTGCGGTCCGCGGCACCCGCTGTTCGGACGCGAAAACCTAACGATGAGCGATTTAAGCGGAATGGATGCCGTATCGTTCGGTACCGATGATCTAAACGACGCCCTTCGGCCTGTGGCGTTGTTGCGGCGGCAATATGAGTTGGACCAGCGGATCATCGGCAAATCCAGCCAACTGGAAGAAGTCCGGCGGATGATTGTCTGTGGCCTGGGGATTGGGCCACTGCCAGTGCATGTGGTGGAACGGGACGTAAAGGATGGTTTGCTTTGGCGCTTGCCACCCTACAAGAACCCACCTGCTGTTGACATCTATCTTGTTACAAATCCAAAAAAGCGGCTCAACCGCGCTGAAGCCCTGACGCTTAAAAAACTGAAAGACAGTATCGAAAGGACGCCGCTATCTGAGCGCACATACAAAGGACAATGAGGTCAGCCATATTCGTAAGGGAATTGTAAATACGCCGAACCGATGATGGATTTGAGCAGGTATTTGGAGAACTTGGTGTCCAGGAGAGACGTTTGGAAGAACCTCGAATTCAGACACCTGGCTAAAAATAGGACACCAAAAGCACCCCATGTATCGCCATTTTTTCGGAAAAGTGTCCCACCTTAAGGTAGCCGGAAATCTGCTGGATGCCGGTTCAGGCGGCTCACCGAAAAATCAGTAGTGCCGACCTTCGCTGCGTAATCGATGAACTGGTATCGTGGTCGGGTATTGCTCTGCCGATTACAGAAAAAGGCGGCGAACGGGGGCACCGTCTCCTTTTTACGCGGGATTTCCGATCAGGAAACTGGCTTGAAAACTGTCACTTCAATTTCAACCAAGGCGTCCGGCAGCATCAATGCCGAACAAACAGCCGACCGAGCCGGTGGGTTTTGGGGGAAAAATTCGGCGTAAACTGCGTTAAACTCGGCGAAATCGGCAGTGTCTGTCAGCCAGATCGCTGCTCGGGCAATATCTTCCATTCCGGCATCCACTGAGGCAAGCAGGGCCTTGATGCTTTCCAGACATTGCCGGGTCTGCGCTGCGATTCCGCCTTCGACGATCTTGCCATCTGTACCAAAAGCCAACTGGCCAGAGGTGAGGATGAAATCACCTGTCCGGACAGCTTTGGACAGCGGAACCGCTGTGCCATTGGGAAGACATACACTGCCGCCAATCGTTTCAATAGTCATGTTGAGTATCCTTTCAAGGTCAGGTGTCAGAACCGGGCTGGGCTGTAATCTGTGAGGTCAATTCCCGGTTCACGGCCAGCAATAAGGTCACTCACTGCTTTTGATGTTCCACACGCGGTGGTCCAGCCAAGATAACCATGCCCAGTATTAAGATAGAGGTTTTCAGGTCCGTCCTGTCCCACAACCGGAAGGCAGTCAGGTGTCATTGGGCGGTGGCCACACCACGTTGATTGTGGTTCGGCGTTTTCAATGATCGGACCTATTTCGGGATATATTCCCGCCGCCGCGCGGCGCAGGTTTTCAACCCTGGCTGGATTGATCTGCGGTGAGAAACCGCTGAATTCCGCAGTGCCGACAAATCGCATCCGATTTCCAAGCGGGGTTAGCCCGATATGTAATTCATCATCGACGATGGGGATTTTCGGCTGGCCTTCCCATCCGGTCACATCATAAGTGACCGAGTAGCCTTTGACCGGCGCAATTGGCAGGCGCAAGCCAAAGCTTCGGCCCAATGCTTTGCTCCAAAACCCTGCGGCCAAAACCACGGCATCTGCTTCGTAGCGTTGCTGGTTGGTGACAACGGCACCCACCCGATTGCCGCTGCGCTCGATGTGTTGGACGGTTTCACCAAGCCTCATCTGTACGCCTTGTTCGACAGCCTTTTTGCTTAACTCTAGGCAGAACAGATGGGCATCACCGTGCTGGTCACCGCGATAGTGAAACCCGCCAGAAAGCTTGTCACCAACCGATGCCAACGCGGGCTCCAGTGTGGCCAATTCTGCCGGTGAGCAAAGGCGCACATCAACACCAGCGTTTTCCACAATCGCGTTTGCAGCCTTGGCCCGCTCAAGTGCTGCTGCGCTGCGATACACCATCATTGTACCGCGCGCTTCGTCGTCAAATTCCAACCCGAGTTCTGATATTAAAGCGTTTTGCTGACTTAAGCCGAAGTTTGCTAGCCGCGCGTTGCGCTGGATCGTGCGTTGGAACCGGCCTGGAGTTGAGTTGCGGACAAACTGCATCCCCCAGCTCAAATATTGTGGCAGCGCCGAGAACTTGACGTATAGCGCGGCGGATTCATTGCCGATGGACGACATCAGGGTGCGCAAGATACCCGGCGAATTCCAAGGGGCGGCATGGCTCGGGGTAATCAAGCCACCGTTGGCAAAGCTGGTTTCCAGCGCAACCCCGTCACGGCGTTCAATCACCGTGACGTTAAGGCCTTCGCGCTTGAGGAACCAAGCGGTTTGAATGCCTGCAAGACCGGCTCCTATGACGACGACATTCTTGACCATAGCCGTATCCTTCTATTTGAGAAGCGAAGGCAGCCAAAGCGACAACTGCGGTACAAAGGCAAGTAAAAGAATAGCCGTAATGACCGCTCCAAAGAACGGCAAGGCGGCGACGATAACACGCTCATAGGGGACTTCGGCGATTTTGGCGGCCGTCAGCAATGTCATCCCAACGGGTGGGGTGATGTTTGAAACGTTCAGCGTGACAATCATTACGATAGCGAAATGCAGCGGATCAAAGCCCAGACCGACCATCGTTGGATGCAGCACTGGCCCTGCGACCACAAGCGCCGGCAAAACGTCCATCACCGTGCCCAAAATCAGCAAGAAAACAATCACTAGAAGGAGTTGCAACGACGCGCTGTCGGTGATCGTGGTGATGATGTCCGCCGCCTCACGTGCAATGCCCGACCGGACGACAAACCAAGACAGCACAGCCGATGCAGCCAGTAACAAAAAGACGACGCCCGAAAAGCGGATGGTTGTGACAAGCGCGTCCCAGACCTTGGCCCAAGTCAGGCGTCGGTAGAGCAACACACCGATCAGAAGCGTGTAGACGGCTGCAAAGGCTGAGGCTTCGGTCACAGTGGTGAGGCCTGACAGGATCCCCCCAAGGATGACCAGCGGTACCATAAGTGCGGGGAGAGACAAGATAAAGGCACCGACGGCGGCCACAAATCCAACAGGTTCGTGACGCGGGAAGCCGTGCTTCCAAGCGAGAAATCCGCTGACCACAAGCATCGAAAGTGACATCAGCACCCCAGGCACGATCCCAGCGGCAAATAGGCTAATCACCGATACATCTCGCAGGATAGTGGCGTAGATCACCATAATGATGCTGGGCGGAATGATTGGCCCAACGATGGACGAACAAGCCGTCACTGCTGCGGCGTATTCTGCGGTGTAGCCTTCCTTTTTCATGGCAGGGATCATAATGCGCCCGATGGACACCGTGTCTGTAACGGCGGCGCCAGTGAGCCCGGCAAAGAAGATGCTGACGGTCACGTTAACATGGCTCAACCCGCCACGCACGCGGCCCAGAAGGGCATTGTTAAAGGCGATCAACCGCTCTGTCAGGCTGGCGTGGCTCATCAATTCAGAGGTGAAGATGAAATAAGGGATGGCGATCAGCACAAACGAGGACACGCCCGAAAACATCTTTTCCGGAACGATGGCCAAATAGTCCAAACCACCAAGGCTTATTGCACCAGCACCGCCAGCGAAGACCATCACAAGCCCAACCGGTGCACCGATCAGCAACATGACAAGAAAGACGGAAATTACGACAGGCATCAGGTACCACGCTCTGGGTTGATATGGTCCGTTTCGGTTGCCATCCCTTCAGTAAAGTCTGACGTTGTGACCGGTCCTTCAACAAGCGCGCGCCCGGTGAATAGATGTACCAAGAGAACAATACCTGTGGTTGGAACGCTGGCTGCGACCCAGCTTTGTGAAATTTGGATTTGGTCGGAGATCATAACAAGCTGGCTGGATTCAAGGGCAAATTGGACCCCGGCAATCGTGAGGATCAGGGCAAACAGCCCGATCGATGCAACAATCACCCACTCCACCGCCAGGCGAATTCGGCTTGGTAGGGCATTAACAATCATGGCCATCGCCACATGCTCACCGTTCTTGAAGGCAACCGTGATGGACAGTAGCGCAATCCAAGGCAGAAATTGGCGCGCAAGAGAGTAGGTCCAAGCGAGCGCGTCCCCAGTGACAGCTTGATAAATTGCCCCTGAGAATGAAATTCCCAGCATTATGACAAGAAATGCTGCGCAGAGCGCGGTTACGAGCAGGTTTACCCTGTCGCTAAGTAGTTTCAACGCAGGCATGCACGTTTCTCCTGCCTCCAAAAGAAAGGCGCGGACCCGTCGCTAGAGTGCACAGGTCCACGCCATTATGTGTGATCAGTTTGCGTAGAGACTTACGCTGGTGGCCTTTTCTGCATCAGAGATGCGGGCAACTTCAGCCCATAGTTCATCAATAAGCGCACCGTCGACACCAAAGTCACCAGTGGCCCACTCGCGCCATGCGGGGCGCGCGATGCCAGCCATCTTCACCCGCTCAGCTTCTGGCAAAACGTAGCATTCCTTGAAGACTTTGCAGCTTTCCGACCAACCGTTAATCGCCTGCAGAGCTGCGATACCGTGACCGATTTTCACCGCCTCGCGGGCCGCAACAGCGATGGCGTCCTGATACTCTTTGGGCAGCGACTGGAACCATTTGTCGCTAACAACAAAGGTCGTGGAGTTGTAAACGTGGCCGCTCAGCGTTGTGTAGTCGGTGACTTCATAAAGCTTGTACGCGGTTGAGATACCGGGCGCGTTGAACTGGCCATCTGCCAAACCGGTCGACAGTGCAGTGTGCACTTCACCCCAGGGCAGCGGGGTTGCGGAGGCACCAAGTGCCTTCATGATGGCAACGTGGGCCGGGTTCTCTTCGACGCGGATTTTCAAACCCGCCAAATCTTCGACAGTTTTGACCAAACGCTTGTTGGTGGTCAAAGCAACAAACCCGCCGCCATCATCAAAGGTGCCTAGATAACGCAGGCCAGCTTCTTCGATCGCGCCATGCATGAACTTTGCATGCCACTCGCCGTCGAAATAGGCACGTGCGGTAAGATAGTCGTTGAATAAGAATGGCGTGGTGATGATCTGGTAGTCCTTATAAAAAGACGACATCGCACCAGAAGACATGACTGTTGCCTGCATTGTGCGCCCCGACTGGACTTGCTTGCCGCTTTCAACTTCGTTACCAAGTTGACCTCCAGCGAAGATCTGAACGTCGATGGCTCCGTCGGTGGCGCTTTCGACCAGGGCTTCAAAATGCAGCAGGCTAGGCTGCACTTCATTGCTCATCGGGTCTTCAGGATAGAGATGACCGATAACCATCTCGTAGTCGGCGGCGGCTGCCATGCTCACGGGCATTACAGCAGCGGCTAGACCAAATGTGAATGTGCGGATGGCGTTCAGGACAAAGCCGTTCTGTTTGTTAGTTTGGGCCATGGATATCTCCCCCAATAGGACCTTGAAGTGATGTAGTGCAGAGCCAAAGCCTCATCTATTTGGTCAGATGGTGGCAATGGTTTGCACCAGCTTGCTAGCATTCATTTTTCTTAAAATCAAATTTTTCTTTTAAGAAAAATTTGGATGTATGCTTTCGAAACCCGCACCGGAGAGACTTTTGAATTTCCTATCGTCAGACTTTCTTGCTAGCGTCGCCGCCCAATTCATTGAAACCAGACCCTTTTTCGGATCCAATCCGCAGATTGCCCTCCTATAAAATAATTATTGGGCAGCAAAAGACACAATCGCGAGCACCCATCTTTTAGGCAGCCCATGCGAGCATTATGGCAAAACCCGCGCAGCACCGCAAAATTGCGCGCCTCTTGGACACCCAGATTCAAAGAATCGCAGGAGCCGAAATGTTGCCCCTCAACGGGATGGGTGCCTGTTTGACCTGTTCGCCTAATACATAGCCCGAACGTAGAGGTTCTAAATCGGCTGCAATTCGTCGCCAGGGTTTGTCCCGGCGCAAACGCAAAGGATGACCGCCTCGGCGTCGGAGCCACGAACATAGGCATGACCCATAGTGCTATCGAGATAGGCATAGTCGCCTTCGCCAAGCTTGGCTGACGAATAAAACTCGCTGTGCAGTTCAATCGCGCCTTTCAAAACATAGACAAATTCTTCCCCGCCATGCTGAGTCAAGGCACCAAATTCCGTCAAGGACCCAGCTTTGATATGGACCACGCAGGGAACCATTGATTTGGTCCTCAAGTTTGAGCACAAGTAAAAATGCGCATAATTGTCCGTCTCAAGCAGCTCGTACTCGTCTTTGCGTCCGATCATTTGCCAACCGCTTGGCCCCCGGGTGCTTGCTGCAGGTTCTAAAGGCTCGCCAAACATTTCGCTTACGCTGCTAGAAAGTCCGTGCGCCAGCTTAAGGATCACATCATAGGTCGGCGAGACCGCTCCATTTTCCACCTTCGAGATCGTTGATGCTGAAACGGATGACATCTGGGCGAGCTTTGTTAGCGTCAGCTTCTGGGCCTTGCGACGTGCTTTGAACCGTTTCCCGAATGTTGCGGCTGCCTGGCCCGCAAAGGTGTCTGGTGCATTCATCCGTCGATCCTCCGTGGTATTTTCATTCTTCGCAGCAAAGGTATGCAGGAAACAGTGCCCCGGCAATATCGATTTCGAAAATATTTCCGATTCCGAATATGGAATGACATCCATTGCGCTCGGTGCATAAATAGAAATCTCTCTGGACCAGCCACGGTTTGGTTCCGCCCCTTTGATAGCACATTCTGCAACAAAGGATATGAACTATCGGACGAACAAGGGCGGGCAAAATGAAAAAGCGATTCACGAACAAATAGCATCATCCAGATGCTCAAAGAACAGGAAGCTGAGCGAAAAAATCAACATTTTCACCTTAAAACGGGTCACGTAAATGTGGATTTTGGGGCGGTTGAAATCACATGCGTTCACCGAAATGGGGTAATTGCGCGTGTACCGGGGGTATAGTCAACAACTATGCCAGCACAGGGAACGATTCAGCCCGTCAGCGGATCAATCTTGCTCACGCTATCATAGAGTTATTTCATGGAAGCGTTGTAGGGCCTGTCTGACGTCAGCACTCGTGAGACAGATTTAAGGTTTAGCAAAAGGAGGATTTCTGGTTCATCGTAACCTTCATGGAGTGAAGATGAACAAGAAATCC
>JGI24724J26744_10002875_pt1 | contig 11287 bp, 8 predicted proteins | sample Cruoilmetagenom7_FD_26744 | JGI IMG/M metagenome (IMG submission 26744)
CTGGCCTTTGATGAAACCGCCCCGGCGTCGGTCCCCTTTGTTTCCGCAGCGGATTTATCTGGATGGCTGGCGCCGCCGATCAAGCCTCTGGCTATGACGCAAAGGATGGAATCCGGCGATAAAACCTCTGATCATTTTCTGACGGTTTGCCCCCTTGCAATTGCGATCACAGGCGGCTAAACGGCCCGCAAGTGCCGACGTAGCTCAGTTGGTTAGAGCACTAGATTGTGGATCTAGGGGTCCCCCGTTCGAGCCGGGGCGTCGGTACCATCTCCTTTTTTGTATGGTCAGGACGGCACTTGTCTGACGGTCTTGCGCTGGTTTATCCTGCAAGTCCCCGCGCTCATTTCCGTTCAGGATACGTGACCACCATGACCAACCCGCAAGACCCCACTACTCCGCCACCCCGCGGGCGCGGCGCCGGTCGCACGACACGGGACGACTGGTTGAATTCGGCGCTGGATACTCTGGTGTCCGAGGGGGTGGAATGCGTTAAGGTCCTGACCCTTGCCGAAAAACTGGACTGCGCGCGCTCCAGTTTCTACTGGTACTTCAAGAACCGGTCCGAGCTGTTGGATGCGCTACTGGACCACTGGCAAAACACCAATACCAAGGCCGTGATCGACGCGACAAACCTGCCTGCCGAAAGCATCAACGCGGCTTTGGGGAACCTCTATGCCAGTTGGCTGGCGGGCGGCAAATTCGACACGCAGCTTGATTTCGCGATCCGCGATTGGGCCCGTCGGTCTGGCACCGTGCGCCGCGCCCTCGACCTGAGCGACACGGCCCGGATCGAGGCCATCAGCGCCATGTTCCGCCGTTTCGAGTATCCCGAAAGCGAGGCCGATGTGCGCGGGCGCATCGTCTATTTCACGCAAATCGGCTATGCCGCCCTCGATCAGCGCGAAAGCTGGGAAACCCGGATTTCGCGTAGTCGAGACTACATATTCTGCATGACCGGCCAGCGCCCCACCGAAACCGAGGCCCGCGCCATCATCGGCCAGACAAAACGCTTTATCGAGGGTGATTGACGCCCGTTGTGATCGCTCCAAAAAGCGTGGACATACCTGTACATGATGGTTACGCTACCCCGACATAATGTCCGGGGGCGCCATGAAATCATCTTATCAAGCCGTTGTTATCGGTGGTGGCGTGGTTGGCGCTTCGGTGCTCTACCACTTGGCGAAATTCGGCTGGCCCGATGTAGCCCTGATCGAACGTGCCGAGCTGACCGCCGGATCGACATGGCACGCTGCAGCCGGGTTCCACGCCCTCAATGGCGACCCCAATGTCGCCGCTTTACAAGATTATACCATCGCGCTGTATCGCACGCTCGAGGAAGAAAGCGGGCAATCATGCGGGCTGCATATGACCGGCGGCGTCAACCTTGCGACCAGTCAGGAACGTTGGGAGTGGACCAAATCCGCCGTTTCGACCTTTCGCGCGATTGGCATTGAAACCTCACGGCTGATCACCCCGTCCGAAATCCGCGACATCACCGGCGGCATGATCCGCACCGATGACGTGCTGGGCGGGCTTTATGACAGCAAAGAGGGCTATCTGGACCCCAACGGCACCACCCACGCCTATGCCAAAGCCGCGCAAAAACGCGGTGCCGACATCATCCTGCGCAACCGCGTTCTGTCGCTGAACCAACGCGCAGATGGCACTTGGGATGTGATGACCGAGCTGGGCACGATCCATACCGAACATGTGATCAACGCGGCCGGTCTGTGGGCAAAGCAGGTCGGCCATATGGCGGGCGTTGATCTGCCGGTAACCCCGATGGAGCATCACTATCTGGTCACCGAAACAATCGAGCGGCTCAAATCCATGCCCGCCGAACTGCCAATGGTCATTGACCTCGACGCCTCCACCTATACCCGCCAGGAACGCGACGGGCTGCTGTTGGGCGTTTATGAGGGGCGCTACAAACACTGGATGATGGACGGGGCCCCATGGGACTATGGCATGGAGCTGATCCCCGAGGACGTGGACCGCATCAGCGAGCAATTGGCGCGGGGGCTCGACCGGTTTCCCGATCTCGCTGACACCGGCATCAAACGCTGGGTGAATGGCGCGTTTACCTTTGCACCCGACGGCAACCCTCTGATCGGCCCCGTCGGGCCACGGGGCTACTGGTCGGCCTGCGGCGTGATGGCCGGGTTCAGTCAGGGTGGCGGCGTCGGCAAGGCTCTGGCCGAATGGATGATCCATGGCGAAACCGAGCAAGACGTCTACGGCATGGACGTCGCGCGTTTCGGCCTGCACCAGTCGAACCGCGAATACCTGCGCCAAACCACGGGCCAGTTCTATGCCCGCCGCATGGAAATGAGCTTTCCCAATGAGCAACTGCCCGCCGGTCGCCCGCTGCGCACGCCCGGTGCTTATGCCGATATGACGGCGGCGGGCGCGCGTTGGGGTGTGTCATGGGGGTTGGAATTGCCGCTGTATTTCGCACCCGAGGGCTTTTCGGAACCGGGCACCATGCGCCGATCCGCGGCTTTTCCCTTGGTCGCCGCCGAGTGNCACGTCACGCAAACCGCGGCTGGCCTCCTGGATATCTCGGGCTTTTCGCGCTACCGGATCACCGGCGCGGATGCCCCCGCGTTCCTCNATCATCTTCTGGCCTGCAAACTGCCCGCCCCCGGTCAGATCAAACTTGCGCCGATGCTGTCATCAACCGGCAAGCTCAAAGGCGACATGACCTGTTTCAACTGGGGCGGCGGCGAATACTGGCTGATGGGCTCCTATTACTTGCGGGCGTTTCACAAACGCTGGTTCGACAGCCACGCCACGGGCGACGTTGAGATCGAGGATATCTCCGACACCTACGCCGGTTTCTCGATTTCCGGCCCCAAAGCGCGGGATATTCTGACCAAAGTGGCCGAGACCGCACCCGCCCTGACCATGATGCGTTGCGACACGGTCGATCTGGGCCTGCACCGCGTGCGCATGGGGCGGTTGTCGCTGTCGGGGGAATTGGCCTACGAGCTGCATTGCAGCGCGTCCGAACACGCGCAATTGCGCAAACTGTTGCTGGACGCCGGCGCTGCGGACGGCCTGCGCGAGATCGGCTTTGCGGCAATGCTCTCAATGCGGTTGGAAAAGGGTATCGGTGTCTGGAGCGCCGAGTTCACCCAAAGCTACACCCCCGCGATGACCGGCCTCGACCGTTGGATCGACTGGGACAAGGGCGATTTTCTGGGGCGCGATGCGGCCCGCAACGCCGCTGCCCCGGATCGCGTTTTAACGATGATTCAGGTGGATGTGACCGACGCCGACCCCGCCGGTTTTGAACCTGTCTGGCACGGCGATACNCTGGTCGGCATCACCACGTCGGGCGCGTTCGGGCACCGCACCGGCCTATCCTTGGCGATGGCGCTGATTGATCCGGCATTGGCACAGATCGGCACCGCCTTGCATGTTGATGTGGTCGGCGAACGCNGCNCCGCCAGTGTTACCACGCTTTCCCCCTATGATCCCAGCGGCGCAAAGATGCGTGCCTGAAAGGCTGACATGAAAACCCCACGCCGCAGCGGTGGGCGCAAACGCGCGTCCGAGACCACGCCAAAGCGCATTGTCAACTACCGCCAGTTGCGCCACCCGTTCACGCCACAGACTGTGTTCAGCACTGACGAAGTCGCCAACCTGCACGACACCGCGCTGCGCGTCCTCGAAGAGTTGGGCATCAAGGTCCTCCTGCCCGAGGCCCGCGACATCCTGCAAGCCGCCGGGGCGCGGGTCGAGGACGAGATGGTGTTCATCGGCCGCGATATCGTTGCGGCGGCGCTTGAAACCGCGCCACGCTCGATCCACCTGCGGGCCGCCANTCCGATGCGCGAACAGGTTTATGAANACGGCGCGTTGCTGTTCACGCCCGGCTCGGGATGCCCGAATGTCACAGATCTGGAGCGCGGGCGCCGGCCGGGATCGCTGGAGAGCTACCGCGAAACCCTGAAGCTGCAACAAACCTATGACGTGATCCATATCCTCGGCCCGTCGGCGGAACCCCAGGACATAGCCCCGCCCTTGCGCCACTATGCGATGATGCAAGCGCAAATGACGCTCAGCGATAAACCGATGTTTGTCTATGCACGCGGACGTGGACAAATCGAACAAAGCCTTGAGATGATCCGCCTCGGATTGGGCCTTTCCGAGGACAATTTCAACACTGGCGTCTGGGCGATGACGGTGATCAACTCCAATTCACCACGCGTCCTCGACAACCCGATGGCGCAAGGGTTGATCGATTTCGCCCGCGCAAGGCAAATGTCAGTCATTACACCGTTCTGTCTGGCGGGCGCGATGGCCCCAGTCACCGTCGCCGGTGCGCTGACCTTGCAACACGCCGAGGCTCTGGCCGGTATCACCCTGACACAAATGACCCGTGCCGGGGCGCCGATCAGCTATGGCGGGTTTTCCTCGAACGTTGATATGAAATCCGGCGCACCGGCGTTTGGCACGCCCGAGCACGTCAAGATGCAGATCGGCGCGGGACAGTTGGCGCGTCACATCGGCCTGCCGTGGCGCTCTGCGGCGGGGGCGGCATCGAACATCCCCGATATGCAGGCCGCGACCGAAAACGGCATGGGGCTTTGGGGCGGGATGATGGCCAATGCGACGATGAACATTCACGCGGCGGGCTGGCTCGAAGGGGGGCTGACCTTTGGCTATGAGAAATTCATCAACGATGTCGAGGCGCTGCAAACCTTGGCAGAACTCTGTGTGAAGCCTTCGGGTGACGCGGCCGAGATCGGGTTTGACGCCATCGCTGAAGTAGACCCCAGCGGTCATTTCTTTGCCGCCGCGCATACCATGGAGCGCTACTCGACCGCGTTCTATGCCCCGCTGGTTGCCGATCTGACAAATTTCGGCACATGGGAGGCCGCCGGCGCACAGACTTCAGCCCAGCGGGCCACGGCCATCTGGCAAGCCAATCTGCGCGACTATCAGCCACCCGCCACAGGGGCCGAAGTTTCCGAACGTCTGGCCCGTTATATCAGCGAAAAGACCGCCGCAGGGGGCGCGCCGCCGCTGGAATGACCTAGCCTTGCGCCGACAACCACGCCGCAACCGCCGCTGTGGCGGTGCCGCGCCGCAGTTGAAACAGCCGCAGCGCCTTGGCGCTGGGCACCGCCTTGCCGAACGGCGCGACCAGCGCGCCGCTGTCCAGATGCCGCCCGATCAGTGCCGTGTGGCCCATCAACACGCCCGCCCCCGCCAGAGCCTCGTCAACGGCCACAGCATAAAGAGAATGCTCGACGCCATGGGCAGGCATCGCGTGGTCATAGGCGGCGCGTTTTTGCCAGTCGCGCCAGTCGTCACGCCATGCGGAATCCGTCAGCCGCGTGGCCCGTGCCAGATCAGCAGGGCCAATCGTCGCCCCCACAAGGGATGGGGCAAAAACCGGCACCAGAGCATCCTGCGCGACGACAACCCCGCCTTTGGCCGCAAAAAACAACGCCAGATCATAGGGTGCCTGCTTGCCCTCTGGCAGGCGTTCAAGCGCCGTGATTGACACCGAAACACCGGGCAAGGCCGCCCGCAACGCAGGCAGGCGCGGGGCCAGCCAGAGTTGCGCAACCGCCGGCAACGCCGCAATACGCACCGGGGCCACGCCCGCCAGCGCAATGGCCGCTGCCATCCCCTGCAACGCCCGTGCCAAACCGGGTTGTACCGCCCGCGCCCCGGCGGTTGGCGAAACCCCGCGTGGGTGCCGGATAAACAGGTCGCGCCCGGCCCATGCCTCCATGCGGCGCACCTGCGCGGCAACGGCCCCGCTGCCAACCCCAAGGGCACCCGCCGCCGCTGTGAACCCGCCCAGCCGCACCGCTGCTTCGAACCCGGGCAAAGCCCGCAGCGGCGGGTTGCGCCCCCATGCGCCCAACCCGCTGTGCAAGGTCGCGAATTGGGGTTGCACAGCATCGAGCACCCGCTGCCCGACTGCCGACAATGCGACACCCTGAGGTGATGCCGTAAACAACGCCGCGCCCAGCGCCTGTTCCAGCGCCCGAACCTTGGTGCGGATCGCGCCCGGTGTCACACCGCCCTCGGCGGCGGCGGCGGCATATCCGCCCAACCGACCAGCCGCCTCAAAGGCTGCCAGATGCGTCAGGGGCGGCAATCGTGGACCAGGGGGCGAAACGGGCATGGCAGACTCATATTCCTTTGGCCTCAGACGACAGGAAAATCAATTTGCGCACAAGCCCGCAGATCGCCATCCTGCCTGCAACAAGGAGACGTCCATGCCCCGTTTGATCCCCCGCCCCTGGGTGCCCGCCACCTGCGAATCCCGTGTTCAGGCTATTGCCAGCCAGACCGCCGCCGCCGACAGCTCGGTCATTGACGCCCGCATCGAGGCGATGATCCAGCGCAACGCCCAAATCCATGAATCCGATTGCTTCAACCTGAACCCCGCCACCAATGTGATGAACCCACGCGCCGAAGCGGCGATGGCCCGAGGTTTGGGCTTCGCGGCCATCCCTGGGGTATCCGGGTGACAAATACGAAACGGGCCTGCAAGCGATCGAGGAAATCGAGGTGATCGCCGCCGAGCTTGCCGCCGAGGTATTTGACGCAACCCACGCTGAAATCCGCGTGCCCTCGGGTGCGATTGCCAATCTTTACGGCTTCATGGCATTGGCCAAACCGGGCGACGCGATCATCGCGCCACCGGCGGCGATTGGCGGACATGTGACGCACCACGCCGATGGCTGCGCCGGGCTTTACGGGCTGCACACCCACCCCGCGCCGGTGAACGGCGATGGCTATACGGTTGACCTGGATGCCCTGCGCTCGCTGGCGCTGCGGGTAAAGCCCAAGATCATCACCGTTGGTGGCAGCCTTAACCTATTTGCGCATCCCGTGGCCGAAATCCGCGCGATTGCCGATGAGGTCGGGGCCAAGGTTCTGTTCGACGCGGCCCACCAATGCGGGATCATCGCGGGCAAGGCTTGGGCCAATCCCTTGGCGCAGGGTGCGCATCTGATGACCATGAGCACCTATAAATCGCTTGGTGGACCGGCCGGCGGTTTGATCGTGACCAATGACGCCGCTATCGCCCAACGCCTTGATGCGATTGCGTTTCCCGGCATGACGGCCAATTTTGACGCNGCCAAATCAGCGGCTCTGGCGATCAGCCTTCTCGATTGGCGCGAGCACGGCGAGAGATACGCGCAGGCGATGATCGACACCGCCAAAGCCTTCGCNCAAGCCTTNCATGACGCCGGTCTACCNGTATTCGGCGCGGCGCGGGGGTTTACCACGTCGCACCAATTCGCCATNGAGGCGGCGCGGTTCGGCGGCGGTCAGGCNGCAGCGAAAACGCTGGAGAAAGCAGGNTTTCTGGCCTGCGGAATAGGCTTGCCGGTGGCAGAGGTTGCGGGCGACATGAATGGCCTGCGGATCGGCACGCCAGAACTGGTCCGCTGGGGCGTTACCGTCGCTGACATTCCCGAAATCGCGGCGCTGGTCGTCGAGGCGTTGCGGGCCAGCGACCCCGCCGCCATCGCACCGCGCACCAAAGCCCTGCGGGCGCGATTTGACCGGCTGCACTTCATGCGCGCCTAGCTTTATTCGGCCGGGGCGGCCTCGGGTGCGGGGGCCGTATCACCGCCCCCGCCCAGCAGACGTTCCAACCGGCTACGCACCTCATCCTCAAGACCTTGCCGCGCCGCATCCTCGATGGATTGACCGTCCTCGACAGTGATATCCAGCTCGTCCTCGATCCGTTGCTGCACACGGGCGCGGGCCTCGGCCTCAAGCCGGTCGGCCTCTTCGCGGGCGCGGGCCTCCAGCCGGGCGCGCTCTTCCTCCAGACGCTGCTCGGCAATGCCCTCGATATCCAGCCGGAATCGCGGTGCCGCCCACGGGCCGGTGATCAGCAACGGCACGCGCAGGGCCTCGCCGGTGTCAGCATCGCGCATCGCTTCGGGGGTCACACGGTATTCCATGGTTTGTTCGCCCAGATCGATCGTACCGTTCCCGGCAACCGTGACGACACTCGCATCCAGCGCCATGTCTTCGTTGCTCAGAACACCGCCCTGCATGGTGTAGCTGCCGGTCAAACTCTCGAACACCGTGCGATTTCCCTCGCCGACGTACGACATATCCAGATTGCGCAGCATCCCTGCCAGATCAAACCCGATTATTTCACCGGCGGTGAAATCCCAACGTCCCGCGCCAGACAGGCTGTGCATGATGGCGTCAACCGATTGGCCCGACCCCAGAAACTGCACATCCAGCGACGCAAGCCCCGCCAGACGTTCGAAATCCGCAGCCTGCTCTAGCAACGGCAGCAACTGAACATCCCGCAGCCGCATCACCCCGCCCACCGACAGGCCCGAGCGGTTGTTGGCCACCAACTCGCCCGCCAGCGTGCCCTCGAAGGCCCGCACCTCGGCCAGTTCCAGCACCATGCGCGACCGGTCAATGACCAGAGCCCCGCGCACCGCATCAAGATCGGCGATCCCGGTCTGCACCGGCCCCAGTGTCAGGCCCACCCGCGCGTCCAGCAGCGCCAGAGCCGAGGCATCAATGCGGTCCGAGGGCCACCCCGTGCCACCCGTCTGCGCCGGAGCCGCCGGAGCCTCCGCGTCGCCGCCTGCCGTAAACGCGCGTAAGTCCAGCGTATCAGCCCCGATTTCACCGGTCAGATTAGGGCGGTCCCCGTCAAATGTCAGATCCAGCGCCGCATTGATCCGGTTCGAACCAACCCCGATCACGCCACTGCGCAAGTGCACGCTGCCGGCTGGTGCCAACGTGACCTGCCCTCCGGCAGACAGGGGTCGCGCTGCTTCGGGCAAGGGCTCTGCGCCGCTGATACCCGCCAGCGCCAGAGCCGGCGCAAGACGGCTGGCGGTCAACTCGATACGGCCCTCGGCGGCCAAGGGTTGCAGACCTGCACGCCCGTTGAACGACGCCTCGGATCCCTCGGCACCCAGCGTCGCGGAAATCGCCACGACATCGCCCGCCAACAGCCCCACGACCGAGCCAACGCTGGCCTCGATGCGTCCCTGCTGCCCGCCGCGCTGCGCGGTCATGCTCAGGTTGGCCGGGCCAGCGGCGTCCGGCATTGTCAGGTCGATATCAACGCCATCAATGGTAATATCCGTCCCGGCAGCATGGTCGATATACCGCAGGCTTGCACCGGTGATCACCGCACGGTCCAAACTGATTGCGGGCATCCCGCCCGAGGTCTGCACCGGGTCGGCATCGGCCGCGCCCAACCCGTCGAACACCCAGTTCCCACGGCCCGAGGCATCACGCTCCAGAATGATCTGCGGTTGGTTGACCTCGAACCGTTGCACGGCAAGATCGCCGCCAATCAGCGCCGACAGCCCGACGCCCACATCAACCGATTGTGCGACCAGCATCGGCCCGGCGTCAGACCCCGCCATATTCGCCAGAGTCACACCGTCGATCCTTGCCCCGAGGCTGGGCCAGATCGTCGGGCTAACCGAACCCGAGATGGTCAGGGCGCGCCCTGTTGCGGCCTCGAACTGACGCGCGGCAAGATTTGCAATCCGCTCGGTCGGGATCAGGAATATCGCCGCCACAGCGACCAAAACCAATATGACGACCAGCCCGATCAACCTGACAATCCAGCGCATTACACTCTCCGGGGTTTGCTTGCGCGACCATGATAGCACCCCGCGACTCGCTTACAAGGCGCTGCGTTTCACACAATCGTTCCTGATCTGCCGCCGTTCCTGATCTGCCGCAGTGCAGGTTTTCCTTTTCTCGATGCGACAAGCATCGCATGATGCCCCGATGACACAGGCCCGACCCCAGCACTCGTATTTGCGCCGCCTTGCCGCCCGTATTGTCGGCCAGGCTATCGTTCTGTTCGCGCGGGCGATTACCGCCGTCCATGCCGATTGGCGCGGCGTCGGCCCCTCGGCAAAACAGCGCGTGTATTTCGCCAATCATGTCTCGAATGCCGATATGCCGATGATCTGGACGGTGCTGCCGCACCACTTGCGTCTGCGCACACGACCTGTCGCGGCCTCGGACTATTGGCTGCAAAACGGGATCCGGTCATTTTTCGGAGCCGAGGTTTTCCAAGCTGTCCTTGTTGATCGCAGGCCAGACGAGCGCACCGACGATCCGATGCAGGCCATTCTTGATGCGCTCGATCAAGGGGCATCGCTGATCATTTTCCCCGAGGGGCTGCGCAATCAAGGGCCGGAACCCCTGCAACGCTTCAAGGCCGGGCTATACAACATCGCCAAGGCGCGGCCAGACGTGGAACTGGTGCCCACATGGGTCGCAAATCTGTCGTCGGTCATGCCCAAGGGCGAGGTGATCCCCCTGCCCCTGATGGTGCGCGTGATCTTTGGCACAGCCGTCGAGCTGGGCGAAAGCGAAGCGCGGGGCGAATTCCTCAAACGCGCCTCGCAATCGCTGCTGGCCCTAAAGCCCGAGGATTTCACATGAGCCCAATGCTGCGTGATATCGGCCTGCTGGTCCTGGGCGTCTCGGCGGTGTTGCTGGCGCTGACCGTCTTTGGCGAACGCCTGCGGGCGCGGCGTCAGTCCCCCGACCCCGCCGTCGAGGTCTTTATGACCCGCGTCGATAGCTGGTGGGCGATGGTCATATTGTTCACCTTGGCGCTGTTGGTCGGGCAATGGGCCGTGGCGCTGTTGTTCGCCATCGCCAGCTTCGCCGCGTTGCGGGAATTCTATACCTACTCGGCGCATTCCAAGGCCGATCACCTGTCGCTGGCGCTGGCCTTCTATATCATCCTGCCCGCGCAATTCCTGTTTGTGGCCTTTGACATGACCCGCCTGTTTACGGTGTTCATCCCGGTCTATATCTTTCTGCTGCTGCCCTTTGTCTCGGTGCTGCGCGGCTCACCCGATAGATTTCTCAGCCGTGTGTCGGAAACCCAATGGGGGTTGATGATCTGCGTGTTCTGCCTCAGCCATATTCCGGCGCTGATGTGGCTGGAGCTGCCGCAACACACCGGCCGTGGCATGCTGCTGATCGCCTTTCTGGTACTGGTTGTGCAAACCGGTGACCTCGTGGATTTCTACATGGGCCGCCGGATGGGCCGCATCCGCATCGTGCGCGATCTTTCGCCCAAAACATACGAGGGGGCCCTATGGGGCATCGCCGCCGCCGCCCTTCTGGGGCTGATCCTGAGCTGGATTACCCCCTTTGGCCCGTTGGCCGCAGCGGGTATGGCGGCGCTGGCCTCGCTCTGCGGGCAGGCCGGAAACCTGATCCTGCGGGCTATCAAGCGTGATCGCGGCCTGCGCGACTGGTCGCATCTGATCCCCGG
>JGI24724J26744_10002877_pt1 | contig 11284 bp, 10 predicted proteins | sample Cruoilmetagenom7_FD_26744 | JGI IMG/M metagenome (IMG submission 26744)
TCATGTGGCATATCCTTTTCTCAGATGAGAATTGCGGCGCGTGAACAACGCCATGATATGCCGCCCCTCAGGGGCCATCACCAACTTTTAGCTATATCTCCAGCGCTACCACGAGAGCCTGAAAAACGTCACGCCCGCTGACGTCTACTTCGGGCGGGACAAAGCCATCCTGCGAGAAAGGGAGAAGATCAAGAAACAGACAATCCAGAAACGCCGCTTGCAACATCAAAAACAGGCTGCATAATCAATCATACAAACGAACCAGAGCCTCCAATGCTCAAGCCGCTCTGATGTCCCATTTTATATGACGACGGACAATTTTAAAGATTATATCTATATTCTCAAGCTCTGTGACGCGTGATGCGCTGGAATCTTTTCGAGCGTGAGGAACTATCCAAATATAGCGTGCTGAAGCCGACTTAATCGATGATCTATGCATTGATTTCGACTGAGTATGTGGCTGCCGAATTATTCTGATCACCAGGTTGAATCTTAGAAAGCGCTCCCTCATAAGCAGAAGCCAATGCGCTTACAGTGAGGTTTATTCCATGCCAAGTTTCAACGAGGACGCAGATTTCCCGCGTAGGGAGGTTCATACCAAAGTCGGGTTAAACGCTTGGAAATACTTTGGGCTTTTTGTTGTCTTTTTCGTAATTGTAGGCGCGGCATACAGTATCGCAGTATACTATGGAAAAGGGCTGGATTGGGATGGTTTAGGATGGTCTGAAACCGGGGACGCTCTATCCGCTATTTTCGGTTTGCCAATTGCAATCGGCGGAACTTGGGTGGCCATACTTCTTGCACAAAAAGCTCTAAACGCCACTGAAGACCAGAATGAATTTGCGAGACAACAGACTGAACTTGCCAAACAGCAGACAGCCCTTGCCGAGCAACAAACAAAATTCTCCGAAAATTTAGATAACTTCGAAAAACACGAGAAAGCGCAACGTGTCGCTAACAAGACAATGGATCACTTCCGTGAAGTTGCTGACGCATTGCACTCTGTCGCAACCAAGGCGCAGCGCCTCGACAGGCACCTCTTGACAGCATTGAAGAGCCCTTCGGAGGGTGCCGATGATGAAATCTCTTTGATAGCATCAAGGAACGAAGCAGCGGGCGCCCTCGGCGAATTGTCCTTGGCGCTTTCGCGTGCATCGCACAACGAGATCTTTGCAGCGGCATGGGGCGAACCCAAATCTAAAAGAAACAATACGCAGAATACAGGAGAAGAGGAGGCAAAAACTCCTAACGACGAACAAGGGTCTGCTCTGCTGAACTATTATCGAAGATTTCAGAAGAATGCGCGCGATCCATTCGAAGAACATGAACGCGAGCAGAACGAAATTGTAAGCGAAATGAATGTCGGTTTGCTGGAGCCTTCTGAGTCAAGTGATGTTTTGATGCCGCGCTTGAATAAGAAGCCAATTCAGACTCGGGGTGGTAAAAAACACGCCGGCGCCGAGAAGAAAGCACCACTTTTTGACTTTGGTCTGGAGCCTAAAACGATTGCGCAGCATATCAAGAAGTTCTCAGATGCTCTCTATGACGCCGGTAGCGAGGAGTTAATCAAGCGGCGTAGGCTGTCTTTTTATGGCGCGATTATCAGACGGTATGCGACCTACATTGAGTCCAGTTCAGATGCCTCCAGTAAAATCGAGGCGGGAAAGCTCGACCAATTCGATTTCCTCGTAAATCAAGACGAAAAAACTTTCACTGAAATCGAAAAACTCGAAATTCGCGCGAATCGAAGCCGCCTTTATGAAAGCGCTGAATTGGTATCGAAACCGTTTAAGCCAATGCATTGGCTGTGGTCGGCACTGGCTAATTTGTCTGAGCCGTTTGTTATAAAACCGCTTGTTCCCGAAATGCCGGATAACGCGAAACCGATAAAAAGCCTATCTGTAAAGACAGGCGGCGATGAAAAAGCTCAGCAAAAAGAAAAAGCTCAGCAAAAATTTAACAAGATAAAAGCTGACAACGTTGCAACGCGTAAGGGACTTGGCGGAGACCCTGTCATGCTCAATGCGGTTGGCTTACTGGTTGCCAGCATCTTGGAGCAAATCCCTGAAGAAATCTCAAAAAATGAAATAATGAAAGATCTTGTCGTCGGCGCGGACGAAAAAATAAAGAAGGCCTCTTTGAGTTACTTCAAAAGCATCAATATCCACGACCTGATCCCGCATGAATTCGAGATTGCCATGTCTGATTTTGAACGCGACGCTGCTCTTTTGATTAGTCCTTTGCCACCGGTTGCACGTGAGTTGGAGGACCGTGCCAATCACCCAGCCGGTGAAGCACAGGCGATTTCGGCTGTGGAGTTTCAAGAGTTCGCAGGAAAGAAAAATGCATGACTCTGGTCTGCATGGTGGATCGACACATAGCGTAAGCGCGAGCTTTTCGCATTGATCGCGAGGGGCCAACGGGGAAAGTGTCTTCGACGTTCTCCGTTGACCTCGTTAAGACTGTGTGCCTCAAGGAAGCCATGACACTGACACAACGCATATCAGCAATCATCGCGTAACCCTGTTCTAAACGGGGCCGATTGCCACATCTCGTTGATGGCAGTGGACCGAATCATCGATGAGAATAATGCCCTACTCTGAGAAACAGTGCGCCATCATAGCGGTAACATGCCGCACTACACCATGGATTAGGCCTGTAGGTCTAAGGTTTGACGGCGCTACCAAGGTCATTTCTGGGCATAGATCATTAGGTCTTGCAGGGGCCGCACGGGCCGCAAAAAGTGGGTGAGCACATCAGCAAAATGAACCCAAGGAGACCCAGATGTCAGAAAAAACCAACGCTCAGACGACTGTTATCGTTACAAACCAACGCAAAAGCCCCGCGGCAGCCTTTGTTCTTGCGTTCCTGTTTGGACCATTGGGTTTGCTTTATGCCAGCATCTGGGGAGGAATCATCATGATCGTGCTGAGTTTGGTTCTGGTTCCGTTTACCGCCGGTCTTATCGCGATTGTGAGTTGGCCAGTCAGTATTTTGTGGGCCTTGGCGGCCACATTGGGCGGGAACAGTACCAAGCAGACTGCAGTATAGCCGACTGATCCAATCAGGCCCGACTGCCAGTGCAAGACATTAGAGAAACGCTAAACCTCGACGGTGTTCTTTGACTGGCGCGTTACTTCAGGCTTGCCTTTGACATGCTTGGGGTCCGAACCTGAGGCCCTCGGGCCTTATCTCCGAACTGGATGAACGAAGAAATCGGTGAGCGTCGATTAAATTGGCGCTTGCCCAGTGCTGGAGCGAACATGACTCGTTTTCTGGATCAGTCCACGGCGGGTTATTCTGGCCAGCATTTTGCAGACACCGAAGGTCCAGTTCGAAGCAAAACGGTTATCAAGTATTGGACCGAAAGATAGATTGTGAGCGTTGCTCCATGGGTCTTAACTTCCGAACAGGGAGGGGGCGAGTGCCGATTCCTAAAGCATGTTTTTGAGGTCCTGGTTTTTCGCTTTTCACGATTTCGAAATTTTGGTTGCCGGAGTTCCAGAGATTTGCGAAAACACCTTAGGTTGAGACTTTTTGCTAAAAACAGGGTATGAGTGTTGGTTGGCGATCCATTGCAAGATTACTTCGCGCATCTCGATAGTTTGGCGCCTGAAGGCTACAATTTCGGTTTTCATATACGCTACAGTCGCCCTAAGCTTGTTCGGATCACATATGACAAGACTTGGTCGGAGAGCTATGCGAGGGAAAAGTACATCCTTTGTGATCCCGCTGTAATTTGGCCGCTCACCAATGATGGTGCCTGTCGCTGGTCGGAGCTTGATCTGCCAGATCCCCTCGGGGTGCTGAGGGCTGCAGAAGAACATGGCTGCAGCTACGGAGTTGCCATTGGAACTGGTCCGGCCGCATCCCGTACATTGGGCTCTTGTGGAAGAAGTGATCGGGAATTCACCGATCAAGAGATCGGAGAGATCACCGAAGTAATCGAGTCAATCCATAGCCTCACAGAATCCAAAGGAGAGTTGAAACACCATCAGGCGGAAGCTCTCGAAGGTTTTGAGGCGGGTAAGTCGTATGAGGAGATCTGCAGGGATCTCGGAATCTCGCGGACGGCTCTTAAGAATAGGCTGAACGGTGCGCGACGCGCACTCGGTGTTCATACCAATGTGGAAGCCGTGCGGGTGGCTTTGGAGCGCGGTGTTATACGCTCGACATCTTACACTGGAATCATCCAAGGCCTTCCACCTGGAGACGTTTGAAGCAGGTATCAAAGCATTGCATCGATTGCCTGGGCTTGGACCTATGATCGGGTCAGTGCAGTTTTGTGGCTTCGCCACCTACTGGCAGTTAGGGTGGCCGAGTATTACTCCGCCGATTACAACTTACTTAGACAAGACTCGAGACGCGATGCTGCCATCATTTTGCTGACCCCGAAATCACTTCCAAGCTGTCACGAAGAAGGATGCGCGCAATTAGTGCTCCCATCATCAATAATATAGGACCTGCGATCGAGATCTGATTCCCTTTATCCGCCAGATCGGCAGATTTGAATATCAGAGACATAAGCAACCCATACCCACTGACCACCCAGGACCCGGCAAGTAAAAACGCCTTTTCAAGAGATGTCGAACGAAGAATGATGTCACCAATCATGAGGCAGGCAGCAACGGCAAGAATGACCAGGTCGTAGTCATAACTGTAGGGGCTTACTATTGCCGAGAAAAACACTCCGGCCCCCATGAAGCTTCTGGCGGAAATTCCCGCCCATCCAAGAAGAAGAAGCGCACATAAAGCAATCATCACCGAGATGGCGTGGATTGCCATGGCAGCTGAACTTCCGGTTCCGATTGACGTGAGGAACGCATAGATCGACGTCATCCTGAACATATCGAAGCCACCCTGCGTCAATGAACTTCCTGTTCTTGAAATCGAATCCAGAGCGGCAGTCCAAACCTCGGGGCCAAAAAGGGCCGCTGCAAAAACAGAAACTGAAATCAGCGTGAGAATGGAAACTAGCGCCGTACTCCAGCGCCTGTCCAGAAATACCCAGATACCATAGCCCACGGCGAGATGAGGTTTTATCACCAACAGCCCAAGAGGCAGGCCGGCCAAGGATCTTTTCCTGAGACCCAGAATGCAAGCCAGGCCGAGCAGCGATCCGATCAGAAAACTATTCTGGCCAGACCTGATAATGATTAGAATGAGAGGCAGAAAAAGCACCAGAACCGTATGGAATGCCTCTCCGGACAGCCGACGCAAGATGTATAAAAACATCACGCCGGTCAGTGTTATGAAGACCCCATAAGCTGCCCATGGCGGTACGACTGCAAGCGGCATGATTACAATATTGAAAGGTGGCGGATAGCTCCACAACAGCGTTACGCCACTGAAGCCGGGTAGATCAACTTGCCGGGCCAGGAATGCGTCCTGATCGTAAGCTAAAGCGAGGTTGCCCTCGAGCGACATCTCACTGACCAGATAAAAGGCATTGAAATCGAGAAGAGTGGGCTTCTTAAGAAAGTCCGGATAGGCAAATTCCAGAGATACATAGGCAATTAGCAATCCAACAATAATCGTCAGCATCAACATGGTCGAATAGCGCAACCTGATCATATCATTACTCCTGTCGCCATAAGGTCGATCTTCAAACTGACTCAAACACTTCTTAGTCCTGGCCTTATCGAATTGTCTCTCGACCACGGCCGGCTCTGAACACCCAGAGTTTGGAGGCAATAAAACTCGCCAGCGGAACGGTAAGGAAGACAATCAGCATCGCAACCTCAACACTCCCCCCAGCAGCAGTGCAAACAGCCGTAATCAGACTGCTCAAGAGCAGCGACATCAGAGACATCACGACAAACCGTCTGAAATGGCGGAACCCCGGGCGGCCAACCCTGAAGGTAATCAGAGCATGGCCAAAATATGAAATCAGGACCGCCGCGCAATATCCGATGAAATTAGCAACCAGCGGTGCAACAGTCATGTGAGCAGAAGTCAGGACTGCCAGAAAGACATGCACTGCGGTCGCGGTTATGCCGATCAGAGCAAACCTGATGAATTGCCGATGCACCTCAGGCATCAGCCGGGGCTCCCGGTCAGATATTTGGCTTTCAACGCACGCCCCATCATTCCTCATGATCAGCCGGATTTATGCTGTGCATCGAGCTCACGATGAAAAGCGGGCGCCCTCTTACCTCCACCAATACCCGCCCAACATATTCTCCGATCACCCCAAGAGCAAAGAGGTTCAACCCTCCAAAGGCCAAGATCAAGATAACCGTTGACGCATATCCCGGGACATCGACGCCAAGGACAAGTACTTTGGTAAATGTAAAAACCGCATAAAACATGGATATCAGCGCCAGGCTGCTACCAACATACATCCAGACCCGAAGCGGACGTGTCGATGATGAAAAAATTCCATCGAGGGCCAGCTTCCAAAGTCTCCAATAGGAGAATGTCGAATTGCCATCTGATCTTGATTGCCGACGGTAGACAACTTCACCGGTTTTAAAGCCAACCCAGCTGAACAAAGCTTTATTCAGACGACCATTCTCACCAAGCGACCGCAATACATCGACAACCTGACGATCCATCAATCTGAAATCCCCTACATTCGAAGGCATGGGGTGATCGGAAAGAAAATTGAACACCTTGTAAAACGCCCCAGCGGAGGTTCGCTTCATCCATGTATCATTTTGGCGATCGCCGCGGCGTGCGTTCACAACCTGCGCGCCCTGCCTCCATTTACTAATCATCAGCGGAATGACATCCGGATCGTCTTGCAAATCAACGTCCATTGGGATGATGATATCCCCTTCAGCATGCTCCAGACCGGCGCTCAAGGCAGCTTCTTTGCCAAAATTTCGAGACAGATTGACAATCCTGACAGACATATTTCTTGAGGTGGATCTGCAGATTGAAATCTCTGTGGCATCCGAGCTTCCGTCATTTATAAAAATGACTTCCGTCACGACGGATGGCAGCAATTTCTCCGCCATTTCGTCCATGGCCTGGATGAAGGGCTCGATGGCATTCTGCTCGTTATAAACAGGCACAACAATACTGAGCAGCGTTCTCTCATTTCCGAGATCATTCAGGGCAACCGAAGATTTGGCTTTTTCAACACCATGCGCAATCATTGCGCTACCCTTCTCACAAACTTGGCTCAATCACAAAAAAAACTGCTAGCAGCCCCAAAAAGGTAACACGTCTATACCTTGGGTAGAAAATGAAAACATTGTGACGCCCATAGCGGTACTTATTCCATTGACATTTCAAGCTGCGTTAACAACTGAATTTAATTGTTCGCGTCGTTCGTCTTGGGGCATTTTCTTAGACCTGCAGGCAGCGCTGGACCCATTCAACCTTGAAGCCTCGATCAATCAGGTTGCGGCGCATGCAGCCTATAGGCCGGAAGACGGCTGCTGGGTTGGCTGTCACACTTGATAGAAACCAGCTGGCGTCTCCCTTTGTTAATTCGGTTCACGCGCGCACCTTAACAGTCCTTGGCTTATCTGCACGAGCCCTTCTACACGACCTTTCTGATACGCCGGAGATGGGCGACAAGCGGAGGGATCAGCAAGACCGCGATGATCAGCCACATGACTTTAGCAATCTCGCTTTGGAAAAAGATCGCGGGCGAGCCTTTTCCGATAATCATTCCCTGCGAGAACCCTCCCTCAGCGATTGGCCCGAGGATCAGCCCAAGAATTAACCCCTCAAGAGAGAAACCCAGCTTTTTAAGTACAAGGCCGAAGACTGCAAAGGCAATCATTAGGTAGATGTCGAAGACCGACTGATTCAGCGCATAGGAGCCCAATACCGCAAAGGCGCAGACTACCGGGACCATCACTGACGGGGGGATCAGCGCAATCCGGGCAAGATAGGGCGCAAAGGTCAGACCAATTACAAGAAAGGTGATGTTGGCCAAAAACATTGAAAGGATGAACGGATAGGTGCGATCCGCATAAATCGTGAATAGCTCCGGTCCTGGGATCATGCCGTGAATGATGAACGCGCCCATCAATGCGGCGGCCACGGAATTACCGGGAATGCCCAGAGTGATGGTCGGCACAAGTGAGCCACCCACGCAGCCATTGTTGCCGGCTTCAGCGGCAGCGACACCTTCAGGATTGCCCTTGCCAAACATCGACTTGGTCTTGGATATTTGCTTCGCGAAGTTATAGGAAATGAAGGCTGCGATGGTCGCGCCTTCACCCGGCAGGACGCCAATCACAGTTCCGGTACCAGAGCCAAGAGCCATGTACTTACTGATGCCTTTCGGCATCTTGGTGGAACTTCGGGATCCCCCCAACGCCGAAGTGTTGATCGGCGAGTGATACCGTTTGCCCGCAAGCTCCAACATCTGAATCATAGAAAACAGGCCGATAAGCGCAGGCATGAAATCGACGCCATCAATCAGTTCGACCAGGCCGCCGGTGTATCGCAGGCTACCCGACATGTCGTCGGTTCCGATCACCGCGATGATCATACCAATCACCCCGGACAACAATGCCTTGATCAGCGAAGTGTTTTCGTCAGCGATAGAAATGATGCCCGCCAAGCCCATTATGGCTAACAGGAAGGTCTCAGCCGGACCGAAGCTGAGTGCCTGTCGCGCCAGAAGTGGCGCGAATAGGAGCAAGATGAATACCGAAAATGTACCGCCTGCGAAGGACGCGATCACCGAGGTCTTGAGCGCGAGCCCACCTTCACCGCGGCGGCTCATGGGATAGCCCTCAATTGCGGTTGCTACCGCAGCAGGGGTACCAGGGGTGTTCAGCAGGATTGCCGGAATGGAGCCGCCATACATCGCCCCGCAGTAGATCCCACCCAACAGCATAAGGCCGAGCGTCGGATCCATCGTGTAGGTGAAAGGCACCAGCAGGCCAACAGCCATTGTAGCGGTCAGCCCTGGCATTCCCCCGACGACGACACCGGCAAAAGTGCCGATAAGGATCGTCAAAATCGCAGGCAGTGTGAAAACGTGAGAGAGGTATTCCATGCCCGAAGGTCCCTTAGAAGCTGGGGCCGGGCAGCGTCACGCCCAGAAGTAGTACAAAGATCAGGTAGACGAAGCCGAGAAGGCCAACTGTCGTTCCCGCGATTAGCATGAAATTACGTTGACCCAGCATTACCATCACCGCCGGAACGAACACCGCGGCAGGGATGAAAAAGCCTAACGGCTTGAAGCATAAACCAAAGAGGATCAACGCTGCGATGAGCCCGAGGAACCTGGGCAGATGTTCAGTCAGGACCAGTCTGCCTGAGCTGTCGCGTTTCAATATGCTGATCCCCAATTGCACAAGGCTTAGGCTACCGCAGCAAATTGCGAGAAACCGCACGTACTTAGCGGATGTCTTCTGCGCGATGCCCGTAAAACTGTCGGTGCTCAGGTAAAGGAACACCGACAGAAGAACGAAACCCGCAAGTACCAGTCGGTCTACGGTTGCCTTGGTCATATCTTACCAAGGTGCCTCGTCGTAGACAGCTTGCGTGTCAGCCTGCAAGTCTTGGAGGTAGGACTTGTAGTCCTCACCGCCCATCGGCAACAGGGCGATTTTGCTGGCACTCGCTTTCTCTTTGAAAGCCGGATCAGCAGTCACCTCAGCCAAGATCGAATCCAGCTTGGCCTGAATCTCGTCATCGATACCTGCCGGCGACACGAAGCCCCGAGTCGCGCGCATTTTGACATCGTATCCTTGCTCTTTCGCAGTTGGTATTTGGTCGGCCGACTCGTCCCGCTCCTCAGTGAGGATCGCAATAATCCGGGCGTCACCTGCGTTATGCTGTGCGATCATCTGCGATAGGTTCATGAAGGCTGCGTCCACATGCCCGCCAAGAATGCCCGCCTTCTGCTCAGTCGAGCCCTTGGTTGGGAGGAGGTTAAAGGTCACGTCTGCTTTCTTTTCAAACGATTTAGCGGCAAGAAAGTCGTCAGATCCGATCCCGTTGACGGAAACCGTGAGGTCGCCGTTTTTCGCGGCGGCGGCCAGCTCTTCCATGGTTTCGATCTCGCTGTCTTTCGGAACAGCGACGATACCCGGATCTTGAGCCACGTTGCCCATCACATGGAAGCTGTCGAGTGAGTAGTCGGCCCGACCAGAAACTACATGCGCGACCAGCTGCGGCGTGAAGTTCATACCAATGGTGTATCCATCAGCGTCCGCCCGGGAAATTGCTTCGAAGCCTTTCTGGCCGCCCGATCCACCCATGTTGCTAATCACAAACTCGAACTCATCGTACTTGCTTTCGGCAATTTCAGCAAAAATTCGAGCTGTTGTATCTGTGGATCCACCGGCCTTTGAAGGCACAATGATGGTGACTGCTTGCGTGGGGTAATCGGCGGCAAGCGCGGCGGTGCTGAAGAGCATCATTCCGGCCAGACCCGAAGCGATCAAATTACGGTACATTTTGTTCCTCCCTAGTCTCAAACCAGAAAGATCATCCAGAAGTGATGTAAGTTCAAGGGGCTAAATGGGTCCACTCCCGCTCTGGTGGCCATGAGAACGAACCGGGGGTTGCGGATTGTATCACCTTCGAATGGTCTGATTGCGTGGCTACGTTGTTCGGTTGCCTAACTGGGCAAAGGAGATGGGGGATTTCGCGAGGTTGTTCATTCCAACGGTGCAAGCATGGAAATTGCATCACGGCGCCCTCTGCGTTGCGTCTATCTTCTGAATGCCGGATACAGAACTCGCTCACATCTAAATTTGATAGGTTCATAATTTCTTTCGATAGTCCGCAACTCTTGCCGCCTGTGGCCGAACTATTGGGTCGGTCCGTGGTTGCATCCGATCCGCATGGCATTGTGATCCTGGGGTGACCGTGCTGTCCAGCGACCGCTTACCATCCTCCCAATAGGGGTGAATCATAAAATCAAGCGCCCCCCCCGATTCAGGTTTCTGGCGGGATGCTTTAGCTAGACAAGCGGTTTCACCCCCTTCCGGCGCCGCTGCAATGATCCTCGGCGCGAACCTCGGCGGCGCACTCATTACCTATGTTTTTGCCCTCTTCTCAATGGTGGAACCGGTTAATGCACTGGAGCAGGAGAAGGCGCTCGGCAAGGCAGGAAAGACCGCCCGATCGTCGCCGCCGCGCTGAAAACCTCCTTCGAGCAGCATCGAAAGAGCACTGGACCAACCATGATCCATGCATTTGCTCCCCGCCATGAAAAGCTCACCGGCCTGCGTTTCAGGTCAGCTCGCCGGGCATCACGCACGCGCCGCCCGGGATTACTGAACGACTACCGGCTGGCGCCGGTAGGATCAGCGATGTGATTTTCCAGGTACTGAAGTACGATGTCTTCCGTGATGGCGCC
>JGI24724J26744_10002878_pt1 | contig 11283 bp, 8 predicted proteins | sample Cruoilmetagenom7_FD_26744 | JGI IMG/M metagenome (IMG submission 26744)
AGGCGATTGGCGAAGCGGCAGCCGCCGGAACGGCAGCTGCCCCTTTTGACAGGCTTCTCTCGGGCCATGAGGCAACCGCTCAGGCGGCGAGATCCTCGTTGGTGAGCTGTGCCTCGAGAGACTGCCGAACGAGACCCATGACGTATTGCAGATCGTCCGGATCGGACAGCTTGACCTCCGAGTTGCCATTTCCCCACCGGCCAACGCCGGTCACATCGACCACCATGCCGCGAGGGTCCGAAAGCTCCTGCGGGTCGATGTTCAGCGACAGTCTCAGGGCCTTGGCTTGGGGCACGACATCAACGAAGTTGGTCTCGGCCTTGTAGGCGACGTAGAGCTTGAGGAACTGCTCGGAGACGCATTCATCGAGCGCCAGGACCTCTCTACTGAAATCCTCGAAGAGCTGACGCATCGCGGCGGTCTTCAGGTGCGGGTGGTCGTCGATCGTGTATCCGGTCGGCTCCTCTGCGGTTCTTCGGTAGGTGTCGAGAACGTCCTTGGCGAGCCGGGGCGCGGACCAGACATTCGCGGCCTGCCGCGCCAGGCGATCTGCCCGCTCCTTGATTTCCTCCTCGTTCCAGGTCTCCACCTGTCCGAGGCCCTGGTTTACGCGCAGCGGGCTGTCCTTGAAGCCGCCGATCATGTCGCGCTTCTCGGCGAAGGGCCGGTCGCTGTATTCGGAATTGTATCCCGTCAGCGTCAGGTTCCAGAGCGTGTGCAGCCACTTTTCCTGCACCGTGGCCCAGTTCTCACCGAGCTCGTCCCGCCACTTCTGCGAGAGGTTCTCGTTCTGCGGCAGGATGTGCTCGATCGTGTAGTCGTCGACGCTGACGCGTTCCTTGCGGTCGTGGTTCTCGAACTTGCGCAGCCAGTAGGAGCGGTTGCGGAAGTTGTAGAGGTCCCGGTCCTGCATGCGCGCGATGAACTCCTCGTCGCGCGGGAAGCGCCGGTAGGAGCGCATGTTGAGAAAGAGCGCCATGACACTCTCGAGATAGCGGTCCTTCTTCAGCTCGCGGCCGAACTGGGCGAAGGTCTTGCCGAGCGAGTTGGTCGGCACCGCGCAGATCGCGCGCCGGAAGACATAGGCTTCCACCAGCCGGACGATCGTGTGGAACTCACCCGCGGTGATGAGCTCGTTGTCGTAATCGCGATAGACCTCCATGAGGAAGGGGTAGGCCACGTCGACCTTCAGCTCGCGCAGATCCTTGAAGGCCATGGCGAGGTCCTTGTTCTTCTCCTGGCCGAGCGCCAGCGCGCTGTAGCGACGGGAGAACTCCCAGACTTCCTTGACCAGCTCCTCCACCTCACGCCCGGCGGCACGTTGCTCGTGGGAATAGGTTTTATAGGCGGTGTAGACGTCGCCCTGCCGCGGGATGGTGCCGGTCACGATCGTCAGGTAGCGGCGCATGAAGCCGTCGAAATGGGCGACGTAGGCGCCCTGGCCGAAGCCTTCCTCCATCTTGTGCCAGTAATGCTCGTAGAGCCGGGTTTGCAGCTTCGGCTCGAGCCCCATGAGGACGAAGTTGCGGATGAGATCCGCCTGGGAGAGCTCTTTGCCCGTCGAGTTCATGCTCTCGAAGATCAGCTGGGGGTTATCGTGATCGCGGCTCAGCGCCACGTCGACGACCATCAGCTTGTTCAGCCCTTTGCAAATATCGACCAGGGCGTTCTCATCCTGTTCGAGCCAGCGCGTGAAGAGCGCGAAATTCTCCTTTACCCGTTGCGAGGGCTCGGTCGGCAGGGGGCTGCCCGTGACCGCGGCGTTGAGCGTCGTCCGGTCGGTCTTCGACAGCAGGAGCTTGTAGGCCCGCTCGCCCTCCTCGACCGGGTCAATCAGGTATCGGTTGATGATCTTCTTGGCTGAGAAGCCATCCACGGGCTCGTCATCCCCTACGGCGCGGCTGATGGCAATCAGCAGCAGAAGGACTGAGGTCAGGCGCTGCTGGCCGTCGATGACGAGCTGCGGCGATCGGCTGGTATTATTGGAGAGGCTCTCCTCGATATAGACGACCGAGCCCAGGAAATGGACCGGGATATGATCGTTGCACCCGGCCCGGCGCACGTCGTCCCAGAGCTGCCGGCATTCCTTCTCCGTCCAGCTGTAGGTGCGCTGGTAGATCGGGATCACGAACTGCGGGGCCTTGCTGATGAAGGAGAGCAGGTTGGCGTCGGTGGCCTTCATGCGCGCACCTCCGCCGCTGATGTCTCTGTTCGTCCGCCCGGGCGGGCGCAATCGGTGGTCTTGGTATTGCTGGTGTCAAACATCATGCCAGTCCTCGAAACAACTACGCGAACATCTTCGAGATGTCCTTTTGCTTGTAGGATGTTGGGCGGCTCCGCGCTACCCGAAGGCGAGGCTGCGCCTCGGCCGTCTCCCTGGGGTGCGCCTCGGCGCCACAGTCGGATGGATCGGAGGGGTCGGTTCAGGAGCGCCGAGGGCGGCGGGAGCGGTGCTCGAGGGCAGCCTCCTGCATGGCCTCGAGCAGAGATCGCGCGAAGTCCGCCAGGGCAATGTTGAACCGCATCATCTCGTCATCGGAGATCAGGCTGACCTCTTCTCAGCTCCTGGGCCTGCACCATGGCTCGCCCTTGTTCACGGGCCTCGACCGGCCCATNCCCCCTGCCCCAAGGTCAGTCGGACGGCTCTCATGGGGTGTGTCCGGGTATGGGAAAACCAGGACACATCACAGTGCGGCTACGATCTAAGAGTCCGCCTACAACCCAGAATTTTCTGATCCAGAAATAAATTCCCTACCTCCGCCAAAAAAAGCGTCGGCGGATACAATGGCAGGGCAGGAAAAAACCCCAAAAGAAGAAATCACCGTTTGCTGGTTTCGAAGCGGCATCTTGCGGAGAACCTACACCAACGCGGACATCGGAAAAGCCTCGGACTCCAAGCGAGCAGCCCGTCTCGTCGCGCGTCTCCGCACACTCACGGCATTACGCCATGTAGATGAGATGCGAAATGAGCTGCTCTGCCAGTATTGCCAGAGGCCGGTGCTTGCTTCCCGAACACCTCCCCCAGGCAAGATCAAGGGCGTGAGGCGGACTGAAGAAGAGAAAGAAGAAGCAAGAAGACTGTCTGGTGACCCTACAGGATATTACTTCCGTCACGCAGGCGAGGCTACTGACTGTATCTATTACGAAGGTGGTGCAACTTCGGAGTCGGAGTTATCAAAGATCCTGGAGCCTGGTGAGGGAGACGTAAGCCAAGAGCACATAGATGCGATCGATCTGATCGCAGCCCAGATAGAAGAAACCTTCACAGAATATACCTATGGTGCAGCCAGCGACCATATTACCAGGATCGGACAGGTCACAAAGGAGAGAAGATTTCGCCCTGACGATTCTGAAAAATATCGCATACCTGACGTCGCCTTCAAAATAAGAAGGCCATCAGGAAAAATCGAGCAATGGGTTATTGAGGTCCAAAGGTCGCGTCCTTCAAACAACTCCTTGCAGCAACGAACTACATTCTACAGACGCCAAAATGTAAATATTCTTTGGATTGCGCTCCCGAGAATATTCGACAATGCATGGCGTCAATATCTACGAGATATCGCGGACATTCATGGCGGGGTTATTATTTCTCCAAATCTGGAAGATCGCCTTCTCACGTTCGAAGTTCGTGAGCTCGCAGGCGACCTTCGAGAAAGTGATCCGGAAATAAGATCATTCACAGACCTCATTTCTGAAAACTACCGCAACCCATTCTTCAAGCAAGAACTCTCTCCGGAAGCCGTAAAGGTTAGGACAGCAGAGACCCTGAGAGATCAGGTATCCTCTGAAATCATCGCCCTCAATGCCACTGATCCGATCGCTGCGGCACCGGTGTTCGCAAAAGCAGTAGAGGAAGCCGGAGATATTCAATCAAACTACAAAATGAGCCGTGATGAGTGCGCTCTTCTTATATCTCTTCTTAATATAGTAATATCGAACGGATGCCATGATAACGCATACCGTAGTGCAGGATCTCTTCCCATATCGGGGGATTGCTACCTTGTCTGGGGTGCCCAGAAGAAGACCTACGACTTCATCAAGTGGGCAATGAGGCATTCGCGTGTCGCTCGTAGAAATCTCTCCATTGGAGCAGAACACGCTCAATATCCCGCGATAGACTACATGCGTGGCCTCTCTGATTACGTCCAGTATCTTCTCGTAATACTGTTTCCGGAGCTATTTGCCCAAAGTCTCCATTCTTACTTATTGAACCGTCATGCTCTGCCGGACTGGGCGGAATTTTCGGACGACAACACGTCCTTGGGTATACGAGACTGCATATCGAACACGTCCTCATGCAAGACAGCACTCGATCGATACCTCTTCTGATTACCAATAACATTAGGGTTGTGTGCCCAAGTTGGCGAAAACCAGGACAGATCCCTCCGCTTCCGCATCACGGGCAGCGGCGGATGTCGGCATCGACGTCAGTGACCTCAATCGGCCGAGCCCGGCTTTCGGGCGATCCGGTGCCGAGGCTCCTGCCCTGCGCTTTTCAGCCCATGCGACCGACGCCCAGTCGCTCCATCAACTCGTGACACGCCACATCGCCGATGACGGCATCGATGAATGGCTTGGGGTCGTGGCGGACTTCCTGAAGGATGGCTCCGGCCAGATCGTCCGAATAGGCCAGAATCTGAATGGCGATGTCCTGAGGAACCTCGATATCCTCCTCACCCCTGCGCAGGGCCGCCTCTGCCATCTCTGCGAACGCTTCGATGGGCGCTGCCTGCGCGTCAATGACGGCTTGCTTCTCCTGGGCGACTGCCAGGCACCGCTCCAAGTGAGCCTCAGCACGATCACGCGCGTCTTCGTCCCGCATGGCTTCGATGCGATCGATCTCGTCTTTCGTATCGGCCTGGATTGTGCGCCAGTCCGGTGCGGAGCGCATGATGTCGGACAAAAGCAAATTGGATGCCATGACGGCTGCGGCGGGCTTGATACGGGCTTGCATGAGCGAGGTGTCCTTCTCCTGAGGTGTCCAGGATATTGGCCTTAGCCGCCTCAAGAGAAAAAGGTTTGCAGGATGGCTGTCGGTCCGACGTAGCCCCTGGAAGAGGTTCACCCCTTCCAGAAGTGGGCTACAGCGTTTTGGGTCCGATGCGCAGTTCTGCAAGAGGATGACAATCTGGCATGTCCTCCAGGGAGCGCGTCAACGTTGCCTGCAAAGCGCGCCTGGCGCGCGCCAACCCCTCCATGCGGCCGTGAGCGCTCTCCTCGGCATCCAGGATAAATAAGAAGTTCGTTTGCCAGGGAGTTTCGGACCGTCTCGAGCCCGTCATCCCAGCGCGGCAGCTCTTCTGCATAGGCGAGCATGATCGCGCCGGGAAAGATCATGAGTTCGAAATCCCGCCGGGTAAGGTCGGCACCGTGCGGCGCGATCGACGGGAACCGCTTCGGAAGGTCATTAAGAAACCTGTCGAGATCGAAGTCGTCTACCAGACAAAGGTAAGCGCCCCCGGCAATCTCGCGCCATTGGGCCATCATGGATCTCGATCGGAAGATCTCATCCAAACCCGCCTCCGGATTCCACCCGAAGCCAAAAACTTGCGTGCCTATATTCATGCGCACCTGGCGGTAACCGGGTCCGATATGTTCCCGAACCGACAAGATGATATCAAGCCCCCACGGCGCGTGGGCCGCCTTGCGCCCAGGGTCGGCCAGTCGCCTCAGGTGCGTCCTGGTCTGCGCCCCGAAGATCTTCTCTTACCAGAAGGGGATTTCTATCACTTCTCGCACTGCCCTGTCAGTCCTCCCAGGCTCACGCACCGATCCGGAAGCCTACAATATTGGCCATCTTCTTGATCGAAAAGGGGTCCAAATCCGTGTCAAAAAATTTTTAACCGGAAGCACTGCGCACATGAGGAAACGACGGTGTGAGCGGAACGGCAGCCTTTGCCGTTATGCCCCACGATGATATGCGGACCAAACAAGCGATAAAGACCCAGCTTTCGATGGTTCGAAAAATCCTCACCTCAAGGATTGGGATGTCGACGAAACAACCGTCGGGCGCACCTTTACGGTCCTGCGCGAGGCGCGGGAGTCGGGCTATACCTGGTCCGCCTCGATCATCATGAAGGACCCGGTCATCGGCACCCAGCCCGTTCAGCCCACGGCCATTATTCTGATCGTGCGGCCTTCAAATCCCCGGAGGTCGATGGACATTTCGGACATGCACGGGTTCAGGGTCGAGATGGAGGTGTTCCCGGAGCGCGGAGACATCGCGATCATCGATGTCCAGATGGTCGGCGGGGCAAGCACCGAGGCTCAGGCCGCGGCGCTCCTCCACTCCTTGCGGGAAAAATTCAGCCCCGCTCAGCAACACTGATCCGGGCGTCATGGGGTGAAACCGATGGGGCGGGCCCGATCCGAAAGTTCAGATCCCGCCCCGCGATCAGGCGCCGCCGGCGCCTCCCTCTCCTCCCTGCGGTTTGGAGGCGGCACCGGCCGGCGCCTTGACCGCCTTGCGGCCATATTTCGGAGTGAAGCCCTTGCGGCGGGCATCTTCGGCACCCAGGAGCTTGATGCCCTTGGCGCCGGTGTAGTCCTTGGACCACGTGTTCTTGTTGAAGCTCATGAGGAAGCCCTTTCCATTATCAAGCAGTCCCGTCGCGGGATTGCGACGGGTTCATTGGCAAACCAGCGGTTGTCCAATGCGCTTGTCAGGGATCAGGGAATGGGCATTTCTCGGTCGGTCCTTGTGCGATGACCGGAATATAGGAGCATTCGGGGCAAAGTAGAAATCACCGATCTCGAGCCACTGCACCCGGAGACTTTCCCGCAACGCTCAACCGAATGATCGCGATGCCGCTGTCGCCCTTGCCCGAGTTCCTGTGGACATTGAGGGCCTGCTATTGGCGGCGCGCGCCGTGACCTATGGCGGCATCCATCCCATGCGCGGCATCCTGTTTTCTCTGCTTGCGGCTGGAGGCGGCTTCAGCTCGGAAACGGCCGCCGCGCTGGCGGCGATCGAAGACGGCTTCCGGGATTGCCATGCCCACCGGAACCGCAGCGGCATGTTTCACTGAGACTGTCAGCCGAGGCAGTGGTCAGGGAGCAATCCCGGCACAAGCCGACCGTGTGGCCGGACCGCCCAAGTCCTGAAAAACCAGGACCAATCCCACCCTGACAGATGGCTTAGTAGGTCGCGTCCGCGCTGCGTGAGAACTTCGATAGATACTCCGGCGAACGCACACCCTTTGGCTCGTTTCGGCGCCATGTCTCGATTGCCGAGAGCAAAAGTTGAAGTCGGTCCCGGGCCAGCTCGTCGATCATGGTTGCGCGCAGTCCTCCCGCCCCGTAGGCGGACTTCCTGAGAGCCGCACTCGCAGCCAGGGCGGCATCCGCTCGCAACTTCGGCCCGATCTTGCCATCGAGCTGGAGCGCCCCGTTCGCGATCCCGGACCGGATGCGGTCGTCGATGCTGTGAATATCCTCTACGAAGCTGGCCTGGAGCACCGACGGCGCGCCGGTCGCTTCGACCTCGGCGAGAACCCTTGCCATGGTCACCTCGCCGATGCCCGGCATTTCCATCATCTCTGCACGACCCATTCCAGCGGCCACCGACAGCAAGGGCTTTAGACCTGCTTCCCGGAAAGCCCGCGCCGCGGCCTTGGAGCGGATTTCCACGTCGAGTCGAGGATCGGTCGCGTTATAGTTTGTCAGGCTTTCCCTGAGAGTCAGGGCCTGCTCCGCGGCGACCAGAAGCAGCATCGCCTCCTGCCCCGCGTAGCCGGAGTGCCGGCCGATCTCCTCCCTGAGGCCCGCGACGAGATCATCCATGAGCGTCATCGCATGCTCGAACCGGCTCCGGGCCATGTTCTGGGACAGTCGCCGCATGTCATCCAAAGCAGAGCCGTCATCTCCGTGCAGCGGCTCGCGCAGCGCCTCGTCAAGGCCAATCGCTCGCTCGATTTCGGCAAGGCAACGGTCAAGGCACGCGCGTGCAGCCGCAGGCGCGGCAGCTTCCGCTTCGCCACGGCGCCCCATCCCGGCCATTTCATCGGAGATCTCGAGAAGCCGCGCCGTGATGTTCAGAACGCGGGCGTGCAGGTAGTCGCTGTCCTCGCCCTCGCTTGCGAGCGATTGCAGGACGTGCTGGATGCGATCGATATCCGGCACAGCACTACGCGCGAGGCGCTCAACTGCCCTGACCATCTTGCTGCGCCACCGGGGATGCTCGGCGTAGAGCGTCTCCGGTTCTACAGGCTCGTAGCGAGGCTTCGGATCGATCTCGTCGCCGGGCTGCGTAGAAAGAACACTGGGTGCGGCCTCGCTGGACGGACGGATCAAAGGCAACCTGTCGCCGGTAAGGAAGGCCTGAACCAACTTCTCGTCCGGGCGCCCTACGCAGCAGAGGACTCGATCCGAAGGCTGCCAGGCATCCGCATGCGCATAATCTCCGTGGAAACAGACGATCACGCGACCCTTCGCGACGGACCCAGCCTCGAGTAGTTCCTGACTCACTTCGACGTAGTTGCCGTGCTCGTCAACCATGCGGGCACCAGGCCCTGCATCAGGTCGGAACCCCCACCCCGAAACTGCTCGCAAAAAGATGCGCACTTCCCGACTCTCATCAGTGTCTCCGAACCCGACCAGAATCTGGGAAATTCCCAGCATCTTGCGAAGCGATCCGCATTTTCCCACGACACCTTCGCACAGTTTGGCCGAGGTGCCGCCGAGCCGGCGGAGCGTATAAGCCCAGATCGTCACGAGATCTCCGGCCGCCTCCATTTCCTCCATCTCAGGGCGGGAGAAGTTCTGAGGAGCGGGCATCTCCGGGTCGTCGATGGTGAGGTCGAACTCCTCTCCCAGATCGATCGGTTCTCGTTCTGCATCGATCCCGCAGGGGCCCCCGTTCAGTATTTCGGCCAACATCGCGTCCTGTCCTGGCCAGTCTCTCGCGCGAGAAGGGGTATCATCGTTCATGGGAATCTCACTCTGGGGATTTTCGATAGATAGGCCCCGTGGCAGGCTCTCGACGAATGCTCAGGACTGGCGCGGACGCCGGCCTATCCTTGGCGGCGCGTCAGGTGTTATTCTACGGCCATTCACATCACGCAGTCGGCTCAAAACGTGTCGACCACATGCACATAGCAGACGTGAAAGTTCCGACCGCTGACGCACTATGATCGAGATTGGCTCGAAAAAGTTAGCCGCTCGTTTCTCTAATAAATTGAATGGACGCATCTCCCGGGCAGCAGAGTATCCTGGAAGGCCCATCCCATGACGTCCACGACCTACGACACCCGCCAACTGGCGATCGAAGACATCTTCAAGGATTTCTATGCGATCCCGGAATTTCAACGAGAGTATCGCTGGAAGACACACAACATCGATCGGTTCATCGGCGACATCCTCGGCGCCTTCGAGCGCGACGAGGAATTTCTTCTTGGTCTCATGATCACGTGCCAACATGACGGATACCACCTCGTTATCGACGGCCAACAGCGTATGACCACGCTCTTCCTTACCCTTCTCTCGCTGCGTGCCGCCATGGAACGCAGCGGTGCGAGTGCAGGCTATCTGGAGCGTCAGATCCAGGACATCCATCTCGATCCCCAGACCGGGGAAGACGAACTGATCTACCGCCTTCGCCCGTCGGACGACTCCTTCCGCGCGGAACTCGAAGATCTCACGAAGGTCGGCTTGCAGACAGGAAACGCAACGAAGTCCGCCGCTCGTTCTGCCCTATCTCGGATCGACACCCTGCTCACGGACGAGTTCGGCACCGACATCTCCCGCATCAAGAAGTTCCACACCTTCCTCTGCAAGAAGATTTTCCTGCTCCGGACCTCCTGCCCGAACATGCAGCAGGCTCATTCCCTATTCGAGGTAACGAACGCGCGCGGCGAGCCGCTTTACGCGTTCGATCTGGTGAAAAACCGTTTCTACATGCACGCTAACCCGCGGGACGAGGCGGAGATCACTCGCATCTGGAGCGAGCTCAAGAACCATACAGGGAACGACTATTCCACGGTCAGTCGACTCTTCCGCTATTTCTTCATCGCGCGCTTCAACGCCCGGACCGGGGATCGGATGCTTAGCCAGGCCAAGGTCTTCCCATGGTTCGAAGAGAACGGTGAGCGGATCGGTCTGAAGGATAATCCTGCACGCCTTCTGCGTCAGGTGCTTGAAGCCGCTCGCTTTACCCGGAACCTTTCCGAGTGCAAGCTTCCTGACGGCAGCATCGACGACAGCCTCGCCTTCTTGAAGGCGGTGTCGGCGCGCTTCGAAATGCACCACCTGCCGCTGCTTGCAATCAGCCACATGGCGTCGCGCGACATCGCCCTGATGACGCGCGCACTTGAAAAGGTGGCGTTCTGCTTCCAGATTACACGGCGTCCAGCCAAGGAGCTTGAGTATCTTTTCTCTGCCTGGATGGATGACCTCCATGGCGTCTCGACCACGGAAGATCTTCAGGCCTTCATCGACGAGCGAGTAACCCCGGTCGTGGCCGACATGAAGGCCACCACCCACGAGACGTTCCTTCGCGCAACCGAAGGCGATACGATCTCCCGCCGGCGCGTCAATGCCGTCCTCGCTCGGATCGCCCAGCACATGGAGCATGAGGGGCGCGGTCGGAATGTCACGTTCGAAGATGCTCGGAACTACACCCTGGAACACATCCTTCCGCAGAACCCGCATGCCGCACCCTCGATGACCTTCAACGGTGACTGGGAGAGCAACTATCGTCGGCTGGGAAACCTGACTCTGATCGAGCCGCCCTGCAACGGCTCCGCGGGCGACGAGGATTTCCAGGCGAAGGCTCCGGTCTATCAGACGTGCGGCCTTTTGCTGACGAGCTTGCTCGCGGGGCCGCCCGCGCACAGCTACAACAGCCTCGGTCGCCTGACCTCACGCTACCCCGGCTATGCGCAATGGACCGATCAGGACATCGATCAGCGCCAGCGCGTGCTTGCCGACATGGCAACGGAGATCTGGTGCCAGTGAGGCTCCAGACCTGATTTCATGAGGTTGTGGTTATCCCGCACAAGATTATCGCAATCGTGCTCTACAGGGTTTCATGATAGCTGTTCCGGCGGAAGTCATTAGGACAGACATGGGCCCGAGGCAGGAGCTGCCCGTCGATCGGCAACGACCAGTCACCCGAGCCCTGGAAAACCAGGACAGATCCCGCCCTTAGGCGCCGCGCTACGTCGACTGACACTCCCGGCAGAGGATCTTGCCACCGAAGCGGCTCTTGTAGCGGCGGCAGAACCATTGGACCTTCTCATCTACGCCGACGCCACAAGCCTCGCACCGCCCCGCCGCACTGGAGTT
>JGI24724J26744_10002879_pt1 | contig 11283 bp, 10 predicted proteins | sample Cruoilmetagenom7_FD_26744 | JGI IMG/M metagenome (IMG submission 26744)
GAAGCGAAGGGGAAGCAATCTCACTCTCATTACCCCGAGCTTGCTTCGGGGCCTTGCCCCTCGCAACGACAACCTATTTTCATGATTCGTTGGTGGGCAGCCGCCCATGATGGTTTACTTCCTAGGTTGTTCTGTTTTAGCCCAGGATTTCTTCAGGGCTTCCGATCCGGCCCAAAACAGCGCTGACAGCAGCTATGGCAGGATTAGCTAGATAAACCTCGCTCTTTGGACTCCCCATCCTGCCCAAAAAGTTGCGATTGGTGGTAGAAAGGCAACGTTCCCCACTGGCCAAGACACCCATATGACCGCCCAGGCAGGGACCACAAGTCGGCGGGCTCACCACAGCCCTGGCCTCGATAAAGATTTCTATCAGCCCCTCCCGCAATGCCTCAAGATAGACCTGCTGAGAGCCGGGTATAATAATACAGCGCAGTCGAGGATGCACTTGCCTTCCCTTAAGCACCTCAGCCGCCAGCCGTAGGTCCTCTAGCCGACCATTGGTGCAACTACCGATGACTACCTGGTCAAGCTCGATTTTGCCAACTTGGCTGATTGGTTTGGTGTTAGAGGGTAGATGGGGGAGGGCAACCTGGGGCTCAATCTCGGAGACATCATATTCAAAAACCTTGGTGTATTCGGCTTCATCGTCTGGCTCGTAGATGTGGTAAGAATGAGCGGCCCGATGTCGTATATATTCTAAGGTTTGACTATCCACGGCGAACATGCCCGCTTTAGCCCCTGCCTCAACTGCCATATTGGCCATAGTAAAACGTCCATCCACAGAGAGTGCTTCTATTGCTTCACCAGAGAACTCCATGACGGCATAAAGAGCACCATCCACTCCGATATTGCCAATAGTATACAGGATGAGGTCTTTGCCCCCCACCCATCTTGGCAGCTTACCGTGGTATATGAACTTAATTGTAGAGGGGACTTTCATCCATATTTCACCGCAGGCCATAGCTGAGGCGATGTCAGTTGAGCCCATGCCAGTGGCAAAAGCGCCCAGTGCCCCATAGGTGCAGGTATGTGAGTCGGCGCCGATGACCACATCCCCGGGAAGCACCAAGCCTTGCTCTGGCAACAACACATGTTCGATGCCAGCCGCCTCGAAATAGATTAAGCCTTGCTCTTGGGCAAACTGCCGAACCACCTTTATTTGTTCCGCCGACAGGATGTCCTTACTGGGGGTGAAATGGTCGCAAATTAACACCACTTTTCGGCGGTCGAAAACCTGTTTTACCCCAATGCGCTGAAATTCCCTGATAGCAATAGGGGCGGTGATATCGTTGGCCAGAACAAGGTCAACCCTAATATTAAGAAATTCCCCAGGGGTGACCTTATCCCTGCCAGCATGGGCAGCCAAGATTTTTTCAGCTAAGGTCATGGGGAATTCCTAGGCGGATAATATTGTTAGCCATCCCATCGTATGAATCTCTCAATGTGAATATAATAATTTGGTAATCATTGGCCAGCTGCTCGAAAAAAGCTAATGTTCTGGCTAAGCGAACTTGATCAAAATTTATAAAGGGATCATCCAACATTAGGGGCGGTCTTCTTTCACCAAATATCAATTTCAATAAAGCTAGTCGGCAAGCCAAGTAGAATTCATCAATGGCTCCGCTGCTCAGCTCCTCAGGTTTAACCCAGTCATCTTTTTCCTCAGAATACATGACGAAATCGAGAGCACCTACCGCTTTTACATGCCTATACTTATCATTGGTGAAAATGGCCAAGTTTTTTTGGATTTGCTCCTGTAACACTTCGGGGGCTGGGGAGATCACCTCAGTTATTGCTCTAGATATACACTCCTTAGTTAACTCGTAAATTTTCAGCTTCCTTTCCTCCAGTTCCAATGAATGTTGAACATTTTCTAACTCTTCCTCCATCTGCAATTGATCTTCTCTATCAAACCTGGCATTTCTGATGGTAACCTCACACTCTATTTTTCTCTTGCCAAGCTGATCTCTTTCCTTGTTTAAACTTTCCACCTCGATTTCAAGTTTATTATATTCTTCAGCCCCAAGAGCTATGCCCTTTAAATCTTCAGTGAGATTCGATTCCTCCACTGCAAGGCTCCGCGCTGCCTGAGCTTTTTCCTGCTTAATTTCCTCAACTGTCTTTGCTCCCAGCTTCCCTTTGAATTGATTGTCAAGCCTCTCTTTCTCCTCTAACCAATAAAGAAACTCAGCCTCTTTTCTTCTGAACTCATCAATTCCATCACACTTAGTCTCGGCAAGCAATCGTTTCTCCTTGGTTAAGTTTTCGCCCTTAACCTCTTCCATCCGCTGAATTCGTTTCTCGGTGTCAGAGATTTCAGTTTTCTTTGAGGCAAGAACGCTTCTCGACCACATAGCTACTGCAAGCAAAACCAGACCCAAGAATAAACCCGAAACAGAGATTAAGCTGAATATGGCTCCTATTGCACTGCATAGCGAGATTATCATCGCCAGAGTTATAGTTGCTGGGGAGCTGAGAGATTTGTGGAATTTTTGTTTGTCAAGCTCTTTCCTACTTTCCTTTAGCTTCTCGCCTTGCTTTACTAAATCTCTATCAATTGCTCCCAGTTCGTCTTCAAGCTTATTCAGCTCGTTCCTGAGCCCCAAGACCTGCTCTTTGGTCTTGAGACCTTCAATGGACTTAAGGGCCTGCTCTGCCCTTTCAGATTTGCTGCTTAATTCCTCTATTTCACCAAGCTTCATTTCTAACTCATCAAATCTCTGCTGATACCTTTGTATTGACTCCTCAATTTGCCTCCGCCGCTTATTCTTTTCCAGCAAGCTTTTAGCCAGATTGTATTTCTTTTCAATATCGGTAAGTTGCTCCGCTATCCCTACCTGCTCTACTTTCAAACTTTCAATCCTCGGCACCTCATGATCAATCTCTTCTTGGTGCTGGCGCAGCTCACTGATTCTCCTCTCCAAGCTGGCCAACAGACCGGGATATTTACTTGGAGCCTTTAAGCCCTTCTTGAGTTCGGAGATTTTTTCGTCGAGCTTTTGCACCGCTTTTGATGCCAAGATACTCTGTCCCCCGCTCACCACCTCTTCTAGACTCTGCCTAATTTCTTTCTTTCGGGACGAGATTTCCCTCACTTGATCCTGACGAATACAGGAAGTCCAAGAAAAGAGAGCGGCGGACTCGGTGCCTATTAGCCGCTTCAATCTTTCTGAAACTTTTTTGAAGGTATCGAATTTCTCTCCAGTATCAAGGTTAATAAGCTTGACTCTTCTTTTTTCGAAATCCTTTTCAAGGTAGTAGCCGTTTCCTTCTTCTTCAAACTCCAGAGCGATTTCACACCGTTCACCTGCCCCCCAGGAGATGTATTGGCTAAGTTTCTCGGGAGTGCTCCACGGGTTGTAGAAAAGGGCAGCAATTATCCCCTCAAGCAGGGTCGATTTTCCCACCTCATTTAGTGGGCCTTTAACTACATTTATTCCCGGGCTGAACTGGGCTTGAAAATCCCTGAATCTTTTAAAATTCTTAAGCTTGAGGTTTTTTAGTCGCATTATAAGATATCTTTTCCTTCTAGAAGAGCTATGCCATATTGAAGAGCAGCTTCAGCAATGTCTTTCTCCTCCTCTCCAGAGCTTTCGATCTTCTCCTTCATCAAGTTGACAAACTTGGCCATAATTAGCCGTTCTTCAAACCCAACCTCTGGGATTTCCTTCAATTTTGGGTGAGACTCGTCAATAACTTTGAGGTGAAAGAATTCCTCTCCCAGATCGCTCTCTAATTCCTCAGCATCTACGATCAATTCTATATCACAAAGTCCTTTGAGGGTGGCTCTTCTGATGAGGTTGCGGCTTGTTCCTTCAAGAAGTTTCTTTTTCAGTGTTGCCACTTCTGGTATTTCGCTCATCTCTACCACTATTTCGTCGTAGTCACGAAGCCCGACCCTTTTAGGTTCAACCTTGACCTCGGCTGAGTCTGAAAGGCTAACTAAAAGTACACTGCCCATCTCCCTCTGGTCAGGCAGCCACTCTGGCGGGCCAGGATACCAAGCCGGAAGCCTTCCTGGACAGGCGTACATCCGATGCCAATGACCCAGGGCGATATAATTCATGCCGCTGGCTTCAATCTCATCGAGTTTAAAGACATGGTCATCCTCGGCTATCCTCCCCGGGATATAGGCTGACCCATGAGCCATAGCTATGTGAAACCTAGTTGATGTCGATGGCCTGAGTCCTTCTAGTGGACTTATATAAGACCTATTACTTAGATTTGGCTTGCCATATACTGTCAGATTGATGTGGGGATACTCCTGGTAAGTTATATCTTCCCCAGTAAAAACCTTTACATTAGGGCACTGGCCTTCTAGGTCGACCTTCCTATAAATTGATGAGAAATCGAGGCAGTCATGAGTCCCCGGAATAAGGCAGATTGGGGTATTATTTTGCCCCAGCCGGTTAAATTGCTCCACTACCAAATCAATATTTCTTTGCGGTTGTTGATTTGAGTCAAACAAGTCACCGGCAATCAAGACGATGTCCACCCCCTCATTTATAGCCATCGTCATGATATTCTTGAAAGTAGTCCTGAGTTGCTCACGTTGAGAAGTAGCTTTACTTCCCAGAGATGAGAATCTTGTCCCCAGGTGGATGTCAGCTGTATGGAGTATTTTCAGCACGACAAGCTTCTTACTACCGTCGACAGCTAAAATAGCTATTGGCCGTGGGCTGTTAGCTTATATGGATGATTTAGAAAGGGATCAATCCACTTTCAATCCGAAGATACCTCTAACTCGTTTAATGTCTTTCTCTCTAGGCAAGGCGTAAATCCCCGCCCTACTTACTGCTGGCACTCCCAGCCTCTTCCTGAGGTCAACGATAGTCTCTGCCATCTTAACAGCGATTGATACGCAGTCCAAAATAGGTGCATGGACTTCTTCAACCTCGACCACACCGGATATAGTGCATAAGGGGCCGAGTCCATTGCACCCCACAACTACCACATCAGCTCCCTCGTCAACACACTTCTTGGCCTTGTCCAGGATATCTGAGGCCACTATTCCTGGCTCCTGCATTCCTCTGGTGAATACTTCCTTCTCTGATAGGGAAATCCCTCTCACCGCATTTGAGATGGCACAATCCCTTAAACCGTACATTTTGATTTCCGCTTCCATCTCAGAAATAAGTGTGCGCTCGTTCACCGTGACCACGGCAAATTGACGCCCCAGTAGGCAGGCGAGGTGCATGGTTGATTCACCCAACCCAACTACCGGTATGCTGGCTATAGCTCTTGCCTCGCGAACGCCAGGGTCCAAAAAACAGCCTACTATAGCAGCATCATATCCCTCTTTATCTGCTTCAATGACCCTCTCCACAATCTGTCGCTTATTCAGGAACGAGAGGTAATAATACCCTAGGTCATAGACTCTGTTTAACCCTGGCTCCACTGACTTGATACCAATCTCTGTGTCCGGCGCGGCTACTTTTTGGAACACCTTTTCCACTATGGACAGGTAAGGGCCGGATACCTCCTCGGTATTGATGTTGACATAACATATTCTGGTCACTTCACCCCCTCCTGGATATCTATTATACCACTGGGAAAGTCAACTGCGGAGCCTGTGGGTGCTTCCATAATTTAGCCATGGTAACCCGAGCAGCAGACCGAAGTGAGCAGTGATGCCGGCCTATTATCCCCTCAAAAGATTATCTAATGCCCGTTTAAACTCATTCTTTGGCTTAAGGCCAACAAGCTGTCTCACTATCTTCCCGTCCCTGAATATCATCACTGAGGGAATGCTCATGATGTTATACTTGGCTGCAAGCTGAAGGCTTTCATCCACGTTTACCCGAGCTACATTTACTTTGCCCCGGTATTCCTCGGCGAGCTGATCCATAACTGGGGCTATGGCGCGACATGGGGCACACCAGTGAGCCCCAAAATCCACCAGCACGGGTATTTTTGATTTAAGGACAACCTCAGCGAAATTATTTTGATCCACATCTATTGACTTAGCCATAACCTGCCTTTCTAGAAGTTACTATGTAGCTTGGCCAGGGCTATCTTGATCCGTTTTTGGCATCTCTCCTTACCCAGGACTGCCATAGTGTGGAACAAGGGAGGGGCAGCAGTGCGCCCTGTAGTTGCCACTCGCAGCAAGCCAAAGAATTCCCCTGTCTTCAGCCCTAGCTCTTGGCTCAGGGGGCGAAGCAAAGCCTCCACAGAAGCAGGGTCGAAGGGGTCTAGCATTCCAAGTCTCTCTTGGGCAGCAGCCAATGCTCTAGTGGCTGTCTCCCTACTCATGCCTTTACCTAGCAGCAGGTGGGTATTATAGTCAAGCTCATTGACGAAGAAGAAGTCTACCAACTGTGGTATCTCGCCCAATGACTTGGCTCGCTCCTGGATTAGAGGCATTATTTGATGAACATAATCTTGAGAAATAGGGCGGTCAACTTGGCAAGGTAAACCCTTCTCCAGGAAAGATATGGCTCTTTGGGTGAGGTCATCTATATCTAACTGGCGGATGTAGACCCCATTCATCCAACTGAGCTTGTCTATATTGAAAATAGCTGCTGTCTTGCTGAGGCGTTCCAGAGAAAAGTGGTGTATCAACTCCTCTCGGCTGATTATCTCCGTCTTATCATCTAGCGACCAGCCAAGCAGAGCCAGGAAGTTGACCATGGCCTCAGGCAGATATCCTCGCTCTCGATACTCTATAAGTGAGGTAGTACCGTGGCGCTTGCTTAACTTAGCTCGATCTGGGCCCAAAATTATGGGTAAATGGGCAAATTGTGGTGGCTCCCAACCCAAGGCATGATAAAGCAAGATATGGCGTGGGGTGCTAGCTAGCCATTCATCAGCACGGAGAACATGCGTGATCTGCATTAGGTGATCATCGATTACACTGGCGAGGTGATAGGTAGGATAGCCATCTGATTTCAGCAAAACAAAATCGTCTAATGTTTTGTTATCAAAGACTATCTCTCCTCGAATTAGGTCATAAAACCTAGTTTGCCCCTCAATAGGTATCTTAAAGCGAATTACCGGAGGAATTCCTTCCGCCTCAAATTGAGCACGCTCTTTGCTGCTCAAATTCCGACAGCGACGATCGTAGCCTGGGGGTTGCTTACTACGCACCTGCTCGGCACGCATCTGGGCTAGGCGCTCTGGGGTACAATAACAAGGATAGGCATACCCTTCCCTAACCAAGTGTTGACCAATAGGGCGGTATACTTTAGCGCGTTGCGACTGAAAATAAGGCCCATAGTTGCCCCCTACCGCTGGACCTTCATCCCAGTCTAACCCTAGCCAACGCAGACTGTCGAGGATATCCTCAGTAGCCCCCTCAACCCTTCTAGCCACATCGGTATCCTCGATACGCAAGATGAAACTACCCCCGCAGTGCCTGGCAAAGAGCCAATTAAATAAGGCAGTCCTGATATTACCCACATGGGGATAGCCAGTGGGGCTGGGGGCATAGCGCACCCGCACCAACTGGCTGCCATAGCAAGTCATCGATTACCCCTGAAAAACCCGTATTTGGGAGCCCAGATTCATTTTTCCAATTTTCGGGGCCCCGTGAAGTACTAAGTTAGCTTACCACATCTCCCCTCTCTAAGCCAATGGCGGCCTAGGGTACTTGTCGAGAAGGAAATCAAGTCTTAAAATAGAAGCATTTGAAGACATGGTATAGATTATCAATGAGTTTGCTATTGTGTCGCACTTAAATTATACTAAATAGATAGCTTAGCATATTGATGCCGGGGGTAAAGAGAGAGAGAGATTATAGAGGCAAAGCGGAGCGTGTAAAAGCATAACCCCCATGAAAGAGATAAGACAAAGGCCTCGAATAGGCATCCCTAGGGCTTTGCTTTATTATGAATATTACCCTATGTGGAAGACCTTCTTCGAGCATCTAGGAGCGCAAGTTGTGCTTTCATCGCCAACCAATAGGCAAGTGCTCGCTGCCGGCTCTTCCCGGGTAGTAGCTGAAACTTGCCTTCCGGTAAAGGTTTTCATGGGGCATGTTCTCTCTCTGGTAGGCAAGTGCGATTACATGTTTGTCCCTGCTATCCGTAGTATGGAGAAGAGGATTCATAATTGCTCCAAATTTCTTGGCTTACCTGATATGACCAAAGCAGCCGTCCCAGAGTGCCCTCCTATTCTTGAGCCAGATATCGATGTCGACAAAGGCAAGCGTGAGCTTTACCAAGCTATCTATAAATTAGGCCGCCACTTCACTTGGGATCCCCTCAAGGTGAAGAAAGCAAGTGAAGCAGCATGGCAGGCTCACCAGTCTTATCAAGCCCAAATGTGTCTCCGAGGCCAAACACCACTCCAGGCAATGGAAGAGATGTTCACTGCGGGGGAACGGGGGATAGGGGAAGGCAAATCGAACTTCTCCTTCAACATTGCTCTCATTGGGCATCCCTATCTCCTCTACGATGAGCATGTTAATTATCGACTTCTTCCTCGGCTTGAAGAGGCAGGGGCAAGAGTTTTTACCACAGAGATGGTAGACAAAGGCGAACTTGATGCTTTCGTCACTAAACTTGCCGGAGGACCTTACTGGACATATGATGATGAAGTGGTAGGGGCGGGAGGATACTATCTGGAGAGAGAGGTTGATGGAGTAATTGGTGTGGTTGCCTTTGGCTGTGGCCCTGATTCGTTAATGGTGGATATAGTGCAACGCTATGCTAAGAAGCGATCCAAGAAACCCTTTATGCTCCTTACTCTCGATGAGCATAGTGCTGAGACAGGATTTCTTACTCGACTGGAGGCCTTCCTCGATATGATCCAGCGGAGGAAGAAGATAAAATGCGCATAGGATTCCCTCATGCCGGCAATGTCTATATCCCAATTAAATCACTTTTCCAAGAACTCAATGTTGACTTTGTGGTGCCGCCCCCGAATAGCAAGCAGACGCTAAGCTTAGGCGTCAAATACTCTCCCGAGGGGGCTTGCCTGCCATTCAAGCTCACCTTAGGCAATCTTATCGAATCTTGTGAATTGGGTGCAGATACCCTTCTTCAGGCACAAGGCTTTGGTGTCTGCCGATTGGGCTATTATGCCAGAACACAGGAACAGATCATCCGTGATCTAGGCTACGATTTTGAAATGGTAAATTTTTCTGTCTCCGAGGAGAATAAGCTTTGGGGCTTTTTAAAGCTGTTTAAGCGGTTAAGCAATGATGCTCCATGGTCCAAAGTTATCCCTGCTTTCCATTTCGCCATAGCTAAGTTGAATGCTATAGACGAAATAGAGAAGGCGGTGCGGAAGGTACGCGCCATAGAAGTGGAGAAGGGGACTGCCAATCGACTGCTCAAAGAAGCACTCGATAAAATCGACCAGACTTCAGGCCGTGCATCGCTCAAGCGGATTAAGAAGGATTACTTTGAAGCTCTTGCCCAAGTGCCCCAAGACCACAAGGCCAATCCTCTTAAAGTAGGTGTTGTAGGGGAGATTTTTGTAGTATTGGAACCCTTCTCCAATCTGGATGTTGAGGTGGAGTTGGGCAAGTTGGGAGTAGAGGTAAAGCGGACCATCTCCTTCTCGCGGTGGATTAGATTCAGCTTCTTTCTTAACCCCTTGGGAGTAGATGAGTGGAAGAAAGTTCATCAGGCAGCTATGCCTTATCTCAAGCGGGATGTTGGGGGAGACGGCTGGGAATCGGTCGGGGAGAAGGTACTCCATGCCCAAGACTATGATGGCATAGTTCATGTAGCTCCGTTCACTTGCCTGCCTGAGGTTATCGCCCAAAATATCATGCCCACAACCCGCGAAAATATCCCCGTGCTCACCCTGATTTGCGACGAACAAATGGGCAAGGCGGGGATGATGACCAGACTAGAGGCCTTTGTTGACCTTTTGGAACGCCGCCGCAGACAGAAAACGAGAGCTGCTATTCGATAAGCATAAAAGAGATGGAAGTTTATTTTGGCATTGATGTTGGCTCAGTAACTACCAAATTTGCTGTGTTAGACAGGTATGACCAGCTTATTACCTCTCTTTACTCGCGCACCCAAGGAAAGCCTATTGCCATGGTCCAGCAGGGGCTAAAGCAAATCAGGGAGAAACTCCCTGCTGATATTGAAGTTTGCGGTATAGGTACCACTGGCAGTGCCCGCTATTTAGCCGGGGTTATTGCCGGCGCTGATGTGATAAAGAATGAGATCACCAGTCAAGCTGTAGCTGCCTTACAGTATGTCCCTGAAGCAAAGACTATTATGGAGATCGGCGGGCAGGATAGCAAGATTATTATTCTGCGTGATGGCATCGTGACTGATTTTGGCATGAACACGGTTTGTGCTGCAGGCACTGGCAGCTTCATTGATCACCAAGCGCTGCGGCTTGATATGAGGGTTGAAGAATTCGGCAAGCGATCTCTGCGGAGCAAAAGTCCGGCGCGCATTGCCGGACGCTGCACTGTCTTTGCTGAGTCGGATATGATTCATAAGCAGCAGATGGGGCATTCCATCGAAGATATCCTCTATGGCCTGTGTCAGGCTTTAGTGCGCAACTACCTTAATAACATCGGCTTAGGGAAGCAGATTTTGCCCCCCATAGTGTTTCAAGGGGGGGTGGCATTCAACCAGGGAATTGTCAGAGCCTTCGAAGAAAGCCTCAACACCAAGATCATTGTCCCCCCCCATCATGAGGTGATGGGAGCTATTGGGGCAGCGATTTTAGCTCATGAACAGATAATGGAAAGGGGGGATGGGACGAAGTTTAAGGGCTTTGGCATAAGCCAAGCCAGTTTCCATACCTCCTCTTTCGAGTGTAAGGCTTGCCCCAATTTGTGCGAGATTGTGCAGATATTCCTCGATGGCAAAGTGCTGGCTCGCTGGGGCGGGCGTTGTGACCTGTGGGAGAGAGCATCAACCAAGTGACTACTCTATTCACTAATTGAAGAATGAGCCTGAAGGATAAAAGAGAACAGCTTCAGGCAATCCGCATAGCAAATCTGGAGATTTGTTGAAAGAGATTGGAACGAGCATATCCCAACTGCTTGCGCACCACAGAACCATTCTTGGACTCAACCAGCGAATTATCGTTGGTGTGTCTGGCTGTGGATTTGGTAAAGCGAATTAACAGCTTGTTCAACAGAGCAGCAACCGTCTTGTTCACAAATTCAGACCCATTATCGGAATGAAACCCCTTGATGATAAAGGGGAATTGGACTAACATGCTTTCCAGGACCGGTACCAACTAGGTTTGAGATATCCTTTCCACAGACAGACATTCGGGAAGGATCGTCTGCCTGTCTTTGTCTCCTTTGCCTGCCCTGACAATGACAACGCCCCGCTCCAGGTCAATATCCTTTATCCG
>JGI24724J26744_10002889_pt1 | contig 11265 bp, 8 predicted proteins | sample Cruoilmetagenom7_FD_26744 | JGI IMG/M metagenome (IMG submission 26744)
CCGACGGTACTCCTTTTTTTTGTAGCTGCAGGATTTATAACCAACAGTATTGAAAACTGGTTTAACATTCAGGTGGAAAACTCCCTCCAAGAATCTCTTACNGTTGCACAGGCATATTACAGGAACTCTGCGCACAATGCGTTATATTTTGGGAGACATATAAGNCATGGTATAACAAGCAGGAAACTTCTGAGCAGCAAAAAACAGAAACATCTCAGGAAATTCATTGAAATCAAACGAGAGCAATATAACCTGGGGGCCATAGAGGTATTTTCAAACAAATTAGAAAGCTTGGCAAGAATAGTTAACCCTGAGATACCTATTGATAATCTCACCATAGCAGACCCAGGGCTGGTGGGGGAGGGGCTAAAGGGGGACGGCACTACCAAGATTCAATCAGTGGATGAAGGGGATCTGATAGGGGGGGTCGTCCCTATCTATTCCACAGCACAAAATCTAAAAGCCGTCGGGGTAGTAATGGTGAACTACTATGTGCCTCAAAGTCTTGTTGCCAAAATGGCAGAGATATCTTCTACCTTTTCAGATTACAGGCAGCTTAAGGCATTAAAGCATCCTATCAAAACAAGCTATTTTATAACTCTTTCGATCGTTACTCTCCTCATAATTTTCTCCGCTACGTGGTTCGGCTTTCATTTGGCGAAGGAGATTACGGTGCCGGTCCAAAAACTAGCCAATGGGATACATGAAGTTGCAAACGGAAACCTGGATTATCACATAGACCCTGTTAGCGATAATGAGGTCGGTAGTTTAGTTAAGTCTTTCAATAAGATGACCTACGATCTCAAGGTCAGTAAGTCTATGCTGGTAGAAGCTAATCTTGGATTGAAGAACACGAATATAGAGCTGGACCAACGTAAAAGATACATAGAGATCGTACTGAGGAACGTTGCAGCAGGTGTAATCTCTATTGACAAAGAAAGAAGGATAAGCACCATCAATAAATCAGCAGAGGAAATGTTTGGNATAGTGGCAGAGGATGTAATAAATAATAGATACGTTGAGGTGTTTTCCCCGGAGAGTATGAACGAGGTCAAGGAGTTACTGGAAGAAGTAACCGACTCCATAGGTGGAACTATCAAAAGGCAGATAAGATTATCTTCGCCGGATGAAACCCTAACTTTACTTGTGAGCGTTACAGTGTTAAAAGATGAAGATGCAAACTATATGGGGCTGGTGGTNGTATTTGACGATTTGACACAACTGCAAAAAGCACAACGAGCAGCAGCATGGCGAGAAGTGGCCCGTCGCATAGCNCATGAAATCAAGAACCCCCTGACCCCCATACAACTCTCTGCCCAGAGGTTAAGGAAGAGGTATTTGTCTGAGTTTTCTGAGAATGGTAAGGTCTTCGATGAATGTACAAAGACTATCATCCGCCAGGTGGAGGAGTTAAAAGGTTTGGTAAATGAGTTCTCCAATTTTGCCCGTTTGCCTGTGACCAATCCCCGTCCAAATGATTTAAATGAGATAATTAGAGAGACGCTTATCCTTTATCAGGAAGCACATAAGAGTATAAGCTTTGAACTTAATGAGAAGACTCGTGTGCCGATCTTTGATATGGACAGGGAACAGATCAGGAGAGCAATAATCAATCTTCTGGATAACGCAGTAGATTCTATCGAAAAGAGAGGAAAAGTTATTGTGGACACCTTTTATGACAAATCTCTGGAAGTTGCTCGAATAGAGATCGCTGATACCGGCTGCGGGATTCCTCAAGTAAAAAGATCTAGACTTTTTGAACCCTACTTTTCTACAAAAAAGTCAGGGACCGGTTTAGGCCTATCCATAGTTAGTACGATAGTTTCTGATCATAGCGGGTACATCAGGATAAAAAACAATCAGCCTAAAGGCTCCAGGTTCATAATTGAGCTGCCAATTAATGTTTGAAAGAAAGGGCTTGGAATGAAAAGGCGTATTTTGATAGTTGATGACGAGGAGAGTATAAGGACTTCGTTAAGCGGTATACTGAAAGATGAAGGGTTCAACGTATCTTTGGCCGGTGATGGTGCGGAGGCTATTGACAAGGTCAACAAAGAAATGCCTGATTTGGTGCTTCTTGATATCTGGTTGCCCGGGATCGACGGGATCGAGGTGTTAAAGATATTAAAAGATTTGTGTCCAAAGCTCGGTGTTATTATGATTTCAGGACACGGGACCGTAGAGACGGCGGTTAGTGCAACGAGGCTAGGCGCATATGACTTTATAGAGAAACCACTCTCACTCGACAAGATTTTACTGGCAGTGAATCATGCCCTTAATTTCCAGCGATTGGAAAATGAGAATGAGACCCTGCGTCAGAAGATTGATAAGAAGTACGATATAATTGGTAATAGTGAGGCGATTGCCGTACTTAAACAGCAGATTGAAATCGCAGCTCCAACTAACGGGGGGATATTAATAGGAGGGGAGAATGGGACAGGAAAAGAGCTGGTGGCCCGTTCAATCCACTGGGAGAGTCTTCGGGNAGATAAACCTTTTGTCGAAGTAAACTGTGCGGCAATCCCCGAAGAGTTGATAGAAAGCGAATTGTTAGGACATGAAAAGGGAGCGTTTACAGGGGCGTCTTCCCAAAAAAGGGGTAAATTCGAACTAGCCAATGGGGGAACTATCTTTCTGGATGAGATAGCCGACATGAGCCTGAAGACCCAGGCAAAGATACTACGGGTTCTCCAGGAACGGGAGTTTGAAAGGATAGGTGGAACCGGGAGGATCCAAACCGATGTAAGAGTAATAGCCGCCACCAATAAAGATCTTACGAAAGAGATAGAGGCAGGAAACTTCAGGGAAGACCTGTACTATAGGTTGAATGTGATACCCCTTGAGGTNCCCCCCCTTAGAGAAAGAAGAGANGACATCCCTTTATTGGTCTTTCATTTTCTCAGAGAGTTTTGTGCAGAAAACNGGTTGGAGCAAAAGGAGATATCAAAGGAAGCCTTGGATATGTTGATTGAATATGGTTGGCCAGGTAATGTTCGCGAATTGAAGAACGTTATTGAGAGGTTAGTAATTATGACACCATGTAAGGTGTTGAAAAAAGGAGATATTCCNGCCCCAATAAAAAACGAGTCGAAGCCCGACGGGAAATATCTTCTCCTTGAGCATGACTCCCTGAGGGTTGCAAGGGATGGATTTGAAAAGCAGTTTATAGAAAATAAACTAAAGGGGTTTGGCGATAACATATCTAAAACAGCCCAGGCAATAGGTATCGAAAGAAGCCACTTACACAAAAAGATTAAGAGTTTGGGGATAGAAGTGGAAAGATAGAGAGATAAAAAAAAGAAATGGAGGTTTTGAGATGGGTTCTGAACATGCGGAGTTGAAAGAAGAGCTTGGTAAATGGAATGATGANGTGGAAAAGGTAGTAAGCAAACGTCCTGAAAGGAAGGAGAGTTTTGAGAGTACTTCCGGTATTGAATTGAAAAGGGTTTTTACCCCATTGGATGTGGACGGCATAGATTATCTGGCTGATATCGGATTTCCGTCGAGATATCCATTTACGAGAGGGGTCCAGCCGACCATGTACCGTGGAAGGTTTTGGACGATGAGACAATACGCTGGGTTTGGTACGGCAGAGGATACCAACAAACGTTACAAGTATCTCCTTGAACAAGGTCAGACCGGTCTGAGTGTTGCTTTCGATTTGCCTACACAGATAGGTTATGACTCGGATCAACCGCTGAGTTTGGGCGAGGTAGGTAAGTGCGGGGTTGCAATTGATTCATTGGCTGACATGGAGACGCTTTTCGATGGAATCCCCCTNGANAAGGTGAGNACCTCCATGACGATCAATTCCACGGCCTCGGTTTTACTTGCCATGTACATAGGGGTAGCTGAAAAACAGGGTGTNACTCTCGACAAACTGAACGGTACTATTCAAAATGACATCCTCAAAGAGTATGCAGCTAGAGGAACGTATATATTTCCACCGAAAGAGTCAATGAGGATAATTACGGACATCTTCGCATTTTGTAAGGACAACATACCTCGCTGGAATACTATCAGTATCAGTGGTTATCACATCAGGGAAGCCGGCTCTTCGGCTGTTCAGGAGGTCGCCTTCACCTTGGCAAACGGTATAGCCTATGTAGAGGCTGCTATGAAGGTCGGGCTCAACGTGGATGATTTTGCTTCTCGCCTCTCTTTCTTCTTCAATGCACACAATAATATCATCGAAGAAGTGGCGAAATTCAGAGCCGCAAGGAGGTTNTGGGCGAGGATAATGAAAGAAAGGTTTGGGGCGAAGAAGGACAAATCATGCACCTTGAGGTTCCACACCCAAACTGCAGGTTGCACNCTTACAGCTCAACAGCCGGCTAATAACATTGTTAGGGTGGCATTTCAGGCATTGGCTTCTGTTTTAGGGGGGACGCAGTCCCTTCATACCAATTCCTTCGATGAGGCCCTGGCATTACCCTCTGAAGATGCAGTTCGAACCGCCCTAAGGACGCAGCAGATCATTGCGTATGAGAGTGGTATGGCCGATATCGTGGATCCTCTGGCTGGTTCTTATGCGGTTGAATCATTGACAGACACTATTGAAAAGAAGGCATTAAAATATATCGAAAAGATAGATTCAATCGGTGGGTCGATAAAGGCGATAGAAGCAGGCTATATGCAGAAAGAGATCAGCGACAGCGCCTACAATTATCAGATGGATGTGGAGAAAAATGAAAACATCATCGTAGGATTAAATAAATTCATAATAGAAGAGGAGCCTCTGAGCAATCTCCTGAGGGTCGATCCTGAGGTTGGGATATTGCAGCAAAAAAATTTAGAACGCCTGAAGGAAAAGAGGGACAACGCAAAAGTAGATAAGTCACTCAATGGGTTGGAAAGGGTAGCAAAGGGNGACGAAAACCTGATGCCGGCCATACTCGAAGCTGTAAAAAACTACGCCACATTGGGTGAAATNTCAGACACCCTCAGGGGTGTTTTTGGTNAATTTAAAGAGGCCTAGGGTCGATCTCCTTTAACCATTTTAGNGCGCCGTTGATAGCCCTTACGTCTGTTCTGATTCTGTGTTCGGCCCCCTCGATTATCAGAATATCCTTGGGTTGTTTGGCTTTTTTGTAAAGTTTCCATGCGTGGCTTATGGGAACAGTATCGTCCTTGGTTCCGTGGATTATTAGCATAGGTATCGGTGAAATCTTATCAATCAACTTAATTGGACTGACTTTTCCAAAACCCTTTACCCATTCTTCGACGGAAGGTGGATATTTCTGATCCCGTATAATTCCAATCGTCTTCGCCTGACTGATGAACGCGTTGACCCTTTCGGGTTCAGAAGTAAAGCCAAACTCTGATGGGCAGACGCATATCACCAAAGAGCAGATTCTTGGGTTGTTGGCGGCTTCATATACGGATACCGCAGCACCACCACTGAATCCCATAAGTGATATGCGTCTCTTGTCTGCCCACGGCTGGTTAAAGAGAAAATTTGTAACTGCGGCCAAGTCTCGGGTCCAGCCAAGGATGTCGAAATTGCCATCGCTTTCACCGGCGCCCCTGAAATTAAAGATCAATACGGCAAAGCCCTCCATGCAAAACCTTTCAGCTAGGAGTCGATAACCTTGATCCGTAGGATCTTTTACCCGCCCAGGGATACCATGACATAAACATAGAGTCGGATACGNTTTTTCTCCATCAGCCTTGGGAAGGCAGATCTCTGATACTATACGTAAGTCATCTACAATTAAAGATATTCTCTCCCTAATCATCCCAGACCCCCCCCCTTTATGACATCCTTCAAATATCAGTTTACACTCTTTGAAATAATTTTATTCCATAATCACGGCAATCTCTCAATAATTCATAAAGACGGACTACCAACCCACATGATTTTTTCACAACTTCTAAATCTTCAACTGAAGAACTCATAATTTATATGTCCGATATGAACAGCCATTCCCATACCGGCATAATCTTTACCAGACAGTCCCCTATTCTTTCTTCGTGTTTTTCATCCTGGGTCAAGATAAGGCCGGATTCAAGACCGAGTTCCTTGATTCCGGAAAGGAGCGCCTTTTTCTCACGATTATATGTGTCTATATTGGTCAAGTCATAACAGACCTGGATCAGTTCGCTTTTTCCATTCCCTTTTATCAAAAAATCTATCTCATGGCCTGCCTTCGTTTTATAATAATGGACAGAAAGCCCTTTTCGTCTCAATGTAATAAAAACAAGGTTTTCTAACAACCGACCCTTGTTTTCTGAAAATTTCAATGTAAGATAAGTATGTATTCCAGGATCGATCAGGTAGAATTTTTTCGGATTTACCTGCCGTTTTCGCACAGACTCCGAATACATTTCCACAAAAAAACCGAAAAACACATCCTCCACGTACCGGGCAAATGATCCCAATGTGGTTCTGGATAGCTTCATTCCCTGAGATTTGAAGTCATTTTCAACTTTATTCAAACTGATAAGAGAAGAAATGTTCATCGTTAACATATTCAGCCATTGCCTGAGAAGCTCAATATTCTTGATCTTGTATCGTTCTATGAGGTCTCTGTAAAAAATAGTGTTGAAATAATCCTGTAATATCCTATTCTTTGTCGATTTTTCCTCTGTGAAGGCAATTTCAGGGAAGCCTCCGGAAAAGAAATATGCATCGTACAACTGTCTGATTTGATGCCTTGATCTCCCATATACAAAATTTTCATCAAACCCGATACCTTTTGCCGTTAGAAATTCAAGAAAAGAGAAAGGAAATATTTCATATGTAAGGGTACGCCCTCTTAAAGCGGTTGCAATCTCTCGCCCGAGCATTCTGGAATTTGAACCGGTGAGAAAAATAGGGTATCCCTGATCATTGAGTCTTCTTACGAACCTGTCCCAACCATCAACATTCTGAATTTCATCAAAAAAAATAGACGGCCTGTTCTTGTCCTTATACAGCTCAAAATACGCATCCAAAACGTGATGAAGATCTTCCGCCCCCAGAGGCAGGATTCGTTCATCCTCAAAATTGATGTATATAATGTCGGTCATATCCATATCACCGGCCAGCAACTTCTTCATGATTTGAAACAGAAAGTATGTTTTGCCTGCCCGCCGTGGCCCAATGATCGTTATGATCTTTTTTACAGGAGATTGAAGGATGGAAAAGTCAATTCTCTGACGCCGCTCTATTAGGTCGGGGAGAGTAGCTTCATGAAATTCTTTGATGATAATCTTAAGGTTTTCTTTTAGCATAAATAACCACTTACTGGTTTCAGAGGTCGGGATCAGGAAAAGCCTTAAAAGAAAAAATTTTATTCCCTAGGAACTCTTCATTACATTAAACTGGATATCATTTCGACTGATGTGAAAAACACAATTATATATTTTTGTTTTATATAAAAAACATAAGATGTTGTCAATGAAAAAGTAACAGTTAACAGGGGTCAGGGCTGGGAAAGCGAACAATTCCTTGACTTTCTTACCTTTTTGATTTAACCTTTGAATGTAATTTGTCAAAGACTCAAAGGGTAGGATTAACGATACCTAAGGAACGGATGGTNTGGTTAAAAAAAAGGATCGAAGTGGTGACAGCGAGTTGAAATGGGCTGTTTTGTCGGATGTCCATGGAAACTTGGAGGCTCTTGAAGCGGTTTTGGGCTACATCTCGAAAGAGGATATTAACAAAGTGGCCTTTTTGGGAGACATCGTTGGCTATGGAGCAAACCCCAATGAGTGTATTGATCTTCTTAGAGGTAAGGCGGAAGTAATCGTAGCAGGNAATCACGATTGTGGAACCATAGGGTTAGTAGATATTTCGTGCTTCAACATCGTGGCCAAAGCTGCCATCAGATGGACAAGAAAACAAATCTCAAGCGACAATTCTAGTTTCTTGTCAGGAATCTCCTTAACTTCCGTTGTGGACGACCTTACGTTTGTCCACTCTACTCCATGCGATCCACAAAACTGGGGTTACCTTTTTTCCAAGAGTGATGTAATTAAGAATTTCAATTTTTACCAAAACAGAATATGTTTTTTAGGCCATTCTCATGTTCCTGCTATATTCATAAAAGATAGTAAAGGAAGGGTAATTTCCTCAAGGACACCTACAATTCAACTAAAAGATGGGTACAAGTATATGATTAACGTAGGAAGCGTAGGACAACCCCGAGACGGTATTCCAATGGCTGCATTTGGCGTCTTTGATGCAGGGAAATCCTTATTCACACTAAATAGAGTTCCTTATGACATTAAGACTGCACAAGAAAAGATCAGAGTGGCTGGATTACCAGAGGCTCTAGCAAAGAGGCTCGCTGTGGGAAGGTAGGAGAGAGGGCTATGTTTCGTGTAGGGTGTCATATCTCGATTGCAGGAAAGATCTTTAAATCTGTTGACAGGGCCAAGACCTTGGGGTGCACTGCCATGCAAATCTTCTCTCATAATCCCAGAGGCTGGAAATTGTCTCCACTTTCAGATGATGACGTTCGGATATTCAGAGAAAGATTAGACGAAAGTGGAATATGTCCACTAGTAGTCCACACCTCGTATCTTATTAACCTTGCTTCACCTGATGATGATCTTTACCGTAAATCCATTGATTCCTTTAAAGTGGAATTAGAGAGGGCTTATACGTTGGGAGCGTCCTTTTTGGTGACGCATCTTGGAAGCTTCAAGGATAGGGACCTAGAGTTTGGGATAAAGAGAGTAACCGAGGCCTTGAACCAGGCTTTGGAAAGCGCTCGACAGGGAGATGTACGGATATTACTGGAGAATACCACAGGATCAGGCTCAACAATAGGCAGTGATCTATGCCAACTTAGAAATATCATCAATGCTGTGAAGGAGAACAATTCCCTTGGCTTATGTTTCGATACCTGTCATGGTTTCGCTTCAGGTTATGATATTAGAGATATTCAATCCTTGGATAGCGTAATAAAGAAGATAGACAGACTCTTAGGGTTGGAGAGGCTTTGCCTTATTCACTTGAACGATTCAAAGGGGGAACTGGGGTCTCGATTAGATCGACACGAACATATCGGCAAAGGTAAAATAGGCCTCAAAGGATTTGAGATAATAATAAACCACCCTTCCTTGCGAGAAATCCCCATGATATTAGAAACCCCTAAGAACTCTGACGAAGACGATATCAACAACATATCAATTGTGAAAGGTATGCGCAGGTGCGTAAGTCCTTGACTTTGTGAAATAATGACTTGCCTACGGCAGAGTATGCAAATATGGGTTTTCAGATATTAAGGGACAAGACCAGATGGAGGAATCAGAGTAAGTCGTTAATTTGGTATGTCATCGAGGATTCCGACCGATAACGCAGTGAAATTTAATATATGAAAATCTATATAGCTCATAATTGAGTTTCGAAATTTATGATATAGAGAGAAGGTATGGACTTAGAAAAGTTAAAGGATATGTTAGAAGGGGTTAAAAAAGGGGCTGTGGAGGTTAATGAAGCATTGGAGTCCTTGAAAACATTGCCCTTTGAAGATATTGGTCACGCAACTATTGACCACCATCGCCACTTGAGGCTTGGGTTCCCTGAGGTTATATTAGGTGATGGAAAATCAGAGGAGGATATTGTATCAATCGTTCAGAGGATGGTTGAGAAAAGTGAAAACGTTTTAATAACCCGAGTGGAACATAAAAAAGCCCTGAAGATAAAAAAGGCCTTCCCTCAGGCAAAATACTACCCCAAACCCCGGGCCGTTACGATGATAAATCAGCAAATAAGACAGGAAGGAAAAGGGACTATATTGGTCATAAGTGCAGGGACTTCGGATATACCTGTTGCCGAAGAAGCTGTACTCACCGCTGAAATGATGGGAAATTGCGTAGATCGTCTTTATGACGTTGGGGTTGCCGGGATCCATCGTTTGGTAAGCCAGAGGGATAGACTTTTACGCGCCAGTGTCCTTGTTGTTGTGGCTGGAATGGAAGGGGCGNTGCCAAGTGTTGTTGGTGGATTTGTGGCAAGGCCGATTGTAGCCGTCCCTACCAGCATCGGCTATGGAGCCAATTTTGGTGGGGTAACCGCCTTACTTGGGATGTTAAACTCATGTGCACCTGGGGTCGCAGTAGTAAATATCGACAACGGCTTCGGAGCAGGTTATATTGCTGGCTTGATAAATAGGGTGTAAGGGTATGAAGTTAGCTTATTTTGATTGTTTTTCCGGTATTAGTGGAGACATGATTCTAGGTGCGTTAGTAGATTTAGGGTTGCCAAAGGCAAAACTGGAAGATGAGCTGGGGAAGCTCTCATTGGGGGGCTATGAAATCGTTTACTCTTCCGAGGTCAGAAAGGAGATCAGCGGCTCCAAGGTAAAGGTACTCATGAAACAAAAAGATCTCGGCCATCGCAGTTTCTATGATATAAAGCGTCTAATTGACGAAAGCACACTAGATGCAAATGTAAAAGAGTTATGCGTTAAAGTCTTCCTCCGTTTGGCAGAAGCTGAGGCTTTGGTTCACAGAAGAGATATTGATGACATATGTTTCCATGAGGTCGGGGCCATTGATTCTATCATTGATATAGTGGGATCNATAGTGGGGATAACCCACTTTGGGATCGATAATATCTTTGCATCCAGGGTTCCTCTAGGCTCAGGGTTTGTAAACTGTCAACATGGGGTGCTACCCCTTCCAGGACCAGCAACCCTTGAACTCCTCAAGGATACACCTGTTTATGGTACGGGCATCGCAGGCGAAATGGTAACGCCCACAGGGGCAGCTTTAATTACCACCCTGACGGATAGATTTGGCAGGATGCCCCCAATGAGGATTAAGAGCATAGGTTACGGTGTGGGGGACAACGAATTTGAGGAAATCCCCAACCTGCTCAGGGTCATCTTCGGAGAAGATGAGAAAAAGAAAGAGAGTGACAGGGTTACGGTTATTGAAACCAATATTGATGATATGAACCCGGAGATATATGATTTCTTGATGGAAAGGCTTTTTGAAGAAGGGGCGCTGGATGTTTCTTTATCACCCCTCCAGATGAAGAAAAATAGGCCGGGTGTACTACTCAGAGCAATCTGTCGCGAAGAAAACAGACCGCAGGTGATCGAGATTATACTTAACGAATCAACATCCCTTGGCGTTCGTTATTATGAGGTGGAGAGGCTGAAAACCCTCCGGAGATTGGAAACAGTTGAGACTAGGTTTGGTAAAGTCCGGGTCAAGATCTATAAGGATGGAGATATTAATGTATCGCCCGAATATGAAGACTGCAGGAGGATAGCAAAGGAGAGTAAGGTTCCGTTGAGAAAGGTTTACGATGAGGCTGTCAAAGCG
>JGI24724J26744_10002892_pt1 | contig 11262 bp, 8 predicted proteins | sample Cruoilmetagenom7_FD_26744 | JGI IMG/M metagenome (IMG submission 26744)
TGCTCCACCCAAGAGTTGTCCTGTTTGTGGAGCTCCTGCATCGGAATTCAAAGAAGTCGAGTAATATTACATAATCGAAGTGCTCAAAAATCCTTTGAATTTTTGGCATGTGAAAATCAAAGATTTTCACGGCACGAAATCGGAGATTTCATCGCATATTAAAAAGCTTCGCTTTTTGAATACGTTTAAATATTCCCGCTCCTTTTTGAAACAAAATGACACGCGTCAAATCACTCGGAACTTCTTTAAAGGGAAAAGACAGATTGATCTGGAGAGATATAGAGGAGAACGCCTTTGAAGGAGATGAGAACTATATCCCATTCTCTCCTGGCGTGAGAGAGGGAGAGGAGAGAGAATTCTTCATCCTCATGGACGGAGAAGAAAAGATCGGCAGGGCATGCACGACCGTGGATAGGGGATGGATAGAGAAGAGAAAAGAGAATATAGGATTTATAGACGACTTTGCAATACTTCCAGACTATAAGGAGGATGCGAATCTCTTGATAAAACATTGCCTATCTGTCCTGAAGGATAAAGGGCTCGAAGGGGCATTCGTAAGAAGGAGTCCACTATTTCCTGGATTGTTGGTCGACGCTAAGGAACCACCAACATTCCTGATGCCATACAATCCTTCCTTTTACATCGATCTCTTCGCTAAAGAGGGGTTTACAAGGGAGAAGGAGTGGGTCGAAGTCCGTCTCAAATTCCCCTCCAAACTCACAGAGGAGCTTCCCCCCATATTTTCGGACAAAAAGATAAAAAAACGCCTCTTCTTCTCAAAAGATCCCAAAGATTTTCAGGAACACAAAGAGGAGGTCTTGAATCTGATATCAAAGAAGCAAGTCCCAGAATCCGTGGTAGAAGAGACATCGAAAGCTTATAGATTCATAGAAAAGAACGATGCGAGAATTGTTAGGATTAATGCGGTAAACGTCAAAGAGATGAAGGAATTAAGCGCGTTTGAAAGTAATATATTCATGTCGATGGAGCACTTTGGATATAATCCAAGGGAGTTTATGGGGGAGGGGGAAGTTACGTTCTTAAAACGGTTGCAACTGAGATTTTTAAACTATCTTCTCAGGATCAAGACACTTGCGTTGAGAGGAAAAGATGGGAATATAATCGGCTATGTAACATACTTGGCCGATTTAGCCGCCCCGATGAAGAAGATGAGGGAGAAGAAAGGATTACGTAACCTGTTTCGTTTCAGAAGACTCATGAGAAAGAATGACAGCTTCATGATCGGTGGACTAGGCATCGACGAAAACATCAGGGGTATGGGCGCGGTAAGATCGCTTTTCTTTATCGTCTTAAAGATAATGGCGGATGATGGGGTGAGAACATTAACCACGGGGCCGATGTTAGCGGATAACATTCCGGTCATGAAGACCGTCGAGATAATAGGGGAGACGTTCGGGATAGAGATCGAGCCAATAAAATACGTTACGCTCTCTTATAAATTCTAACTGGCATGCACGAATCTCCGATTTTCACACATATCACAAATCTTTGATTCGTGCCTATTTGCGAATCGGATATTCGCAATCATCTCTTCTTTATTTTTTCCTTTGCTATCTTTGCATAGTCCACAATCTCCCTTTCTTCCAGTTCTTCTTTTTTATAAATTTCCCTCATCAGGTAGATAAAGAGAGAGGCGATCGCGACGGATACGATAGATATGACCAACCGCTCAAATGGATAGATCTTAATTGCCATAATCCAAGCTAAGGGAGTGGAGATGATGTAAGATAAAACTAAGACCACTTCCATCATGTGGACGAAGAGTGTTCCACAAAAAGAGATGATAAATAAAGAGAGAGGCATCCATTTACCGTAGAGCATCTCGTGTATCCTATCTCGGAAGATCAAGATTATAAACAGGCAGACAACGCTGAAATACGGTAGAAACCAGAATTCCACCCCAACGGGCGTGAGATACCAGCAAAAGATCGATGAACCTAACAAGATGGAAGATATCTTCCAGTGATTCTTCGATAGAAGACCAGAAAATAGGGCGCCCAAGAGCGGGATCAACGAGAAGAGATCGAAAGATCCGTCCATGATGCACCTCGCCCCAACACCGATCGCGCTCGAGATGAGACCGTAAAATGGACCAAGCAGTATCCCATTTACCAAACACATAGATTCCGCCAATCTTATACTTCCACTCGCCCCGATCAGTTTGAATCCGATTGGGAGATACGTGAAGAGAAACGTAAAAAATCCAAGAAGGAGAACGAGTAAGAGATTGACGACACGTATCTTCCTTAACTCTTCTATCGAGTCCATTTATTTTATGTATCTTCCAATGAGGATCTCTAATTTTTTCATCTTCTCGCTATCTATGCGGGAGAGATCGGTTACGATCGCGTCTTTGAGCGCATCTCTGCATCCACATTCCTCCTCCTCCAGCGCAGGTATGAATTCTTTTAAGATATCCTTTACGGCCTGTGCATTCTTCATCACATTTTCTAAGACGGCACTTGCGCTCACTTCCTCCCTCTCCTTCCATACGTCGTAGTCCGTCACCGTTGCTAAAGTGGCATAACATATCTCGGCTTCTCTCGCAAGTTTAGCCTCTGGGATGGCGGTCATCCCGACAATGTCAAATCCAAGCCCTCTATATACATTAGATTCTGCTTTGGTAGAGAATTGCGGCCCCTCCATGCAGACATACGTCCCACCGAGCCTTACCCCATATCTCTTCTTCTTCGTCGCCTCATATAATTTATTTGAGAGGCGCGCACAAAATGGCTCTGCAAAACCCATATGAACGGCGATATCATCGAAGAATGTGTTCTTTCTGTATTTTGTCCTGTCATAGATTTGATCCGGTATGACGATATCCAATGGTTTTATCTCCTCTTTGAGACTTCCTACTGCGCATACACTTATTATACTCTTCACGCCGAGTTTTTTTAGAGCGAATATGTTTGCCCTGTAATTGACCTTCGTCGGAGAATAGATATGTCCTCTGCCGTGCCTCGAGACAAAAGCGACTTCTCTCTCTCCCAATCTCCCAATTATAATATTATCGGAAGGCCTGCCGAATGGTGTATCGATATTTAGCTCTCTTGTATCTTCAAAGCTGCTCGGATCATATATTCCACTTCCCCCAATGATTCCAATTTCAGTCATCATTCACCTCCAGTTCATATTTTCCCCCTTTCGCCGTGAGTATCCTTCTATCGACCATCTCGGCTAAAACCTCTCCCAATCTATTTGGTTGAACGATCTCGAATGATATTGGGTCTATCTGGTAGTGATCTCTAAGCCCCCCCCTTATCTCTTCCATGCTCCACCTCTTTTCTTTTTCTCTCATCATCCTCGATGTGATATCGATCATATCCTCGATGAAAGTCCATGGGTAGACTATCCACGCCCATTCATCCAAATATTCTCCACAATAGTCTGTTTTAGCTTTAGATGTGTATAAAAACTGCAAAACAGCTGTTTTAATCTCTTTGGGGTCTTTTGCCAAGAGGTGCTCTTTTGCACCCTCGATGCTCTTCCCTGTATCGGTTATATCATCGACGACGAGAATAATCTTCCCCCTAACTGCGTTTTCATCGATTATGTATTTAACCTTTGCATCACCTCCTGCTATCGCCGCTCCGACGTAATGTTCCATCTTCAGACTTACCAGGTCGTTGAGAGCCAAAAAGTCACATAAAACTCTTCCTGCGAACCATCCTCCCCGCGCGAGCGCTACAATGATATCGGGTTTGAATTTGGACTCTTTTACCTTTTTAGAGAGGATGCGGCAGAGGTTGTATATGTAATTCCAATCCGTCAAGACGCACTTAAACTTCGTCGAAGGCATTTTTAGATCACCTTTCCATCCAAGCAAGTTTGGAGATACCCTCCTCATTAAAAAAGATATTGTAAACTTTAGAATGCCCCTCCAATAAAATTACCGGTGATCTGACAAAGATCGTTGGAATTGGAAACGGCAGGCACGAACGAGAGCCATTGTGGTACAGGTAAGAGCGAAGAAGTTGGTTGGTAAGGCAAGGAGATATTGTTGTGCGGTCTTTTTTTATAAGAGCACCTACTCTAATACGCCTTTAAAATAACACATAGACTTATCATACACCCCAATCTCAAATTCACTGAACGTGGGTTCTTTGCCCCTCTCCAATGAGATCTCATCCAGATCTATCTCAACAGATGAAATCTCTTCTTTATCCTCGCTTTCGTGTACGATTCTACCAGAAGGAGATATAACCAAGCTTTTTCCTAGGTATATCTCATTTCCAATATCCCCCCATCTATTCACACCTACCATAAAGAGTTGATTATCGACGGCTCTTCCCCTCAACCGTGTCTTCCAGAGATAATCTGCTTCTTCTGGGCTGCTTGCCGGAGCAAATATTACAGAAGCGCCCTTGAGCGCAATTATCCTCGAAAGCTCTGGAAAAGCGATCTCGAAGCATACCAGTATACCAAAGGCAACACCCCCGATCTTAAATACCGGAAATTTATTACCAGCTTGCACAAACGGCTTCTCCATCGGGTGTATAACTACTCTTCTGTATGTGCCAATCACATCTTCATTGTGAATTACATAAGTCGTATTATAAAACCTGTTCTTCATGATGGGGTGTTTTTCGATTAAGGGAAGGATGACTGTCTTTCCGGTATTTTTAACCGTATCTACAATTTTTTCTCTCTCATCGCTGACCCTGTTTAAATACTGCAATATATCGACACTGATTCTGCCCAGTGCAAAACACTCTGGAAAGCATGTTACCCCCTCATCCAACCCCTGCAATACCTCTTCAAGCCTTCCTATATCTGTTGGGTCGTAGTTTATCTGTGCGATGTTTATCCTCATCCTTCACCCCCAAGACAATGGTTGACCCTTGTCACCTCATCGAGATACGCCCACATCGCGTTCGTTCCGTACTCCTCNTTCAAATACCGATAGTTAGAGCCCCTATCCTCGAGCTNAACATTCTCAATCTCCTCGTTTTTGAAGTGTTCCTCTGCGATCTTTTTCATCAGAAGATGAATACCAGATCCAGACTGAGCAGCATCCTTTGGTCTGTATGCGATATAATCCGGGACCCCAAACAAAGATGCCACATTTCTGTGAACCCATTTCCTGACAGGATCATTCTTATCCTTTATCTTAAGTTCCGGGGAGATTCTCATCGCACACCTTACAACATTTCCGTCCAGATAAGGAACCCTCAATTCAACGGAATGCGCCATGGTGACCTTATCTTCCCTCTCAAGTGTATCATCATACAATAGATCGATATCTCGCCAAAGATCGTTATGAAGTTTCAAAAATCCTTCTTTACTTAAAACATCCTTGTACCATGAATAACCAGCGAACAACTCATCTGCACCCTGACCTGTGAACATCACCTTCACTCCATCTTCTGATGCTGCTTTTGCCGCAAGATACATCGGAACTGCAACCTCCACTTGGAGAAGACCATTTATCTCAATGGATTTTATGATCTCTGGAAGTATCGACTCCACCTTTCGTTCATTGATATAGATCGTACGCAGGCTAAGCCCCAAATCTTTGGCCACCCTCTCTGCATTCTTCACATCATCGGAATTTTCTTCTCCAACGCAATAGCACCTAAGATCCCACCCCGCGTCGGATATGATCTTTGCGATCAATACTGAGTCCACACCGCCAGAGAAGATCATCCCAATCTTATCCACATTTAATCCTCTTAGCATCTTCTCCATCGCATCGGCCAAGGCATCCCCATATAGGGTGGTGGCTTCATCAGGATCGGTAATATCAATCTGTAGCCTTTCTATCTTCGCACCATGCTCTATCGATATGCCTCTCTCGTTTATGCAAAGTATGTTTCCCGGCAATACCCTTTTAATTTCATCTCCGATATCCCAAAGACCCTTCTTCTCAGAGCAGAAAAATACCGTTTTGCCCTCCTCGACATAATATATCGGCTTTACACCGATTGGGTCTCTTGCAATCACAACATCTCTCCCGTCTGTGACCACAAAGACGTACATGCCGTTTAACATCTCTACAACATCTTGTGTTGTTTTAAGAAGGTCTCCATTATACATTTCTTCTATCAAACGGAGAAGAACCTCGCTATCACTGATTTCATCTTTTAGCGCGTGTTTATCGCGCAATAACCCTTGTAATTCTTGATAGTTGTATATTTCACCGTTGCAAACCAACGATATAGACCCGTCGCANGATATAAANGGTTGTACCGAATCTTCCCCCCCAACTATGCTCAATCTAGAATGTCCAATACATATTCTTGTACTTTTGCCACTCTTCAACTCTTCTAGCCTAACTCCTTTAAAAATCTCTCCATCGGTATATATCCCACATGCATCAGGTCCCCTATGTTTCGTTTTTTGAAGCATATCCACAACCACAGTTGTTGGCTTCTCTTGAACTGAGAAGTACCCGCATATCGAACACATTTTAACCAAACGCCCCTAATATTTATCCTCTTATATAAACACTACGGTTGACCGCTCGGTGATATAGCAACCAAATATATATCTCTATAGTAATTTCATACTTTATTTAACCTAAGTATGCATAGGTTTCTCATAATATCTTCTTGGGCTCTAATACTTCATCTTATCGAAAAATCGGTAAATGCCTTAGANTTATCTCATCCCTGTATTTTTTTGGTGATTAGTATTGCATAATTATTACCTCGTTTTAGGATGAGTCTTAAAATTAGTTAATTAAGATTCAGTTATGAATTAGAGACTTGTTTCTGTTTTCAATATAATTTAATACAATTATTGTCACTCTGGTTAAAAAAATAACAATCATCTATTTTATTTTAACCATTTTTGCATTTTTGTGTTTTTCATAATTTGGCATTATAATCTTAACTTTGAATCAATAATTATTATAATATTTTTTTTAATGTGTGCTAATTCGTGCACAACCGCATAATTTATACTATCGACAAATTCAAACGGTCTGTAGGTATATTAATCTTTTCTGCGATGGCGCAATATAGAGGTCTGAGTCCGGGATGGAAAAAGCTTGGTAGCGCCACGGTGCATCCAGGGATCGTCTTAAGCATTTTTTTTAACATATCAACCTAATTTAGCATCCTTGATCTATTGGGCAATTTGGGGCGAACGAAGTTAGGCCTCATACACCATGTTACACGTTCCTAACCGCGGCTACTAATCCTCTACCTCACTAAACATCTAACAACATAACTTTCTACGGCAGCTTTCAAATATTCAAATTCCTCATCTGAGTAGGACGCCTTACTCAGAAATTTTGGATTTAAGGTCTTTGATGGAATAAATTTCTGTAGGACATATAAGTTGGCTCCCTTTATTAATTTTCCTATCTTAATAATATCTTCTTCGCTGAGCTGAGATTTTATGACGGTTGTACGGAACTCATAGTCCAATCCCGAGTTCATAACTAATTCTATGCTTTTTTTAATTTTATTTGGATTAATATTAGAACAGGTAATTTCTTGGTATTTTTCTAAGGGGGCTTTCACATCCATAGCCAAATAATCTACTATTTTCAGTCTGATTATTTTTTCGATTACTTCTGGACGACTTCCATTCGAATCTAATTTAGCTAAATAGCCCATATCCTTAATCTTTTTGAGAAATTCAAGCAAGCCTTGTTGTAGTGTAGGCTCACCCCCAGTTATCTCTACAGCATCAAGTTTTCCTTTACGTTTTTCCAAAAAAGAAAAGACGTCATCTTCGCTTGTAATGTTTTGGGAATTTTGGGAAACTTTAGGGTCGATAAGTTCGGGATTGTGGCAATAAGGGCACCTAAAATTGCATCCTTGAGTAAAAACAATGGCGCATATCTTGCCAGGATAATCAATTAATGAAAACTTTTGAAAACCGCCAATGATCATCTTTCATACCTTAATGTTTTTCCTCAATTTAAACTCCTCTCTTTTCCCGTTGTTCCATTGTTTTACGGGCCTAAGATATCCAACCACCCGTGAATATACCTCAGTTTCCTCACCGCACTTTGGACAGGTATAATGTTCTCCAATGATGTAACCATGAGAGGGGCAAATACTGAAAGTTGGTGTAAAGGTAAAGTAGGGCAAGTGATAGTTCTCAAAAGTTCTCCTTATCAAAACCTTGATGACATTGGGATCTTTAACGCTTTCACCTGCAAATGTATGAAAGACTGTACCCCCTGTATACTTTGTTTGAATCTCGTCCTGTAAGTCTAAAGCTTCAAAGAGATCATCGGTGTAATTTACAGGCAGTTGAGTGGAATTTGTGTAAAACGGTTCAGCCCCTTCTCTATATTCTTCCTCATTTGCACAAATTATCTGGGGATATTTTTCTTTATCTATCTTTGCCAACCGATAAGACGTTCCTTCTGCCGGCGTTGCTTCAAGATTATAATTATTTCCGGTCTCTTCTTGGAATGTTATCATCTTATCCCTCATAAAATCTAGAACTCTTAATGTGAAGGCTTTAGAGCCATCTGAGACGATATTTTCTCCGAATAGATTTAAGCAAGCCTCATTCATCCCTATCAAACCAATTGTTGAAAAATGGTTCTTCCAATATTTATTAAATCGCTCTTTTACATCTCTCAAATAAAATTTTCCATAGGGATAAAGGTCTTTCTCTGTAAACTTTTCTAAAATTTTCCTTTTTATCTCTAAACTTTCTTTTGCCAGAACCATCAGTTTCTCTAAACGTTCTATAAACTCATCTTCGTCTCTCGATAAAAANCCAAGTCTAGGCATATCAATAGTAACTACACCAANAGAACCCGTTAAAGGATTAGAACCAAAGAGCCCCCCNCCTCTCNTTTCTAAGGATCTATTATCTATTCTCAATCGGCAACACATAGACCTTGTATCTTCTGGCTTCATATCAGAATTTATAAAATTNGAGAAGTAAGGTATCCCATATTTAGCTGTCATCTCCCACAANCCNTCCAGATTATGATCATCCCAATCAAAATTCTTGGTNATNTTATAAGTGGGGATAGGAAACGTAAATACCCTACCTTTGGCATCGCCCTCCGTCATTACTTCAAAAAAAGCTTTATTTAATAGATCCATCTCGGCTTGAAAATCTTTATAGGTCGTGCTCTGCATCTTGCCATTAATAATAACACCTTGGTCAGCATAGTAACTCGGAACAGTTAAATCTAAGGTAATGTTAGTGAANGGTGTATTGCCCGTAATAAAAATTTTTCCATTTCTTCTCGCAATTACAGTCTCATTCTCTGTATTGGGACACCAGATAATGCCTTCATACTCAACTTCTTTAATTTTGTTAATATAAGTATTCTTATGCTTGATCACTCTTATGATAAATCTATCTTTCTTAGACAACTCATTATCCGGTTTTCGCACTAAAACCGTTGCCCCATATCCTGCATTCACGATTACCTGCAATAATCCATCTTTTATANCCTTAGAAGTAGTAACAATTTTACAAGCATCATAACCATCACCTTGAATATAGGTTTCTATAAATAACCTTGAAGACTCCGTATCTGCATTAAGAATAATATCAGGGATAAATTTAATGCCTCTTTCTTTATTAGAATCAAAGTAATTTAAAATTTTTCTGGTGCTGTCTGCATCGAATCTAATGACATTACAATCGTCTCCAATGCCTTGTTGAGTTCTTTCAGTATATTTCAGTCCTAAATTATGGCATATAGCAATAATTTCTTCATACTCATATGGACTTTTTACTTTTGATTGATAGATACTAATTCTACCATCACCTCTACCGCTTTTATCCAAACTGCCTTCAGAAACTGCCCATGCAATCAGCTTAATTACATCTTCACTAAGAGAAGTATCTCCTTTTATATTTCCTCCGCTTCCAATTGGTATCATAAATGGTGATTTTAGTTTTAGAACATCTTCAACTTTTTCCAAAACATATCTTTCCGAGTTAAATTTCCTTCTAATTATCCTATGGTCAGGTGAAATTAACTGATCGCTGATTCGGTTCTTCAGATTATACATCTTCCCCTTATATTCTCTGGCAAAGACATGTTTAACCGGCAAATACTCTAAAAAGCCACCATCTACATTAAAAGTGACAATCGTATCTCCTTCTTTGACCTCATTATGTTTTTTCCAACCATCTCTTCCAAGAATTTCCGTATCTTCTGAGATACATTGAAAGCCTACACGTGTTGGCACATTTACATTAAAAATAAATTCTTGCAAAGCCTGCTTTATCTCTCTATAACTTAATTTATCATATCTAATAAAAGGCGCTAAGAGAGTGTCAAAATTGGAGAATGCCTGAGCACCAGCAGATTCGCCCTGCAGGCTGTAGAAAAAATTTACTACCTGTCCCAACGCACTCCTAAAATGTTTAGCAGGTTTGCTCTCCACTTTTCCCGGTACACCTTTAAAACCTTCTTTTAATAAATCTAAGAGATCCCACCCAACACAATAAACAGAAAGGATATTTAAATCATGGATATGAAAGTCACCATTTATATGGGCTCGTCTAAGTTCTGGAGGATAAAGTATTTAGCCAATAAACTTTGCTAATCTCTGAAGAAATATAATTATTTAATCCTTGCAAAGAGAAGGTCATATTGCTGTTTTCGTTAACTTGCCAATCAATTTTCTCTAAATATTGATCCACTAGATCAACTTTAGCCTTATCACTAATTTCTCTAATCTTGGCATGCTGATCCCGATAAATAATGTAAGCTTTAGCAGTTTTTGTGTAAGGAGAGGACAATAACACTTCCTCAACAACATCTTGAATCTCCTCAACGGTTGGTATCTTATGAGTAATTGCTTGCTGAGCTAAATTTAAAACCTTGAGAGTAAGCTTTTGAGCGATTTTTCTATCAAATTCACCGGTTGCTGCACCCGCTTTAGCAATTGCAGTTGTAATCTTCTCTGCATCAAATTTTACTATCCTGCCATCTCTTTTTTTTATCTTCTCAAACATAGCCTCTTCTCCCCTTTAAGTAATACATGGCATTTTTTATAAATCTTTCTTCCTATCTATCATATGCTCTTGCCTCATGGTCAATCCGTTCTACGCCCAATTTTTCAAGAGTGGCCCCTATAGAGTTTGCTCCTGCAGCTTCACCTACATGAACAGTACGTCTGAAATCTCTCTCGCTTCTCTGTAAACAAAGCCATGGGGATCAAGCTTGGGAAGCTCCGCTCATTTATTCCAAGTGGAGATGAAGCTATATCTTGGGCATCTCCATTACAAATTGTTCTAATTTACCACCGAATCTTGTATTCATCTACTCATCTTTGGTAAGTTTTTGATCCAGTT
>JGI24724J26744_10002893_pt1 | contig 11257 bp, 9 predicted proteins | sample Cruoilmetagenom7_FD_26744 | JGI IMG/M metagenome (IMG submission 26744)
TCAGACTATAGGAGAAGGTGATCCGCTGCATCCATTAATACGCGGTCCGTTTTCAGATGCTATCAAGCGGGCGCAGGTGATTGATCAGCCATGTAAGTGGGTAGTTGGGTTTACTTCTTTTCCTGGCCGCCCCAAAAAGCGCAACCGACAAGCGAATGGGGGTCCCTTGTCGATTGCTAACCCTTAGCCATAGACGGCGGCAGGCTAATTTAATTATACGGTTTTAATTTATCAAAATCAATGATCGGATGATAAATGAGTAAAGATTATGGTAACGACTTCCTGGCGCTCTTTCAGAACTTATTCAGGGTTGAGGGTGCTTATCGCCCAAAACCACTAACAACGCCCTTCCTGGTTGAATTCATAAAGTAAGCATTATAAGATGACAAGCCAGTAACACGTAATAGTATAGATGCCTGCTCAAAGAAGCAGGGGAAAAGCGATCAAGAGAGTGTGGGTGATTGATAACGAAAACAAAGATATTTAAACCGGGAGATATAGAAATTAAGGGGAAGATCGTTAAAGAAGGCTCATAATATTCTTGTTAATTAAATAAGGTCAGACGCCTCAAAATCCCTTATAAATAGTGAGGCGTCTGGACGAACAGAGCAGATAATTCCCATAATTAATAATATCTACTCTTTGATAATTTAATTATACATTGTTTGTCAATCCCTCAACAAGATTGTGAAAAATCGGTCCCAAGAGGTCTCATAACAAACCTCAAGGGACCTAACCCAGACTATCGGAATAATGCCGAAGGATGGCAGGTCTAAAGTAATTTTAGCCAAACTCCGGTGGAAAAGCTGGAGTTTTTATTTAGAAACGAAGTTTAGAGGATGAACCTTAAAACAAAAGAGAGAGATAGTCATTTATACTGAAATCCCGTGTGGCGGAATTTGGGGTACGCTGAGGACTTAAAATCCTTCGATAGGTATGTCCTGTGGGTTTGAGTCCCCCCCCGCCCTGCCAGGGTTTTTATGTTTAAAAACGATACCGAGAAGTAGGATGCGTTGGAAACGCACCCAAATTAGGTAAACACAGAGGACTAAAAATTTTCACTTTCTTATTTAAATCTGAGGGGATGATGAATTAATCAGAAAAAAGGATTAAGGGTAAACACAGCGGAAGCCGCGCACATTTCCCGGTGATGCGGGTTCGTGCTTCAGGCGGTTAGACGCACGGCAGAAGCGGTAATCATCTGAGAAACTGGCGCCTTTAAGCACCTTTTTATCGCCTGTCGGCGGACCCATTGGATTGCGGTCGGGCGTGTATTGGTAATAATCAGGGTCAAACCAGTCATAAACCCACTCGCGCACATTCCCGCCCATATCAAACACGCCGTAGTAGCTTATCCCGTAAGGGAAGATTCCCACCATTGTGGTTGTGCCGTACTCATCGTAGGCATTCACGAATTTAAGGCGTGGACGTTCTTCACCCCAGGCATAGCGCGCCCCGTCCGGACCGCGGGCAGCTTTTTCCCATTCAGCTTCTGTGGGCAAACGCCCATCTGTCCAATGGCAGTAAGTCTGTGACATCTCCCAGGAGACATACACGACTGGATGGTTGGCGTACAAAGGGTCTAGATAATGCGGATTAATTGTATGGCTGACGCTGTATCTGCAGATGCCCGCGTTCACACAGGCCGTGAACATAGCATTAGTTACCTGGGTCTTTGAAATCCAGAAAGCGTCTAAATAAACGCTGTGCTGGGGGAGTTCACTCTCACTCAGATCATGGTCGAAAGGGGAGGAGCCCATCAGAAATTCCCCCGCGGGAATATAAGCTAACTCCATATTATTTACCGGGTTATAAACCGGTGGATAATTATCGGGATCATCCGGCGCAGAAATGGGGGTGGAATGTAAAGCAGGCGTAGAGATGAGCGTGGGCGCAGCGGTCGGCAGCGGTGTGGTTGTAGGAATGGCTGCCGCCAGAGTCTGCTCGACGGACAGATCAACCCACATCTGGGTAGCGAGTGCGCCNATATCGGGTGTGGGAGCTGGCTGAGATTTCAGGGAGCAGGAAGTTAAAAACGTTATTATTAATATTGCTGCGCTTTTTTTAATGTTCTGCTTTTTATCAGTCATAAAATATTACCCAAAGATTCTATTCAGTGATGAAATATACACCCATTTTGCCAATTTATCGAGAAAAACCGGTTATTAGTAAATGGNGGGTTGATCTATATTTCAGTATTAGGATACGTTCAAAGAATGCACCATACATTTTTTCAGGATGGGTCAGGGTGTGATTTGCATGCCAATATCGAATACTCATGGGGCAGTGGAGGAATTAATCAAACGCAGAGCACTTGAAATCCTCTGATAGGTATGGCTTCAGAGTTCGAGCCCACTTGCTTTACTGTTATTAATAAAATCGCACTGCAAAATTCTTGCAAGTAAAATTTATAAACTCGTGCCGGAAATCCGGATAGATTCCATTATGAGTTTCCTAATGATATTATTCTCTACGGCACCTTGGAGCAGCTGATTGTGAATTTGTTGCCGGGCGCAATCGTTTAGTAAAAGTGTCTATCAATTATGAAATATAAAATTAAGGAAAAGAAAATATGCTTACAGATGAAAGTAAACGATTAAGAAAAGTGGTTGTGTGTACGCCAAGATATGAATACAGCCTTGCCGGCAGCGATCTTGAAAAGCACAATATTGGATTACTCGGAAGCCCTGAAATGGCGGTCAGCCAACACAATGCGCTGAAAACAGCGCTCAGGCAATTTGGCGCTGAAGTGATAGACGTTGCGGAAATGGTTGATCATCCAAATTCAGTATTTACGCGTGATACAGCAATGTGTACACCGAGGGGATACATAAAATTGCGGCTTGGGTTGGAAAGCCGCCAGGGTGAAGAGGAATGGATGGCTCATATCTTGGATGGACTGGGAGAAACCTGTGTGGGGGAGATTGAAGCACCCGGGACGGTTGAGGGGGGAGATGTCGTGCTGGCTGGGTCGGCGGCATTCATCGGCCATTCCATTCGGACAAATAAAGAAGGCATCAGACAGTTATCATGTATTCTGGAGAAGACGGGATATGAAATACGCGTCATAGAAATTCCCAAGACAATACTGCATTTAGATAAAGTCCTGATGGTTCTTGGTTTGGGGAAATTACTATATTGCAGCGAGTTTGTTTCAGAATGTGATATCGCTGGTTATTATGGAATTGGAGTGGCTTGCGGGGGAGATACGACCGCGAATATTATTTGCCTGGGAGATGGTGAGTTAATTGTGAACAGATCGAATTCTGACGTAATTGCGTGTTTGGAAGCCGAAAACTTTCTTGTCCACGATCTTGACCTGAGCGAATTTGCAAAAGGGATGGGCGGCCCAAACTGCCTGATCATGCCCGTTGAGCGGTCGTCATGATTTTCGCATAAAGCTCAATGCCTTAAATCTAAGGATTTTGGTTCTAAATGGGGTTTTTCAAGCATATAAGCGGGTGCAGGCAAGAGTGTACGATGTATCAGCATCTGAGGGGAGAAGTTGTAGTGTTTGCCAGTTGCGCGTTGTTCGCCCGCACCGGGACAGGATTCTATCAGAGTTGCTGGAATTGTGCAAGTGGAATTAAAAAAATCAATTTTGATGTATATCTGCAATTCCTTTAACTATTTGGCATACAAATTGCACATATATTAGAAAACATTATCATGCTGTTGCAAAGTAATATATCTCAGCAGCCAGAAAGAGGTAGATATGTCAGACTATTACGAAATACCGGGCGGGTTGGCATGGGTGAAGAGTAATCTCAAAGTGATAATTGGCAACCAATCCCTGGATGAAATCATGAGCTTTGGAGACCGCTGGCGCGGCAGGGGGCACACACCACTGGTGCATGTGGTCAGCCCCAACATGGACGATGGGCGCATGTGGGATAACCATGTTGACCTATCCGGGCTGTTGGATAATATTCCATCACATATTGATATGTTCATCGTAGATTTCACCAACCGTAATCGGCCGACTTTGCCGAAGATTTGGTGGACAGGGGAATGGCTGCTGTGGGAATACAAGGGTGGGTACGTGAGGTTCAACGGGGATCACACCGAATTTGTAACTAAATTCGGCATCGATCCGGAATCTGCTTCCTCACAACCACTACCGCAACCGCCGGTAGGCAATGGGGGATTACCTTTACCGGTCAGTGGAATCGCAGCAGATGTGAACATCCATCTGAAGTGCCCGCACTGCGGAAATCAGATCTTCTGACCTTTACTTCGTAACATCCAGAACACACCACGCCCCGCTCAATCGTGGTGTGTTCCTATTTCTTATTGAGGGTTTGGGAAGCAGCGCACTGGCCTGCCAGCCAACCGGTCGAGAACGCGGCTTGTAGGTTGAACCCGCCCGTGTCTGCCGCTAGGTCAAGCACTTCACCGGCGAAGAACAAGCCATCCACAACTTTGGACATCATTGTGCGTGGATCGACTTCTTTCAGAGATACACCACCCATTGTTACCATGCCGGCATCGAGGGGGAGGGAAGCGGTCACATCCAGGCGAAGGTTTTTTAACCATGTGAGCAGCCGGCGGCGATCTTGTGCGGTAACCTGATGGCAGGGACGGTCCTGCGGGATTTTGCTCTGATCAGCGCAAACCGCGATCATCTTGGCGGGTAGGAGGTGCTTGAGCATGGTGCGGACGTGCTGTTTACCGCCCTGATCGAGCTCACGCAGAAGGCGCGCGTCGAGTTTACTCTCATCGAGAGCAGGCTTGAGGTCAACAGACAGGGATACTTGTTTGCCAGCGCGCAGCGCATCAACGATTTCCCCACTGTGGGTGAGAACGACAGGTCCAGAGACGCCGAAGTGGGTGAAAAGCATTTCACCAAAGGTATCAATCACCTTTTTCTGGTCGAAAAACACGCTTAATCTGATGTTACGCAGTGACAATCCCTGCAGGCGCTGTGCGGTTCTGCCGGCGGTCTTGAGGGGAACCAGCGCCGGGCGAAGAGGAACAAGAGTGTGCCCAACTGCCTGCGCCATATAGTAGCCGTCGCCGGTTGAGCCGGTACCTGTAAAAGTCGCGCCGCCAGTGCAGAGGATGACCGCTTTTGCGGGAATGGTTTGCTTATCACGGGTTGTAATCGCAGAGATATGTCCGTTCTCAACCACTAGTTGATCTACTGGTGAACGCAGCATGACACGCGCGCCTGCTTCCAGCGACCATTCTAATAGCTGCTGCGTAACGAATTGGGCGTCGCCATTGGAAGGAAAAATTCGACCACCGCGTTCAGTTTCCGTGCTAACACCGATGGTCTCGAAGAATTCCAGCAGATCATCCCGGAAGAAGCGTCCGAAAGCTTGGTGCAGAAAGCGCCCGTTAGGACCAAAATGATCAATGAACTCGGGTAAATCGGCGGCGTTGGTTAGGTTGCAGCGCCTCTTGCCAGTAATGGACAGCTTCTTACCAGGTGTATCTGTCTTTTCTAGGAGCACTACTCGCGCGCCAGCCAGCGCTGCTTGACCGGCAGCCATCATACCGGCTGGCCCGGCGCCGATCACTACTACATCATAGATTTGATTTTCACCCATGTTAGTGGTTAACTATAATCGAGATTGAAAGGGAATCCAGCATCTTGCCCTGCTGAGTATGAAAGATTCATACGAGTAAATTTTCAACTTGAATTGTTGTTTCTTCTTCCAAGGAAGGTAATAAATCTATACAAGTACTTGTATTAGAAGGGTAAAAATGCTATTATTATTTCACTCTGTGTAGAAGACCTAGTTGATTGATCCAAAGGAGGAAAAATATGGACCATCATCGAGGTCTTTTATTTTCTCAGGATTAGTATTATCAAAACGCGTAAACCATGAATAAAAAGGGGCTCTGGTATAATCGCTTTCATGTTCCCTGTCGTCGCATTGGATATTGAAACAACCGGTCTGGACCCACGTCGTGACGCTATCATCGAGATCGGTGCAGTTAAATACGATGGGAACCAGATCGCGGGAAAGTGGCAGTCTCTCATCAACCCTCAGCAGGCAATTCCCAAAATGATCACTCAACTAACGGGGATTGACAACCAGATGGTAGCTTCCGCCCCGCCAATCACCGATGTAATCAAGGATTTTGCGGATTTCATTGGGGATTTACCGGTGATTGGCCATAATATTTCGTTTGACCTGGCATTTTTGAAGTTGCACCAAAATTTCAACAATAATCCTGTCAACGATACATTCGAGATAGCCTCAGTNATCCTGCCTTCCGCACCAAGATACAGTTTAGCGTCTTTGGTCGATGTTTTAGGCATTGAAAATCTGTCTCCGCACCGTGCCCAGGAAGATGCTGACGCGACGCTGGAAGTGTTTCTGCGCCTGTTAGAAAAAGCACGCGCCCTTCCTGTGCATCTGATCGNTGAGATCGTGCAGTCCTCAAAGAATATTGCCTGGGATGGGCGCTGGTTTTTCACGCAAGTACTGCGGGAACAATCGAAAGCTCCCATTCAAGCGCGTTCCACAAAGCAGAAAGAATACGGCGTGCTTTTTACCGACCCTTCTGAGATCCTGGCGCCCCCGCTGAAAGCCAATGATGATATTCGCCCCCTGGATTTGGAAGAAATAACGGAGATATTGAGCCCGGGTGGAGTATTTTCTCAGTATTTGGATAAATTTGAATCACGAAATGAGCAAATCGAGATGCTGCAGGCTGTTACTAATGCGATCTCGGGAAGCCAGCATCTGATGGTGGAAGCCGGTACAGGCATCGGCAAATCATACGCATACTTAGTGCCCGCGGCGTTGTGGTCAACAATGAACAACTCACGGGTATTGATCTCAACAAACACCATCAATTTGCAGGATCAATTGATGGATAAGGATATACCTGATGTCAAAGAGGCATTAGGCATTAATCTGCGGGCGGCTGTCCTGAAAGGACGCTCTAATTATCTCTGCCCTAGGAGACTGCAGGCGCTGCGCCATCGTAAACCACGGGACGCAAACGAACTGCGGCTGATGGGCAAAGTTCTAGTATGGATGGAATCCGGTGGAAGCGGGCATTTGAATGAACTCACACTGACCGGTCCTGCTGAAAAGGAAGCATGGGCGCGGATATCTGCGCAGGATGAATCATGCAACATGGAAGTATGCATTAGCAGAATGGGTGGCGGATGTCCATATTTCCGTGCCCGGCAGACAGCGCTCAACGCGCATATTGTTATCGTGAACCACGCACTGCTTCTTTCGGATGTGGTCGCGAACAACAGAGTTCTTCCGGAATATAAATATCTGATCGTGGATGAAGCGCACCACCTGGAAGATGCATCCACAAACGCGCTCAGCTATCGAGTTACACGCAGGGAGATCGAACGGTTATTCTCTGAACTGGGTGGAATGAGCAGTGGTGTCTTAGGAAGAACACTCGAGATCACTAGAAAACACCTTAAACCATCTGATCAGGCAGGCGCGGAAAAAATGATCGGAAAAGCTGCAGATATTGCTTTCCGTGCCGAAAATATGTTCCGAACTTTCTTCNTGCAGGTGGATGCTTTCCTTGATGATGAACGGGACGGTAAACCTATTGGGGAGTATGGGCAGAAGGTTAGAGTAATCCCATCAACGCATACAAAACCAATCTGGTCCGAGGTTGAGATTGCCTGGGATGCAGCAGCGCAGCCAGTAGATAGTTTGCAGAANATGCTTGAGCAACTTCATCATGACATGGCGGACGAGATCCAGATGAACGATGAAGAGATCGAGGTCCTGCTTGGTGATCTGGCGAGCATCGTACGGCGCTTGCAGGAAGTGTACCGCTTTACCAACGCGATGGTGTTTGACCTTGATCCGGGTTACATCTACTGGATAGAGGTTGATTTTCGATTCCAGAAGCTCACCCTGAACTTTGCCCCACTGCATATCGGGACGCTGATGGAAAAATATATATGGCACCCGAAAGAAAGNGTGGTGATCACATCCGCGACGCTAACGGCGAACGAGCAGTTTGATTACATCCGTTCCCGTTTGAATGCGGATGAAGCTGATGAATTAGTGATGGGATCGCCTTTTGATTATGAGAATTCCGCGCTGCTCTTCCTGCCGACAGATATGCCGGAACCGGCTGATTTCCGTGCTTACCAGCAGTATTTATCNCGCGCNATTTCACGAACGGCAAAAGCAACCGGCGGCCGTATGCTGGTTTTATTCACGTCATATAAACAACTGCGGTCCACTTCTCAGGTGATCACGCCTCTGCTGGCCAAGGATCATATTCAAGTGTTTGAACAGGGTGGAGGCGCATCTGCTTCTTCTCTGCTTAAATCCTTTAAGATTACGGAACGGGCTGTGCTGTTAGGTACCCGATCTTTCTGGGAAGGTGTGGATGTACCCGGAGAAGCATTATCTGTATTGGTGATTACCAAACTTCCGTTTGACGTTCCCAGTGACCCGGTCATTGCCGCGCGTTCAGAAACATTTGAGAACCCTTTTGGCGAATATACACTGCCAGAGGCGATCCTCCGATTTCGTCAGGGGTTCGGACGGTTGATCCGTACCCAATCAGATCGGGGTGTAGTGGCTATACTGGATCGGCGGGTGCGGTCAAAGCAGTATGGACCTCAGTTCTTGCATTCATTGCCGCACTGCCACCTGGCGGAGACAACAATTGAGGGTCTTCCGGATGAAGCTGCGCGGTGGTTAAATATATAAACAATTTCCTTCTTCAACCAGGTAAGGAAAATAATGGTTAGATATTTCTTATTAAAAGATAAAAATCCGCAAGTTAATTCTTGTTTTTAAAATTAAGAAACTAATTTAATCCAAAATGGTCACTTTCATTTCCATCGGTGCTACTTGCTTTAGCATGGCTTGCGCGGGGCAGTATTTATTCGCTGATAGATCAACTGCCCTTTCAACCGCATCACGGGAAATATCTTTTCCGCTGATCACATATTCAATTGCCAAATGAGTAAAAACTTTCGGGTGTTCGTCGCTGCGTTCAGCGTGAACCTCAACCATAAAACTATTTACTTCCTGGCGTTTTTTTCGCAGTATAGAGATTACATCCATGGCGGTGCAGCCAGCTAAACCGATCGCAAGTAATTCCAAAGGACGGAACCCATCATCATCCCCACCCACACGAGGGCTAGTCCCCAATGGTACTTTAAATCCCGAGTCGGAGGTACCCTCAAAACTCATGCGTTCTTTCCAAATCACTTTTGCATCCATATTTTTCCTTTCACAGCCCCAATCCAGGGGTTATAAATTGTTATCAGGTGAATCCGGCGGCCGCTTCATAACTGCATGCGGGGCAGACCAGGTTGAGCTTCCCGTCATATTCCAGATTCGCTGTTCTACAGAGCGGACAAATTGCTCCAAATTCTGAACAGCTGCTGTCCTCATCATTTTGTCTGGTATGTTCCTGGTTGTTAGAATTGATGATCTCATCCCAGATGCCCATCGTTTTCTCACGCAAGCGGCCAGTTAGGCAGTACATCAATATCAAGCTTATCCTTGAACCCATTAATGAAGCGGAAATATCCGGCGGCCGCAATCATCGCGGCATTGTCTGTACATAGTTTTATGGGCGGGATATGTACTTGATATTGTTTTTGGCTGGCCATCGACTTGCGCAATGTGCGATTCGCTGATACTCCCCCAGCCACAATAATGTGCTGCGCGCTGAACTGTTCAGCGGCCGCGAAGGTTTTTTCCACAAGGACATCCACCACAGCTGCTTGAAAACTAGCAGCGACATCATTAACAGGGATTACTATTCCTTCAGATTGTAGTTTTTTTACCTCTCGCAGAACAGCGGTTTTCAATCCGCTGAATGAAAAATTCCAACTATTCCCCAATCGTGCACGAGGAAATTGAAAAGCTGTCGCATTACCGCGACCGGCAACTTTTTGGATAGACGGTCCCCCGGGATAAGGCAGGTTTAATAATCGGGCGACCTTGTCAAACGCCTCACCTGCAGCATCATCTAAAGTGCTGCCGAGATGTTCATAGGTGAGATGGTCTTTCATCAGGATCAGCGATGTGTGACCGCCAGATACGATCAGAGCGACCACGGGAAAATCCGGTGTGATTTGATCCTTATCATCATCCATATTGATCCAGGCAGAATAAAGGTGTCCTTCCAGGTGATTAATACCGATCAATGGGAGCCCGCTGCCCAGAGAGAGCGCTTTTGCCATGTTCATACCCACCACAAGAGATCCGGCAAGACCGGGACCTCGAGTTACGGCGATTACATCAAGTTCATCCAATCCCAAATGTGCCTGCTGTAGGGCTTCTTCAACAACGGGATAGATCGCAAGGATGTGTTCGCGGGATGCCATCTCTGGAAATACACCGCCATACTGTGCGTGTAGCTCGGTCTGGGAAGCGACCACATTGGATAGGATATGTGTGCCGTTTACCAAAATAGCCGCGGCAGTTTCATCGCAGGAGGACTCAATCGCAAGGATACGTGTTTTCTTTCTCATAGAACTTTTAGGATTCATAATCATTATTTAATGGAATGACAAGATCATAGGGATAATCTGCCAGTATTTCAAATTGTCCATTCTCATTTAGATATATTGTATCTTCGATGCGGACCCCTATGCCTTTTTCTGGATAATATAAACCTGGTTCGATAGTAAATACCACACCTGGTATGAGGAGGTCATCAGGAGCTGCCGTGATGCCGCTGAATGGCTTCTCATGAACATTCATTCCCAATCCATGCCCGACGCTGTGCAGATATCCTTCCGTGATATTGTTTTTTTCTGCAACTGTTATGTGTCCCATTTCCGCGAATAATTGGCAGGTTCTTTCTTGAAACACTTTAAAGGGTTGGCCGGCCTGAAGCTCATCAATTACCTGGTGGTGGACGTCCAACACTTGCTGATGGAGAAGGGTTACCTCATCTGAAGCATGACCCAGACACCATGTACGCGTGAAATCGTAAAAATATCCACCACCTGTTTCACAGGGAAAGATATCAAAGACAATCGGTTTTCCCAGCGCAATCACTTCATCAGGACTGCCGCTGCTGTGTGGAATGCCTCCGTCTCGGCCGATGGCGAAAATTGTTTCTTCCGGATTGTCCGCGTCTAATTCAGCCAGCCACAACCGGATGCGGCTTTTTACATCTTTCACGGTGATCGGCGCCCCGTCCGGGAAAACAAGATGACTGTTGGCTATATTCTGCCCTTGCAGGAAATTACGTATGCGGTCTACCACTTCAGTTGTGATCTTACCCATTTTTCGAATGTGTTCGACCTCCTGAGAACTTTTTGTCATGCGCGCTTGTG
>JGI24724J26744_10002895_pt1 | contig 11256 bp, 8 predicted proteins | sample Cruoilmetagenom7_FD_26744 | JGI IMG/M metagenome (IMG submission 26744)
CATCGACGGCCATGTCGAAGGTCGTGGTAACGACCGCCACACCGAACCCAGCCCCCAGATAGGGCGCTCGCAATTCGCCGTTTTCGACCACCGCCAGACCCGCGGCAACGGTTAGCTGGCCCAGATCTACGTCCGACGAGGCAGCCGTGTGCGCTTTGGCGTCAAAGCCCAAAAGCCGCAGGTAATTCGCCATGACAACGGCGGTTTCGGTCGCGCGCAGGCAGGCGCGGTGATCTTGCGCATTGGCAATCCATTCGCCGCCGGGTTCATCGGCTCTGGGGTCGCGGTAGTGTTCATAGAGGCAGACAATGGCGTGAGTGTGTGCGTCGATGGTGCTGGGCGGCGCGTTCATCGAATCGCGCAGGTCGGCCATGATCAGATCAATCCCGCTGGCAAGGGTTTTGGTCTGACGGGTCCGCAGGTCTTGTGCCAGCCGGTCGATGTCGGGATTCTGCGCAGGTTGCGCCAGATGCGCGGTGTCGGGGATCCGGCAAATCCCCATCATCGATGCGTCCGAGAAATAGCCAAACGACTTGACGTGATTGGCGCGTTCAATCCGGTCGTCGGGCACCTCGGATTGCGCTTTGTTGATGAGGCCGCCGCGAATGGCATCCATCATCGCCTGATATTCGCCCATCGCGTTGACCAGCGAATGCGGGCTTTGCAACTGTTTGAAATCGAGTTGTCGGAATGCAGGCACGCCCGACAAATCAGCAGCGCCGGGGATCCGGCTGAAGCGTTCCAGCGGGTAGGGACCAAGGTGAAACGGCCGGTTCTTGCTGCTGAAAAAACGAAGACCCATTCTCAACCCCATGTCATTTGCGCATCCGCATCACGGCTCTATGCATGAGTTAACTAACCTGACCCTCGTGCGTGATGCAATGCGGGGCACTGGTGGCGCAGGTCAGGCGGGCTTGCGCGCGCAGCTGCGCATGGGCGGGGTCGTTGTTGCCAGCGATGCTCTGTTATCTGGGTGTGTTCGTTCCGGTCGATCTGATTCCTGTGGGCGTGATGTTCCCGCTGACAACCGGCATCACGAGACCCTGTGATGCGGGGCAGGGGTAACGAATATTCAGAACGACGGCGGCGTGCAGGCCGAGACGATCACGCAACCCTCGGTGCGGGTACTGCGGAACCGGTGGGGGATGCGGCAGACGGCAATTCGTTCGTGCCACTTTTAGGCGGTTGCCAGTGTCGATTTTTGTTTCCGGTTTTGTCTCTGACATGCTGGCCTCCTCCCATCGATCCTGAGGATATTTTGATGACAGTATTAGGCATTGATCATTTTCTACACATCATTGATTAGCGCTTTTTACACTGCTAGCGTCTCTTAACACGCGTCTCTATGTTTGACCCTTTATATAGTGCCTAATATCAAGGAGTTAGACTGGTTCCAGCTACCCGGAGGGTTCAATGACGACCAACAGTTCGATTCTATCACGGCGCACCGCCGCAATCCCGCGCGGCTTGGCAACGACAACCCCGATTTTCGTTGAAAAGGCGGAAAACGGCGAGCTGTGGGACGTGGAGGGCAACCGCTATATTGATTTTGCCAGCGGCATCGCGGTGACCAACACCGGCCATCGGCACCCCAAGGTTATGGCGGCGGCCGCCGCACAGGCCGAGAAATTTGCCCATGTCGCGTTTCAGGTGACCGGCTATGAAAACTATGTCGAGCTGGCCGAGCGTTTGAATGCGCTGGCACCTATCGAGAACGCGAAAAGCCTGTTTTTCACGACGGGTGCCGAGGCGACCGAAAACGCGGTGAAGATCGCCCGGGCGCACACCGGCCGGCAGGGGGTGATTGCCTTTACCGGTGCATTTCATGGCCGCACACAATTGACGATGGCGATGACGGGCAAGGCGGTTCCGTATCGCACGCGCGGCACGCCGCCCGCGGCTGGCGTGTATCATGTGCCGTTCCCGATCCCGCATCATGGCGTGACCGAGGAGCAATCGCTCAAGGGGCTGGCGCAGGTCTTCAAGGTTGAGATTGAGCCGTCGAATGTTGCGGCGATTGTCATCGAGCCGGTGCAGGGCGAGGGCGGGTTCTATCAGACCCCGGTGGCCTTCATGCAAGAACTGCGGGCGATTTGCGACNAGCACGGCATTTGCCTTGTCGCCGACGAAGTGCAGACCGGATTTGCCCGCACCGGCAAGGTGTTCGCCATCGAACACTACGGGATCGAGCCNGATTTGATCCCGGTTGCCAAAGCTCTGGGTGGTGGTTTTCCGATTTCCGGTGTGATCGGCAAGGCCGAAGTCATGGANTCTGTGGAGCCCGGCGGNTTGGGCGGCACCTATGGCGGCAACCCGATCTCGGTCGCGGCGGCNTTGGCGGTGCTGGATGTCATCGAGGAAGAGAAACTCTGCGCNCGCGCCGACCGGCTGGGCGCGATCATGGTCGAGCGCCTCAAGGGAATGCGGCAGAAGAACTCGCTGCGGCCCATCGGNGANGTNCGNGGGCTTGGCGCGATGGTCGCCTTCGAACTGGTCAAAGAGCGCGGCACCCACGTGCCGGACCCCGACGCAATCAAGCCTGTCGTCGCGGCGGCCTTGGATGCCGGACTAATCCTGCTAAGCTGCGGGTACTATGCCAACACAATTCGGATCCTCGCGCCGCTGACAATCGACGAGGGGCATCTGGAAGAGGGGCTGACGATGCTTGAAAAAGCACTACTAGCCTGAAAGAGTGAGAATCACAAAGCCAGAATCTTGGTTTTGCGTGTGGAATTGAGTTCCAAACAAGGAGGTAACAATGAAACTATTTACTTTGGCCACTTTTGCGGGGGCTATGGCCCTTGCAACGACGGCGACCGCCCAAGAGCGGTATGTAACCATCGGCACCGGCGGCCAGACCGGNGTTTATTACGTCGTCGGTCAGTCAATCTGTCGTTTGGTTAACCGTGGCACGTCCGATCACGGCATCCAGTGCACCGCACCTTCGACCGGTGGCTCGATTGCCAATATCAACGCGATCAACGCAGGCGATATGGACATGGGCGTTGCCCAATCCGACTGGCAGTTCCACGCGTTCAACGGCTCGTCGCAGTTCGAGGGTGCCGGCGTACCCGAGCTTCGGGCTGTATTCTCGGTCCATGGCGAGCCCTTCACNGTGCTTGCNCGTCAGGACGCCGAGATTTCGACNTTTGCCGATCTGNCCGGCCGCCGCGTAAACGTCGGCAGCCCCGGTTCAGGCCAGCGCGCCACGATGGATGTTGTGCTGGACGCGATGGGCATGANCACCGCCGATTTCGCTTTGGCATCCGANCTTGCTCCGGCNGAGCAATCGGCAGCTTTGGGTGACAACAACGTTGACGCGATTGTCTACACCGTTGGCCACCCGAATGGCTCGATCCAAGAGGCAACCTCGACGGTTGACGCTGTACTGGTGCCAGTTGACGGTCCGGAAATCGACGCTTTGGTCGAGGGTGCACCATACTACGCGCACGCCACGATCCCCGGCGGTATGTATGCCAACAACCCTGAAGGCACCGCCACTTTTGGTGTGCGCGCGACCTTCGTGACCTCGGCAAACGTGCCTGATGACGTGATCTACGAGATCGTCAAATCCGTGTTCGACAACTTTGACCGTTTCCGCGGCCTGCACCCTGCGTTCGCCAATCTGTCCGAGGAAGAAATGATCTCGGCTGGTCTGTCGGCACCGCTGCACCCGGGCGCTGTTCAGTACTACACCGAGCGCGGCTGGATGTAATTCCACGCATGATATCTGGTCCGGCACCTCGTGTGCCGGACCAGTCAAATGGGAGAGCCTATCGGGTCGAGACTGCGTTTCAAGACGCAGACCGGCCCCGCTGTAACCGCACAGAAAACAAGCGGAACGCGAACAGGGGGATAAGATGGACGACAAGAACCAACATCAGGCGGCCGCGGTAGAGGTCGAAGCCGAAGGGCGTGGAGGTCTCAGTCAGACCGAATTGGACCAACTGGTCGCATCGTCTGACACCGGCGCACGCGGCACCACCGGCCCGGTGGGCATGTTCGTCATGTTGGTGGCCCTTGCGTGGTCGCTGTTCCAGCTCTGGTTCGCGTCGCCGCTGCCGTTTATCTTCGGGTTTGGCGTGTTTAATGACACCCAGGCGCGGTCCATTCACTTGGCCTTTGCGATCTTCCTTGCCTTTGCAGCCTTTCCGTCGGCCCGCACCAAAACCCAGCTTGTGCTGGGCATCGGCGTGCCGTTCCTGCTGTGCTTTCTCTTTATGTATTCCGCCAAAGAGGGGACGCCGATCTGGTGGATACCTTTGGTGGCGCTGGCCGTTTCCGGTGCTGTCTGGGCCGGTTCGCCTAAAGACAAAATCCCTGCATGGGAATGGGCCTTGGCGGTGGTTGGTGCTTTGGCATCACTGTACCTGCTGGCCTACTACACAGAAATTTCCAGCCGCGTCGGCGCCCCGATCTTGCAAGATTTCGTTGTTGGTGTGATCGGTCTGGTTGTCTTGCTTGAGGCCACGCGCCGCGCACTTGGCCCAGCCTTGATGATCGTCGCTTCGGTGTTTTTGATCTACACGGTTCTGGGCCAATGGATGCCCAGCCTGATTTCGCACAAGGGCAACAACCTGTCGGAAATCGTCAACCACCAGTGGATCACCACGCAGGGTGTGTTCGGTATCGCGCTGGGTGTGTCGACGTCTTTCGTCTTCTTGTTCGTATTGTTCGGGTCGCTGTTGGACCGCGCAGGTGCGGGTAACTACTTTATTCAAGTCGCATTCTCGCTGATGGGGCATATGCGCGGCGGCCCCGCCAAAGCGGCGGTTGTCTCCTCGGCGATGACCGGCCTGATTTCGGGCTCATCGATCGCCAATGTGGTGACCACCGGCACATTTACCATTCCGTTGATGAAGAAAGTCGGCTTTTCCGCTGAAAAAGCGGGCGCGGTCGAGGTTGCCAGTTCGGTCAATGGCCAGATCATGCCACCGGTGATGGGCGCGGCGGCGTTCTTGATGGTCGAATACGTGGGCATCCCGTATTTCGACGTCGTGCGCCACGCCTTCCTGCCTGCTGTGATCAGCTATATCGCGCTGGTGTATATCGTTCACCTCGAGGCACTTAAGGCCAATATGCAGGGCTTGCCACGCGCCTATACTCCGCCGCCGCTGCTGCGCCGGTTGATGGGCACGGCGTTCATTATCGCGGGCATCTGTGCGCTGTCGTTTGCCGTCTACTACGGCATGGGCTGGCTGCGCCCCGCGTTCCCCGAAACCGCCAGCTACATCATCTTTGCTTTGCTGACCGCCGCCTATGTCGGGTTGATGTGGATCGCCTCACGCGAAGAACCGCTGGAATTGGATGACCCGAATGCGCCAGTGACCGAGCTACCCTTGCCCGGTCCCACCGTGCGATCCGGTCTGCACTACATCCTGCCGGTTGTGGTGCTGGTTTGGGCGCTGATGGTCGACCGTTTGTCACCGGGTCTGTCTGCCTTCTGGGCTACATCCTATATGATCTTCATCCTGCTGACGCAGCGCCCGATTATGGCGATCCTGCGCGGGCAGGGCGGTGATCTGGCGAAAGAAATCGTCAACGGAGGCAAGGACCTGATCGACGGTCTTGTCACCGGTGCCCGCAATATGATCGGCATCGGTATCGCCACGGCGACCGCCGGTGTGATCGTGGGTGCTGTCAGCCAGACGGGTGTCGGCTCGGCTTTGGCGGATGTGGTCGAGGTTCTCTCGGGCGGTAATATCCTTGCCATCCTGGTGCTGACCGCGATCTTGTCGCTGATCCTTGGTATGGGCTTGCCGACGACCGCGAACTACATCGTTGTGTCGGCACTGCTGGCACCGGTCATCGTGACCTTGGGCCAGCAAAACGGCCTGATTGTGCCGCTGATCGCTGTGCATCTGTTCGTGTTCTACTTTGGCATCATGGCCGATGTGACGCCGCCTGTTGGTCTGGCCAGTTTTGCCGCCGCCGCCGTCTCTGGCGGTGATCCGATCAAAACCGGCGTTGTGGCGTTCTTTTATTCGCTGCGTACCGCCGCGCTGCCGTTCCTGTTCATCTTCAACACCGAGCTGCTGTTGATCGGCGTTTCATGGGGGCAGGGGATATTCATCTTCATTGTCGCGACCGTGGCGATGTTGCTATTCGCCGCCGCGACGCAGGGTTGGTTCCTGGCTCGCAACCGGTTCTACGAATCCGCGTTGCTGCTGTTGATCGCGTTTACGCTGTTCCGTCCCGGCTTCTGGATGGACATGGTCTACCCGCCCTATGCGGTACAAGCGCCCACCGAACTGGTGGCTGCGGCTCAGGCCACGGCACCGGGGTCGGAACTGCGCCTGCGTGTGGCTGGGGTCAATGATCTGGGTGACCCGTTGGAGTTTGTTGCCGTCTTGCCGATTGGCGAAGGGGCCACAGGCGAAGAGCGACTGGCCAGCGCCGGGCTCGATCTGATCATCAATCCGGACAGCGTGATCATCGACAACGTGTCCTATAACTCACCTGCGCAGAATGCCGGTCTGGATTGGGATCAAGAGGTGCTGGAAGTCCTGCAACCCGTTGAAGTTCCGACCAAATACTGGATGTTCATCCCTGCGTTGCTCTTGTTGGCCGGGGTTGTGATGATGCAGCGCCGCCGTACACAAAACGCCCCAGCCTGAGAGGAAGAGACATGTTTGACACTATCCTTCTGACACTCGACCTAGAGCATCCTGCGTCTTGGCACAAAGCCCTGCCAGCGGCGATCAAACTCTCGCAGGATTGGGGGGCGACCCTGCACGTTCTGTCGGTCGTGCCTGGGTATGGATCGTCGCTTGTCGCCGCCAGTTTCCCGCCCGATTTCGAAGCGCAAACCTTGGTAAAGGCCAAGGTTCACCTTGATGACATTCTGGCCAAAGAGGCCGGGGGCGTTGAGGGAATTCAGGCGCATGTCGGGCATGGCAAGGTCCATGAGGTGATCCTGGAGACGCTGACCAAAACGGGGGCCGATCTGGTTGTCATGGCCAGCCATGCGCCGCACGCAATTCGGGAATTCCTTGTGGGATCAAGTGCTGACCGCGTCGTGCGCCGCTCGCCTATTTCCGTCCTTGTGATAAGGGATTAAGAGGGTCGTAGAATTTCAGGAGAAATTACCACAATGACCCCCTTCGCAATCGCCGGCGTGCAAATGTACGTCAATGCCCTGCAGTCGAACGTTGATGGCATGTTGCAGCGTCTCGACATCTTGATGGCGCGATTCCCGTGGACGCAGATGGTGCTGTTTTCTGAACTGGCCCCCTATGGCCCGCTGCCACGGTTTGCGCAGCCCTATCTGAACGACGATCTGGCGCGGCTTCAGGATGGGGCGCGCAAGCACAACGTCTGGCTGATCCCCGGCTCCATGTTTGAAAAAGACGAGGCGGGGCTGATCTACAATACGGCCTCGGTGATCGACCCCGACGGCAATCTTGTACGGTCTTACCGCAAGATGTTTCCGTTCCGCCCCTATGAGACAGAGGTCACGGCCGGCACCGAGTTCTGCGTCTTTGATGTTCCGAATGTCGGGCGGTTCGGTCTGATCGATTTGCTATGATATCTGGTTCCCTGAGACCACGCGCCAGTTGACCGCACAGGGTGTCGAAGTGTTGCTGCATCCGGTTCTGACGGGCACGGCTGATCGCGATGCCGAACTGGCGATTGCCCGCGCAACGGCGGCGCAATTCCAGTGTTATGTGTTTGACGTCAACGGCTTGGGCGCTGGCGGCAATGGCCGCTCGTTGGTTGTTGATCCGGGGGCGCTGGTTCTGCACCAATCGGCAGGCCAGGAAGACATGTTCCCCATTGAGGTGGATCTGTCACAGGTTCGCCGCCAACGCGAAACCGGGATGAAGGGGCTGGGACAGGTCCTCAAATCCTTCCGTGATCGCAGCGTCGATTTCTCGGTCTATGACCGGGCGTCGGGAACCGATGCCTATTTGCACGGGCTGGGCAAACTGGAAATGCCGCAGCAACGCTCGCAAAGCGGCCTCAATTTGCGCGACTCCAGTGTCACCAGTGGCGCACACCAAACGATGGGTCCGCCGTTCGACGGCGACCATGGCATTCCGGCTTTGCCGGGTACGAAAAAGACGGGCTGATCTGGGCTGCGAGCGGACACTCTCTCGCGGCCTCCGGATCGGCCCTCACAGGAGAATTCGATGCAGTCTGTAGGCGACTATTATTCAGCCGTTCAGCTTCGCACTGACCGTTGGAGTGCGCTGCGAGAAAAATTGGATGAGCTGGAACGCTCACCCTCGGGGCGGCACGCAAAAACGCTGCGCGAAGAGGTAGCCTCCCTTTTTGAATCGCTTGATGCCATCGAGAGGTATTGGGCCTTTCCCGGCACGGCCGCTTTCCTTCAAATGCGCGGCCAGTTTGAAAATGACGGCATCCCGGATGTGGCCTTTGCAGTGCGCCGTGTCGCTCTGGCGCTGGTCTCAGGCGCGTATCGGCGGCGCACTATTCCGCTGGAAACCGATAGCGTTGACCTGGAAGACCACGAAGACGACGCCATGTTGTCACCTGACACGCGGGCGATTTCCAAGCCGTATTTTGAGGTGATTATCGTTGACGATGTCAACGAGCAACAAGAGCGTTGGCTCAAGTCCAATATGAGCGGGATGCGTCGCCCCGAAGACGACTTTACCTATGAGGCGGTCGTCGTGCCCAGTATGCAAGATGCGCTGATTGGTGTGTTGTTCAATCACAATGTGCAGGCGGTTGTCGTGCGCCCCGGTTTGCGGATGCAATCTGACGTTGATCTGCCGATCTTGAAAAATTTCCTGAACCCGGCCCGCGAGTTGGAAGACACGCGGCCCGAAAATTACGGCCCCGAATTGTGCCGGTTGATCGCGCGGGTGCGGCCCGAACTGGATATCTATCTGGTCACCGACCGTTCTGTCGAGGATATCGCCGGTATGGAACTGGGTGTCTGTCGCCGCGTTTTCTATAATCAAGAGGACTTCCTCGAACTTCATCTGAATATCCTGCGCGGCGTGCAAGCCCGGTTCAAAACCCCGTTCTTTACTGCGCTCAAAGAGTACTCCAAACAACCGACCGGTGTGTTCCACGCCATGCCGATCAGCCGCGGCAAGTCGATCACTCGGTCGCATTGGATTCAGGACATGGGGGCGTTTTATGGCCCCAATATCTTCCTTGCCGAAACCTCAGCGACGTCGGGCGGGCTTGATAGTTTGCTGGAGCCGGTCGGCCCGATCAAAGAGGCGCAGGAACTGGCGGCGCGGGCCTTTGGCGCGAAACAGACCTTCTTTGCCACCAACGGCACCTCGACCTGTAACAAAGTGGTCGTGCAGGCGCTGGTCAAACCCGGTGATATTGTCCTGATTGACCGTGATTGCCACAAATCGCACCACTACGGCATGGTTTTGTCAGGGGCGCAGGTGCGCTATCTCGATAGCTATCCGCTGAATGAATATTCGATGTACGGTGCGGTGCCGCTGAGTGAAATCAAGCGCATGCTGTTGAAATACAAGGCCGAGGGCACGCTGCACAAGGTGCGGATGCTGTTGCTGACCAACTGCACATTTGACGGCATTGTCTATAACGTCGAACGGGTGATGGAGGAATGCCTCGCGATCAAGCCCGACCTGATTTTTCTGTGGGACGAGGCGTGGTTTGCCTTTGCCAGATTTGGCCCGACCTACCGGCGGCGCACCGGCATGAATGTCGCCAATACCCTACGCGAGAAATTCCGCACCGAACGGCACAAGAACGCCTATGAGGCGCAGCAGCTGGCGCTCGAGGGGGCGGATGAGGCGACGCTGCTGGCAACACGCCTGATCCCGCCGCCGGACGCGCGGGTCCGTGTTTATACGACGCAATCGACGCATAAAACGCTGACCGCATTGCGCCAAGGGTCGATGATCCACGTCAATGATCAAGATTTCAAGGGCGAGGTCGAGGCGTCGTTCCACGAAGCCTATATGACCCACACCTCGACCAGCCCGAACTATCAGATCATTGCATCACTGGATGTCGGGCGGCGTCAGGTTGAGTTGGAAGGCTTTGAATTCGTTCAACGGCAGGTCGAAGCCGCGATGTCGATGCGCCGTGCAATTTCGACGCATCCCTTGTTGATGAAGTACTTCAAGGTGCTGACTGCCGGCGACATGATCCCCGAAAAGCATCGCGAAAGCGGCATCACCAGCTATTATGATCCCGACCAAGGCTGGACTGACACTTGGGACTGCTGGGCGAATGATGAATTCGTGCTGGATGCGACCCGCGTGACTTTGGCGGTGGGTGGCACCGGATGGGATGGCGATACCTTCAAGACCGAGATCCTGATGGATAAATACGGNATCCAGATCAACAAGACCTCGCGCAATACGGTGTTGTTCATGACCAACATCGGCACGACGCGGTCCTCGGTCGCCTATCTGATCGAGGTTTTGGTCGAGATCGCGAAATCACTGGACGATCGGCTGGACGACGCCTCGAATATGGAGCGGCTGGCGTTCGATAAGCGCGTCAAGAACCTGATGGAGGACTTGCCGCCCTTGCCGGATTTCTCGCGCTTTCATGATGCGTTCTGCGCCGGTGCCAGCAATGGCGAGGGCGACATTCGCTCGGCATTTTTCCTCAGTTACGATGAGGAAAACTGCGATTACATGGAGATTGAAGGGTCGTTGCGTAAGGCGTTGGAAAACGGGGAGGAATTCGTTTCGGCGTCGTTCATCATCCCCTACCCACCCGGGTTTCCGATTCTGGTTCCCGGCCAAGTCATCAGCCGTGAAATCCTCGAATTCATGCGGGCGCTCGATGTCAATGAGATTCACGGCTACCGTGCTGATCTGGGGTTGCGGGTCTTTACAAAAGAGGCGTTGGAACGACACACCGAAAAACACTCAGTCGCCGTCTTGAAGGGAGCATGAGCAATGGCCAAGGAACTGAAAAACATTTCCGAAATTCGGCGGTTTTTTCATCGAAACGAGGATCCTATTTACTTTGTTTCGGCGACGAATTTCAACCTGTTGGGCCTTGATGAATGGTGTAAAAACTTCAAGTATATCAGCTATATAGATACCTATGACGGCCGCCACCCGAACGTCTTTTGCCCCTCGGACAGCCTCATGTCGAATTCCAGTCCATTGAGGATATCAACAATTATCTGTTGCAGCACAAAGAGGTCATCGACCTCGTAAAACGGCGCGGGGGCAAACCCAAATTCGTGTTCCTGATGTTCGATGCCGAAACCGAACGGCTGGTCAAGGAACTGGGTGGCGAGGTCTGGTTCCCCAAGGCCAAGCTGCGCACCAAAAT
>JGI24724J26744_10002900_pt1 | contig 11248 bp, 22 predicted proteins | sample Cruoilmetagenom7_FD_26744 | JGI IMG/M metagenome (IMG submission 26744)
GAAACAGGTTTAAGAGAAAATATAAACCTAAATACTGTTGAAAAAATACTTGATATTTTAGATACTGAAATTAAGTTTGTTAATCGCGAATAGGATATGTTAAATATTCATGCAGCACCTTATGAAGCTCAACAGGTTCAGCGAATTTATTTAATTTACTGTCAAGAACTACGAGAGCGGAAGTGAGGGCATAAGTCTCAATTATACGCCCCATTTTAGAACGCCCTTTGTACTTTGAGAAATCACAGTACTTAGGGTTATTTATTACCCCATGTATTCTACAAATTGAGGGTCTTATTTCATAAATACTACAAGCCCCTTTGTCATCTAACAACGGGCAAGCTTTTTGCTTAAACGGTAAATTATCAATACCTACTTCATTTAATTTTTTAAGTTGTTTATAATTCACAGGTACATTCATTTGCTCAATGAATGAGTAAATAAAACTAGCTTCATAACTGCTAATTGTTATTTCAGAATTACAACAAAAATTACAACCTTTAGAACAGGTAAATTGTTTTTTTAATCCTGATTTTTCTAGCATATTATCAAGATTGAAATATACAAATTCAACCATAGCTTGCACCCCGTTTTCTTTCAATTCTTTTTCAAGCATTGGAGTAAATCTTTGAACAGCTTCAAGGAGTATTTTTTTAGAATTTTCATCTTTTAACCAATCCATTATTTACNTTTTTTNGAATAGTGATTCTTAATTATATTATTAATTCCTGCTCTCTCTTCTACCGTAAGGCGTTGAAATTTAAAATGCGTAAAACTAATGAGTTTATCTTCAAATTTTTCTAAAACTTTCTTCAAAGGTACTGCGTCAATCTTAGCAAGTTTTTTGCCGAAGTTTCCGTAAATTCTATGTCCTCTTAATTGATAATACAATTTAGATAAATCAATTTCTATATTACGATTTCGACCTGCTCTATATTTATAATAGCCACTTTTTATATTCGCGTCTCTTAGTCTATTTCTATTTTCAGGATAACGTTCATTTATATTTCTTTGCTGTAATTCTGAACAAGTAACCCAACGTAAATTAGAATAGTGATTATTAGTGTAATCATCTTTAATATGCTCAACATAAATCTTCTCTTTATTGTTAGGTTTTTCAAGGAACATTAAACCTACTAATTTATGAATATAAATTGTTTTTTGATACTTTACTTTATTTCCGAAAAGCCCTGTATAGGTAACACTAAAATCTGTAAATAGATGAGGTGATTTCTTAGTTGTTCTAGTGGCAAGCGTCCTACCTTTTAAAGTTCTTTTATATAAACCATAGATACCATGATATACTTCTATGGTTCGTGGCAAAGACCTAATATCTCCAAATTCAGAAATTTCATACAATCCTTTAAATTCAGGATAGATATTTACAGTTTTCCACTTCATAAAACCTATTTAGAATTTCTTAAAAACTGAGGGTTTTTTGATTTGTAATTATAAATATCTTCTATAACCTCTAAGTAATCTTTTTTACTGTTTAAATCAATTAATTTAGACCTTTGATGCGGTAATCTTTTTAAGAAAATATCCATATCAAATTTTTCATTTCTAAAGAGTGCTAACATTGCAGAAACAAAACTACGTCTTCTGTACCCCTCATAAAATTCTTTCATTGTAGCTATTTTTCTAGCTTGCTCTAAAAACTTTTCTTCATGAGTTATTTGGAATAAACCATCTTTAAATTCAGGGGAAGTATTCTTAGAGGAACTACCTGTTAACATCCCTCTCATTTCAGCATGTGAAAAACCGTATTTATTTTTGTATTCGCGATATTTTATATAGTCAAGTTTCCCCATTTTACAGTAGCCTTGCATGTAGTCATTCATACCCCAATTTGACATATTACTATTAAGCCTTTGAACATCCTGTAAATCATAATTTTTATTAATAATATAATATACAGGTAAACCTAACTCTAAACAATTTAAGAAACGGTGCTGACCATCAATAATTTGGAATTTACTATTAACTATAATAGGGATTCTTAAATATTTTTCTTTCATAGATTTTTTTAAACGGGATAAGTGAAGCGCATTTATAATTCTATTCCCGCTTATGCTTTCAAAGAGTTTATAATCGTTTGTTTTATAAACCGCAGAAACTTCATCGTTATAAATTTCATCCTCTTTTAAACCCTCTCTTTCTTTAACTTTTTGCTGTATTACATCCATAATTTTTAATTTAATATATTTTCCATTTTAAACCCATCATACACTGATATTCCTATATTTAAAAACATTTTTTTATTACCTATGATTGATAATTGAATTTGATGAGTTTCTCCATCAATTTCTATTTCTCCTAAAGGAGTAGCAACATTTGGAGCAGTTTTATTTTTCCTTTTGACTTCCGTTAGCGCTTCCGCAGCTTTAGAAGCAGAAACGCCAAGCAGTTTAAAAGCTGCATCCTTATTAAGCCCTGCTGAAAAATCTCCTTTTTTGCTTTTTAAAAATTCCTTAAAAGCTTTTAATAAAAANTCTTCGGTNATACCGTTAANTTTTTTGTCTTTTTCTTCTTTCATATTAAATTAGTATTAATTGTAAATTATCATTTTGATACATCCTTATAATTTTTTTAGCGTAGGCTTTATTGAAGTAAATTTTTCTATTGATTTCAGAAAAAACAGGTCTTCTACCTTTTAAAGAATTTTTCTCTAAAAAAGTATAACCTGACAAATAAGTATTGCTATATTTCTGTTTGATACTATAACATTGTTTATGGCGGGTATTTTTAAACCATTCTAAAATCTTTAACTTATTTTCTTTATTCAAATAATCTACATCACTAAGTTTTAATTTGAATGGTTTAATACCTTTAAAATTTATTGAATTTGGNGAAACGTAACATCTTAATACTTGATTGTTATCGTAAATAACAGCAGGATTTGGAATACCCTCANCTCCTATTAATCTAATTTCAATACCGCAAAATTTAAATAGCGAGATAATTTTAGCATTTCTTATCTCATAGGAACGTTTTTTTTCTTTCATAGGGGTTAAGTTTCTTTTACATATTTTTTATAANAACTCTCAAATGTAATGAGAAAAAACGGACATGGCAAGTTTTGAAAGATGAAAATGTCTTNAATGTCNCATAAAATGTATTGTATTTACCTAGTAAAGTCGAGAAAATGTCGGTAAAATCTGTTAAATATAAATAAGTTAAATCGTTAAAAACTGAGTAAAGATAAGGGGTNTAAAGTTTTTTTATTTAACCTTATTTTTTATCTTTGAGAATAGCCTTATAGCTTGAATATCCTTTTTATACGCTTATTATATCAATTAATAGTTTCTTTTTAGTATCTTTGCCTTAGATGTCTTTCTTTTATGGCTTTATAAGTCAATCAAATCGAGAAAATGTCGGTAAAATAAATATTAACTTAAATTCTAAAAAATTATGACTATCAAGTATCGAATTAAATCAGAAAAAGATAATGCTAGTATCTATTTGGTATTTCTTAACGGTAAAAATAACTGTTATTGGAGAAATATACAATTTATTAAATGTAATCCTAAAAATTGGGATAATAAAAAGGGACAATTTAAAGCTACTATTAACGAGCCTGAACATTATATTTTAAACTCTAAACTATTAGGTTTAAAAGCACTTCTGTCTATGGAATTTTCTTTAGATTCTGCCGATGGTGAAATTATTGATGCGGAATGGATTGATAATAAAATATATAGTTATTTCAAGCAAGAGAAAAAAGGAAACAGAGAAAAAATATATCTATATGACTTCATTAAAACATGGTGGGAAGAAAATAATGGAAAACTTATTAACAAATCAAGTGACGAACCAATTTCAGAAGCAGCTAATGATGGGTATAAAAACGCAATCCAAGTTATTAAGGATTTTGAAAAAAATCAAAAACATTATTCAAAATTCAAATCTATGGATTCTAAATGGCATAAAACATGGGTTGATTATTTACTAAATGTTAGAAAGTTTAGTTATGGAACTGCTAAATTTCAACACAGAAAACTTAAATATATTCTAAATGTAGCTGAATCTAATTATGAAATTAAAATAAGCTCTTTTTTTAAATCTAAAGATTTTTTAATACCTAACAAAACAAAGACTATGTTAAAAGTAGAAGAATTATTTTTAACAATAGAACAATTAGATATTTTAATGTCAGACGAATTAACTTCTAAACTTTCCAAAGCTCAAATTCGTTCGCGCGATATATTAGTTGTTTTATGTTGGACGGGTATTAGATATGGGAATTACAAAAGATTAACTGAAATGTACAAAGGTGGTGATTATATAGATGTAATGACAACAATAAAAACTAATGCTGTTGTTACTATCCCGTTATCTCCTGCTGTTAAAGTTATTATTCATAATAATAACGGTAAACTACCGAAAGCTGAAAATCAAGGTGGGTTTAATCTTAAAATTAAAGAAGTTTGTAAATTAGCAGGCTTCAATAGGGAAGTGATAGTAAGTATCAAAAGCAAAGATAAGAGTGATGATGTTAGAGCAAAACCAACTTCAACATTTTTCTATAATGGTGTAAAGTCTCACATAGGGAGAGGTTCATTTGCTACTAATATGTATGGTAATATTTCAGACCAAGCTATAATGGCAATTGCAGGGTGGTCTTCACTTCAACAAATGAAAGATTACGTAAAAGACCAATTAAGAGGTAAAGTAGTTGAAGCTGTTGAATTTTTTAAAACAGAAGAAGAAAAATATAAAGACAGATACAAAAAAGGAACTAATCTTAAAACTGTTTAATCATGGAAAAAGGAACTTACAANGAATCCGCAAAACGATTTACAGCCGTTTTAAAAGAGTTAAATATAACTAAATATAGATTTGCTAAGGTTATTGGTTATAAAAGCCCTAGTACAGCTTCAAAGCTTGCTGANGGCAGAACAAGCATAACTCATAAATCAGCAACTAGATTTATTGAAGTATTNCCTCAGTTAAATTTTAATTATTTAATAGGAACGGAAGATAAAATTTTAGCGAGTAAACCAATTCAGACTTTACAGCGAAATATTCAAAAAGGTAAAACTGAAAATGAAAATGAGATTTTAAATAATAAACTTGATTTACTATTTGATAAATTAGATAAAATTGAAAAGCTTTTAAAAAAGAGTTAATTAGATTAATTCTAAATTAATATTAAAATGTGTAAGATGTCCGATTTTACACATTTTTTTTTTAAATTTGATACCCTTTTATATTTTTTTAACAAAAAAAAGAAGCTGCTTATGAATGTAATTCCAACAAATAAATGTCAGCAAATTAAAACCCTGAGACTTAAATTAGCGTTATTAAACTGTAACAAAAATGAACTTTCTCNACAGGTGTTTAAAGAAAAAAGAAACTTATTAAGAAACGAATTATATGCTGCGGTCTCAAACAATTTACGCAGGCGGTGTAGTTAACTATACTGCATAAAAAAACCGCTTTCGAGCGGTTTTTCTTTTTTTACTTTTTTGAATCTGCTCCTATTTCTAAGAGCATCTTTATACCATCCATTTCACACGCAGTCGTTTCTAAACGTCCATCAATATTTTTCATAGCTTCAAGTATCTCTTCATTTTTTTCAACTAGCACCCTTAACAAAGGCATTAGCTTTTTAATAATATCTGCGGATATTTTCTCTTCAGCATCTTTTACAATAGTTAATCGAGATTTTTTTGAAAATTTATTCTGCTCTAATTGGATAGAATTAATCACAACCTCTAAGAATTTCAATTTTGTAGTTGGGATTTGGGTCGGGTCTTTTTCGTAGGCTAAAATAGTTTTTCTGTTAACTCCTACTCTGTCGGCTAATTGTTCCTGCGTTAGCCCAAGCTCCTCTCGAACTTTTTTTAAGTCTAAATTTTTTGTCATAGTACACTTTTTAAATTACGTTCGATTCCTTTATTTTTTAAGGGCGGAATCTCCCTTATATATAAGAAAGTCCAAAAACGGACAATTTTTTCTTGCAAATGTCCAAAATTGGACTTACATTTGTCTGTATTGTGACACAAAGTTACTTTATTTTTTACAATTACACAAACNCAACCTATGATTTTAAAAGGAAACCTTAGAATTAACTACAAATTAAGTATAACAAAAAACGTAGATAGCTATATAGCTTTATTAAAATTTCAGCACCCAAATAAGAATTGGTACACTAAGGATTTTGTGATTAGAAATACAGTAAAAGAATTAGTTGAGTTCTTTCAAAAAAATTACAACATAGAAATACAAACCGATAACCTAAAAAAATTAGATGAATCGAGATATAAAACTAAAGCAAGTTAAAAAAGCATGGGAACTGTTGGAAATGCCCGAAAATTTATCAGCAAAAAAAAGAGTAGAACTGATAATGAATTGGAATCAACAGCGAATAAATTATGTGCTACATAATGGCAGAAGACAAAAAAATAACGGACATGACTTAGAACTTTTACATAATGCTATTAAACAAGCTTTAAAAGATGTTCGTTCGGATTTATTAATAACCATTAAAGAAATTGAAAAAACATGGAAGATGAAATGAAAAATTCAAGTATAACAATTCAAAATGTAACTGTTGGCGATTTTGAAGATAGAATTAAAGAAATTGTTTCAAACATTATAGCTCCTTTAAAAGAAGAGCTTAGTATGTTCCTTGAAAAGAAAGTTTATTCTACAACGGAAGCTGCTAAACTCTTAGATATTACCGCGAGGACTGTTAATAGGCATTGTAAAAACGGACGTATTAAAGCATCTAAACGAGGACATAATTACAGAATAAAACACCAAGATTTAATGAATTTTATACAGGTACAAAATGGATAACTTCTACATACTTTCAGGCGACACAACGGAAATAGGCGATTATTTTCAAGAGCAAGGATATGAGCATCTAACTGATATTGATAAGACTTTTTCTCATGTCGTGATTAGCACAAAACAACAATTTTATTTTTTCATTCCTGAACATTGGATAAAACAAACTAAAAACCGTATTAAAATACAAGCTAGAGAGAAATGTACCGAAGTAAGTTTTAAAGATTTTAAAACATTTAATGAAGCTCAAAAAAAATTAATCTTAAATCAAAATTAACATGGCAACAGCAAACAAACCATTAACAGGACATTGGAAAAAACAATTTGATTATGAACATTTAGGGGCTTACAGTTTAGCAGATTCAGATGATGAAGCAAAAGCGAATTATACGCCTATAAATGTTACAATAAAAAAGCTAGGTCGTAAGACTGTCAAAACAGAACGAGGTGCTGAAGATTGTTTCGTTTGTTGGTTTGAAGAAAAAATAGGGGGAGAAAATAAACCTATGATTTTAAATAAAACCAACTCTAAAATTATGGAAGAACTATACTCCGCTAATATTAAACATTGGATAGATAAAAAAGTTCAATTATATGTTGACTTAAAAATTAGAGCGCAAGGGGGCGAGATTACAAAAGGACTAAGATTTAGAGACGTAAAAACTCCATTACCAAAACCAAAAGAAAAACCTGAATTAACTCCAAAACACCCTAAATGGGACGGGGCAAAAAAAAGCGTCCAAGAGGGGACAATCACTTTCGAGGGGTTACAAAAACATTTCAAAATAACTAAAGCAAATTTTACGCTACTTAAAAAAGCTAAATAACTATGTGGTTTGATGTAGAGCAAAACACAGATGAATGGTTTGAATTAAGAAAAGGACATATAACGTCTTCAAAATTCAACGTCATAATGGTTAACGCTTTTGATAAGGATAAAAAATTCGTTGCTACTAGAGCTTTNAATCCACCTGCTGTAAAGTATGCTCAGAAATTAGCTTTAGAAAGAGTTACAGGACGTAGAAGAGAAGATAATTATACTTCTAAAGCAATGGATGACGGTCATATTTACGAACCTATTGCTAGAGAACTTTATGAAATTGAAAAATTATACGAGGTTACAAATGGCGGCTATAATGAACTAGGGTGGATTGGCGACAGTCCTGACGGAAATGTAGGAGCTAATGGNTGTATTGAAATTAAATGCGTGATTTCAGACACACAATGGGAGCGATTAAAAAAAGGCGGTATTGATAATACCTATAAATGGCAAATACAAGGTCATTTATGGCTAGGAGATAAAGATTGGTGCGATTTTGTTAGTTACTGTCATGCAAGTGAATTTGTGGACGATAAACGGCTTTATATACATCGAGTAGAACGTGATTNTGAAATGATACATCAATTAATTATGAGAGCCAACGAATTTAACAAATTAATAAATAAACATATTCAAATTTTAAAACAATAAAAAAATGGTAAACAAAGTAATACTTATTGGAAATTTAGGTGGAGACCCTGAATTAAAAACATTTGACGGCGGTGGGAAACAAGTAAAGTTTTCATTAGCAACCTCAGAATCATACAAGAAAAAAGATACAGGAGAAAAGGTTACTAATACAGAATGGCACAATATNGTAGTAGGTAATCCAAATCAGGCTGATGTAGTTATGCAATACCTTTCAAAAGGAGATAAAATCTATTTAGAGGGTAAAATTAAATATCGTAGTTGGGATGATAAAGATGGAAACAAAAAATACATGACCGAAATTCATNTGATGCANTTTTCATTTTTAACCACAAAAGGAGAAAAAACAGAAACAGCTCCAAATAAAGAAAATGCACCTGCNGTTGATGACGATTTACCATTTTAAAAAGACCTAATCCTAATGGCTGAAAATAAAAAATCTTTCATTTTATACCGTGATATAATTACGACTGTTGAACAACTAACTGANGANCAAGCAGGGAAATTATTCAAGCATATATTACGGTATGTTAATGACTTGCAACCCACCCTTGAAGATGTGTTAATGCGGGTTGCATTTGAGCCAATACGTCAACAATTAAAGAGGGATTTAGAAGCTTATAATAGGGTTGTAACCCGTAACAAGGTCAACGGCAGTAAGGGTGGGAGACCAAATAAACCCAAAAAACCCAATGGGTTAAATAAAAACCCAAACAAACCCAAAAAAGCCGATAATGATAATGATACTGATAATGATACTGATAATGATACTGATATAAATAAAAAAAACTTTTATAAAAAAAGTTTGTCAGCAACTAACGTTGCTAACGTGCCACCTGATGAAATAGTCTTTTACAAAATAGCTATTATGTTTTGGCAATTATTTAAAGAAAATCAAGAAAGTAGAAATATAAATACTACAGTTTTAGATAGAGCAACCAACACATGGGTTAGAGATATAAGACTTATGATGACATCTGACAAAAGAAGTAAGCAAGAATTAAGAGCGGTTTACGAACTTTTAAAGCGAGATACTTTTTGGCAGGAACGGGTAATGTCAACAAAAAAATTAAGAAAAAATTTCGATAGTTTAATAATGCAAGCAAATGGAAAAAAAGGAAATAGAAATCATAACGCCAAAGGGGTTAGTGACGAGTACATTCAAGGAATTGCTGACGACCTACAATCCTGACAATTCAAAACGTTTGTTAAGTAGAGTTACAAATGTAAATCTCGCAATTAAAGCAAACACACCTAGCGTTTCTGCTATATCACGGGCGTTTGGAGATTTAAAAGCAGAAGCGATGATTAAATTATGGTTAATTAATTTAAATGCTGTTACATCTGTAAACAGTCCTTTATCAGAACTGCAAATTAATGAAATCGCATTTTATATCGTAAGTGATTATCGAAATTTAACAATAGCTGATTTGCATGTAATTTTCACAAATGCAAAAAAAGGTAAGTATGGTTCGTTCTATGAAAATTTATCACTAGACAAAGTTATGTCGTGGGTTAATGAATACAACCTTGAACGTGAACAAGCGTATGCTAATAATTCNTACCAACAGCACATGCAGCAAAAAGAATCAGGTTCAGAACCTAGAAATTCAGAAACGACAGTTAAGGGNTTAATGGATGAAATCAAACGAAATGAAAAAAAATAGAACCAAAACAATCATGGATTCCCATGAAGTTTATATAGAANAATTAAAACGAGCCGTTACGCATGAAGATTACAGTATGGCTTATTTACTTGAAATGCAAAAGACAACAAAAAAATTAGCTCGATTTGCAGATTACTATAAGGTTTACACAAATGAAATTAATAGAAGAAAAAAACAAATGTAATGAGCGAAAATCTATCAAAAATAGAACAAATTGAAGATGTGAAAAAATCTGATTTAGTAGATATACTATTAGACCAACTATCAAGATTAAAAAAGGTAATAGTTAAAGCACATGAACAAAATTATTTAACAGTAAAAGTAACTGTTGAAGTAGGAGACGATATTTTACAATTAAGTTTTACAGAAGAACATATTAGAGATTTATTTGAGACTGAAACTAAAATCTTAGAACAGAATTTAGATTTTGTTAAAAATATAGATGAGGATTTCATGGCATTTAAAATTTTTGATTGATAAATGGCAAGGGCTAAAAAATTCACACTCCCACTTGATACTGTAATTGAAGTTGTAGTAACTAATGGAGCTACTGTTAAAAAAAAAGAAATGAAATACAGCGAAGCTCTTAATTTAAAAAAAATAAAAGGGTGGAGATATGAATTTTATCAGGTCGGTTTTTGTACTAAAAAAGCAACAGAAGAGAATATTTAATAACTTAAATTTATAATATGAAAATTCAATTTATTTCAAATCGTTATTATTTAACAGATAGCGATAATAATAAAATTAAAATGATACCTGCTGAATACAAAGATTTTGCATTAAAACTTAAAATAGAGGATTTAAGTAAGAAAAGATTAACGTTAAATGAACGGTTACAGCTTGAAATAATGCGATTTAAAAGCCATTTNCGTATTTCTGAACAATATGTATGGGAATTAATTAAAGGACGTACATTTCGCTCTATTAGGTTTGTATCAGTAAAATTTGGGGATGATAGACATGAAGCTTCTTTTGACGGTCTGCATATTGTTTGCCCTAAGAAACTTTTTCAACTCGCTTACAAAGCTCTATATCCCTATCGAAAAATAAAATCAATGAGTTAAAAAAAAATGTTACATTTATGCCTTTAAAAATNTAATCCTTAAATGAAATTTCAAAGTACACACAATTTAGATTTTCTTTCCCGTCCCTACCCTCAAAAAATAAAAGACGGTTANAATTGGCAACAGTTTAAAATTGGAACAGTNGAGGGNTTATGGTGTTACGAAAATAATGCTTATAACATTTTAGCTTTTGATAATAAAGAAAAAAACAACGGACATTTTACAGATGTAATGGAATGGTTTCAGCACTC
>JGI24724J26744_10002902_pt1 | contig 11236 bp, 4 predicted proteins | sample Cruoilmetagenom7_FD_26744 | JGI IMG/M metagenome (IMG submission 26744)
AAATGTCCTTTTTTATGCACTCCATGGTCAATAGGAATATCTAAATCATTTAATGTTTTTAAATCTTGAACAGAGGAATAATTAATTTTAGCTCTTTGATAAGTTTCTTGTCGATCTTGAGCGAAGACAAAAGAAACCATACTAATACATAATAATAGAAGTATCTTTTTCATATTTAATTTTTTCTTAAAAGTACAAAAAAAAGGAGCAATAAAAATTACTCCTTTAGATGCAATAGTTGAAATAATAAATTATTCTTTTATTATTTTAAATGTTTGAGAAGCTTCTTGAGAAGAAAGCTTTAAAATATAGATTCCATTTGCAAGTGATGAATAATCAATTACATTCGAGCCAGAGTTTATTTGCTTCTGACTAATTAACTGACCTTGAACGGAATATATATCTATTGTGTAACTGGTAATAGGTGTGTTTATATTGATTACATCCTTAACAGGATTTGGATAAATGCTGAATTGAGAATTTTCAAAATCTGAAACTCCTATCGTACCTTCATCAATCACATTGATTTTTAAATCATCAAAATAGAACCCATCTTCAGTTACACCATTGTCTGATCTTAACTGAAACCTAACTAATATTTGTTCACCTAAATAATCGCTTAAATCGATCTCCTCTAATACCCAATCATTTTGTGTTCCATCATATAATGGTTCACCCGTTGGTTGACTATTATTACTGCTTCCTTCATTTGTGTATTTACCACATTGAGCAATCCACGAAGAACCGTTGTTAATTGATACTTCAAACTGTACATAATCATAATTGTTTTCAATATCCCATTTGGCATAAAACGAAGCATTAGCGTTAGCGCCCGTCGCATCTGTTAAATCTACTTCATTAATTAACGTAATTGTTTTATTAGCATTATCTGAATAATCTCCACTTGGTGAATCTGTAATAGAACTTGAAGGAGATACAAATGTTGAGGTAGTTGTTCCCCAACCATTGATGTCGAAATTATCGCTAACACTATTTCCTGGGTCTTCAAAAATGGCTAAAAGGTTTCCAAACTTTTTATTTATTAAAGTCACATTATCAAAGCTTCCATTATTTACAATCAATTCATATACTATATCATCACCTGAAGAAGTACCTGCATCTAATGTATATTGAATAGTTCCATTATCCGCTTCAAAAGGATCCATATTGTTAAAGTTTACAGGCGAACCTACTGAAACAATGTTTGGTGAAATTGGATTAATACTCACTGTAAAGTTTCCATTTCCAGAAATCCCTAACCTTTTAATATCGAAAGGACTATCTATTGTTGATTGATCACCAACATATACAGAAGATGTTTCTTTTACAGAAGCATAGTTGTTAACCATTTTAGCTGCAGTCAAGTTTAAATACATCATTCCTTTACTTATAGGAATAATTTGACTTGAAGACGGCCAAAATGAAGGGCCAATCTCTGGAGTAAACGCATAAATTTTATCATGGGTTCCAATGGTTCCATACATAAAATCATCACTATCACCCGCTGCTGGATATAATTCAGAAGAAAGAATATTATTAAATCCGTTTTGCGAAACTAATTCTGAAGACATTGCAACAAACAAATCATTTTCTGGAGTAGGCATATTATCGGTATATCCAAAAGGGAATAATAATAAATCTCCAGATGTATGATTATTAAATGCCATTACAAAATCATGGTTTTCAACAAACCACTTCATTGCCTGAGTTTCTTTTTCTGAAAATGGAGTAGGACCTCGATATGTGTCACTTCCTGTATTACCAGAAGAACCTTCACCTCCCCACATTCCATTGTTTGAATCTCCATTAATATAATACTCGTAATTACGATTTAAATCTGTACCATACCCATTTTTTCTATTCTTTCTCCAATAACCACCACCGTTTGGGTCTGTTTTTTCATTATATAAATATCCATCAGGATTAATAACAGGAACAAAATATAGTTCAGTGTTATTAAGTATACTTTGTACTTCTGGATCTGTATCATAATTTTCTAATAAATACCACATGTAAAAAATTAATTGAGATAAAGAAGCAGGCTCACGTGCATGATGAATTGCTGTATAAAGAATTTGTGGTTCTCCTTCAGAAGTGTTGTCTGGGTTGTCGCTAATTTTCACCCATTTAATTCCGTTACTTCCAATTGACGGTGTCGTTGAATTATCAGGTTGACCTTCAGTTAGGAAGTTATGTATATTAGATTTAGTTGTAATTAAATCAGGATACATTGATTTCATTAAATCTAAATGATCTAACATTTCTTGGTAAGTTAAATACCCTCCCATTGAACCTAAAGTAAAATTATCTGGTGTTTGATAATCTACAGATGTATCACCACATGTTGGATTTTTTTCAGGGTTTTTATTTATTCTATTTTGTTCAAGAAAATAAGCTGATGCATCTTCAATGATTACATCAACACGGAACCCAGCATTTCTAGCTATATCTAGTTCTGAAATAGAAAATTCAGAAATAACAAAAGTTCCTTTTTTATGATTTCCATGTTCAATTGGAATACCTAAAGATTCTAATGTTTTTAAATCATTTTGATTATTAATTGAAATTTTTGCTCTTTGGTAGATTTCTTTTTCATTTTGTGCATTTCCTAAAAAACAGAAGAAAATAAACACAGCAATCATACATTTTTTCATTGCGGGCATTATTATTAAATTATACTTGAGACTATACAATTAAGAACATCTAAAGTATGTAAAACCCTACCTGAATTTTATGATATTCATCAGGTAATTTAAAGCCTAAAAAAGTAAAATATTTTTGAAAAGATTTAACTAGTTGTTTTCTATCCAATTACGTGCATTTACAAAAGCTTCTAACCATGGTGATACCTCATCTTTTCTACCTTGAGGATAATGAGCCCAATTCCATTGAAAGATAGAACGCTCAATATGTGGCATCATCACTAAATGACGACCATTATTAGAAGACATCATCGCAGTATTGTACATAGATCCATTCGGATTTGCAGGATAAGCATCATATCCATACTTAGCAACGATATCGTATTTATCTTCAGTATATGGTAAATTAAACTTCCCTTCTCCATGCGAAATCCAAACTCCTAACGTACTTCCTTCTAAAGAATTTAGCATGATAGAGTTGTTTTTCTGAATAGTCACCGAAGTAAAATTACTTTCGTGTTTATGAGATTCGTTATAAGTTACTTTTCCATGAACTTCATGATCAGGGTTAATTACCTCTAANTCCATNAATAACTGACAACCATTACANATTCCAACCGATAAAGTATCTTCTCTTTTAAAGAAATTATCAAGAACCGTTTTTGCTTTTTCATTGTATAAAAATGCTCCAGCCCAACCTTTTGCAGAACCTAATACATCACTGTTTGAAAACCCTCCAACAGCACCAATAAAACGAATTTCTTCAAGATTTTCACGACCCTCAATTAAATCGGTCATATGTACATCTTTTACATCGAAACCAGCAAGATACATAGCATGTGCCATTTCTCTTTCTGAATTAGATCCTTTTTCTCTAATAATGGCAGCTTTAGGACGTTCTTTTAGATTTTCATTGTTTGGTAAAACACCTGTAAATTGTTTTGGAAATGTAAAATCTAAGGGTTGATTTTTATAATTATTGAAACGATCCTCAGCTTTATTATTTGCACATTGATTCGTGTCTAATAAATACGATGTTTTAAACCAAGTATCACGCATTTTAGGAATACTGAAAGATAAATCTTGTTGAGAATGTTTAATTGTTAAAGATTCTGTTTCAGAAACAGTACCCAGCTTTACAACATCGATATTTTTTTCTGAAAGGAATGATTCTACAGTTTCATCATCCGAAGCTTGAAATATAATTCCGCAGTTTTCAGAAAATAAAATCTTCGTTAAATCTTCACCTAAATTAGACAAATCAACATTGGCGCCTAAGTTTAAATCAGCAAAACACATTTCTAATAATGAAGTAATAAAACCACCTGAAGCAATATCATGTCCTGCTAGTATTTGTTCTTCAGAAATTAATTGTTGCATTGTATTAAATACGTTAGCAACATAAGAAGCATCTTTTATAGAAGGAGCTTCATTACCAATCGTGTTTAATATTTGTGCAAAAGAAGAACCCCCTAATTTGTAGTCGTCTTTTGAAATATTGATATAATAAATACTTCCTCCATTTTTTTGTAAAACAGGTTCAACAACTTTTTTAATATCATTACAATGTCCAGTTGCAGAAATAATAACTGTTCCTGGAGCTATCACTTCTTCATTTTTATATTTCTGTTTCATTGAAAGTGAATCCTTTCCAGTAGGAACATTAATCCCTAATTGAATCGAATACTCTGAAACTGCTTCAACAGCTTTGTATAATCTAGCATCTTCACCTTCGTTGTTACAAGGCCACATCCAGTTGGCAGAAAGCGAAACACTTTTTAATCCTTCTTCTAAAGGAGCCCAAACCAAATTTGTTAATGATTCTGTGATTGAATTTAAAGAACCAGCAACTGGATCAATTAATCCACTTACAGGAGAATGACCAATAGAAGTTGCAATACCTTCTTTTCCTTTATAATCTAAGGCCATAACGCCACAGTTATTTAAAGGTAATTGTAAAGGTCCAGCACATTGTTGCTTGGCAACTTTTCCACCTACACAACGGTCTACTTTATTTGTTAGCCAATCTTTACATGCTACAGCTTCTAATTGTAACACCTGGCTTACATATTCTTTAATTTTTGAATTAGAATACACAGGATTCTCATATGATCTTACAACCGTTATATCATTCATGATAGTTTTAGGAGAACTCCCAAACATATCTTCTAAATCAAAATCCATTGGTTTTTTACCTGTCTTTTTACTTTCAAAAGTAAATCGATGATCTCCTGTAACTTCACCAACCTCATACATTGGAGAACGTTCTCTTTTAGCAATTTTATTTAATTGCTCAACATCGTCTTTTCCAATTACAAGTCCCATACGTTCTTGTGACTCATTACCTATAATTTCTTTAGCTGAAAGAGTTGGATCTCCTACAGGTAATTTATCTAAATCTATTAATCCACCCGTTTCTTCAACTAACTCACTTAAACAATTTAAATGTCCTCCAGCTCCATGATCATGGATAGAAACTATTGGATTGATATCACTTTCTATCATTCCGCGAATTGCATTCGCAGCTCTTTTTTGCATTTCAGGATTNGANCGTTGNACNGCGTTTAGTTCAATTCCGCTTGAGAACTCACCCGTATCAGCAGATGAAACTGCAGCTCCACCCATTCCAATTCTATAGTTTTCTCCTCCTAATAAAACAACTTTATCACCAACATTAGGAATATCTTTTAGCGCTTGGTCTTCTTTTCCGTATCCAATTCCTCCTGCAAGCATGATCACTTTGTCGAANCCAAGTTTACGTGCTTCTTCTTCATGTTCAAAAGTTAACACAGAACCTGTAATAAGAGGTTGCCCAAATTTGTTTCCGAAGTCAGAAGCTCCATTACTAGCTTTAATCAAAATATCTAAAGGAGTTTGGTATAACCATTCTCTTTCTTCCATGGCTTTTTCCCAAGGACGATTTTCATTTAAACGAGAATAAGAAGTCATATAAACCGCAGTACCAGCTAATGGTAAAGAACCTTTTCCTCCAGCTAGTCGATCTCTAATTTCACCACCACTTCCAGTTGCAGCACCATTAAATGGTTCAACTGTCGTTGGAAAGTTATGTGTTTCTGCTTTTAATGAAATAACACTATCAAACTCTTTATTTTCATAATATTCAGGTACATCTGCTCTTTTTGGTGCAAACTGAATTGCTTTAGGACCTTTTATAAATGCAACATTATCCTTATAAGCTGAAACAATTGTATTAGGATGATCTTTTGAAGTCTTTTTAATTAATTTGAATAGGGAAGAAGGCATTTCTTCACCATCAATAATAAAAGTACCATTGAATATTTTATGACGGCAGTGTTCACTATTAACTTGACTAAACCCAAAAATTTCGCTGTCGGTTAATTTTCTATTTAATTTTTTTGAAAGATTTTCTAGGTAAACGATTTCCTCGTCATTAAGAGCTAATCCTTCAGATATGTTATAAGCTGAAATATTTTCAATATCTTTTATCTCTTCCGGTAGAACATCTATTTTGAAAATATCTTGATTCAATGCAGTATACTTCTGGGAAAGCATTGGATCAAAATCTGAATTGTTTTCAGAAACATTATTAAATTTTTCAATTCTAATAATACCACTAATACCCATATTTTGAGTAATCTCAACAGCATTGGTACTCCAAGGAGTAATCATGGCAGCTCTAGGACCAATAAAAAAATCCGCAATAACGGATTCTTTTATATAATTACTGTCACCAAATAGCCACTGAAGTTTTTCAATATTTTGAGTAGAAATTTGCTCTTGAGTTTGGACTGCAAAAATGTTTTTTTTAACGTCTCCAAAAAAGTGAATCATCGTTGTAAAATTTACACGGTTTTTAAAGCGCAAATGTAATTATTTTTAATGTATTATTTAGAATTAAAACTATCGTAAGCGTCTTTTTTTGGTTTCATTTAAATCATTTATCTTGCAGTGAATTTAAAAAAAACCAATCTATGAAAATGAAAAATTTATTTGCAATGGCCACATTGCTATTTACCTGTGGTCTGTTTGCTCAAGAAAAGTTTCCACCCACGACAATTGCTCAGGGTACATTTATGTTTAAGACGGCACCTCTAAGAGATATGCCGAATACACCAGCATTAGATGGAAGTGAAACAAAAACATTAAAAATTGTTCCAAACAATTTAAGAAGAAACGAACAAGTTAACATGGATGCTTATCCACAAGGAAATGACTTGTTAATACAAAGTGAAGTTGGAAATTTAAATCCAATGCCTTTAGAAGTAAATATTGTTGGTTCAACACCTACAGGATTTACTCCTCCAGATCCAACAGGAGCTGCTGGACCAAATCATTATGTACACGGAGTTAACTCTAGTGTAATCATTTATGATAAATCTGGAACTTTAGTAGCAGGACCTACACCATTAGGAACTTTTTTGGGTATATCTTCTAATTCAGGCGATCCAATTATACTTTATGATCAATTAGCTGACCGTTGGTTGGTGAGTGAGTTTGGATCTTTATCTAATTCATTAGCAATTGGTATTTCTGAAACTAATGATCCAACAGGGGCTTATAATGTGTATCAATATTCATTAGATGCATTTCCTGATTATCCTCACTATGCTATTTGGCATGATGGATATTATGTAACTGCAAATAAGCAAGGTACCAATAAGGTATATGTAATGGAAAGAGATGTAATGCTTGCGGGTGGAGCAAATCCACAGATCATTGGTTATCCTCTTCCAGGAAATGTTGGAAACACGAATACTGTATTAAGCCCAGAACCTGCAAACTTAACAGGTACTAACTATCCTGCAGGTGCACCAGGTTTAATTACTTATTTACAAGATGATGGTTGGGGAGGTATTGCAAATGATCATTTAAAGGTTTGGGAAATTGAAAATGATTGGGTTACTCCAGGAAATTCAACAATTTCTGCTCCAGATGAAATTGCAACTACTCCATTTAATTCTGTTTTTGCTCCTTTTGGACAGGGTGATGTTAATCAGCCAGGAACAGGAAATAAAATTGATATGATTGGTGGTGTGATTTCATATGCTGCAAATTATAGAAGTTTTGGTACACATAACTCATGGTTAGTTACTTTCAATACTGATATTGATGGTAATGATACTTCAGGAGTTAGATGGATTGAATTAAGAAATACAGGAACAGGTCCATTCACAATTTATCAAGAAGGAACATATGCTCCAGCTGATGGACATAGTCGTTTTATGGGTAGTGCTGCAATGGATGCTGCCGGTAATATCGGTATGGGATTCAATATTGCAAGTGCTACATTAAAAGCAAGTATTAAATATACTGGAAGATATGACGGCGATCCATTAGGAGAAATGACAATTGCAGAAGAGTGGATTCATGAAGGTANGGGTGTTCAAACAAACACTAATCGTTTTGGAGATTATTCTCACTTAACAATGGACCCTGATAACTTTACATTCTGGCATACTGCTGAATATTTCGAGACTAATAATTCATGGAGAACACGTATTGCTTCATTTAGTTTATCTGGAGGGTTTGCAAAAGATGTTGGAGTTAATAATATTACTAATCCAAATAGTGGAATATTAACAGCTACTGAAACTGTTGAGGTGACTGTTAGAAACTTTGGTATAAATACACAATCAAATATTCCATTAGAACTTAGAGTTGATGGTAGTTTAATTACAACTGAAACTTTTACAGGATCTGTTGCTCCAAATGAAACAGAAACATATACGTTTACACAAACAGTTGATTTATCAACTTCAGGACAAACGTATGAGATTGAGGTAAAATCTGTATTATCTGGAGATGAGTTTATAGGAAATGATAGTTATACAAAAGAAGTTACTCACTTATTAGCTAATGATGTTGGTGTAATTGATATTACAGCTCCAGAGTCTGGTGAAATTTTAGGAAACCAAGTAGTGACTGTTACTGTTAAAAATTTCGGTGCAAGTACACAAACTGGATTTAACATAGAATATTCAATTAATGGAGGAACTCCAGAAATTGAAGCTTTTGCAGGATCTATAGATTTAGAAGAAGAAGTAAGCTTTAGTTTTACACAAGAAGGAGATTTTTCTGCTTTTGGTTCGTATGATTTAACATCTAAAACTTCTTTAGGACCAGATCAAGATAATACAAATGATGAATTTGCTNCTATAATTACAAACTCTAACTGTAATCCTACAATGGATTGTTCTTTAGGAGATGGATTTACCTTAGTTTCTATAGCTGAAATTAACAATGCTTCAGGATGTGAAGGATATGGTGATTTTACAGACTTAATCGCAAATCTAGCACCGGGTAGTACAAATTCATTGACATTAACAACTGGATATGGAAGTCAATATGTTACCGTATGGATTGATTTTAACGATGATTTTGAATTTACTGTAGATGAGAAAGTAGTAACAGATTTTATTATTGCAGATGGCCAAGCAGGTGGTACTTTTACTGAAACTACTGATTTGGTTGTACCAGCTGGAGCTGCAATTGGTGAACATAGAATGAGAGTTAAATCTAACTGGAATGCTCCTGTGCCAGATGACGCATGTGAAGAAACTACTTATGGTGAAACAGAAGACTATATTGCAAATATTGGTGCACTTGGAGTTGTAGAATCTAATATTGCTAATGCAGATTTAATAGTAACAACGTTAGCTAATAATCAGTTTGAAGCTTCATTAATAACTTCATTCGATGGAATTGCTTATATAGCAATTTACAATACATTAGGACAACAACTAGGATTTAAACCAATTGCTAAAAATGGAGATAGATATTCTTATAATATAGATATGTCTGCTACTGCAAGTGGTGTTTATTTAATAAAAATGGGAGCTCAAGAATCAGGAGCATATAAATCGGCTAAGATTATTGTAAAATAATTAGAGGATTTTTCTCAAATAAAAAAAGCTTCTCATCGTTAGATGAGAAGCTTTTTTTATTTAGCTATATTTTAAAAACTATTGTTTAATAATTCGCTTCACAATTTTGTTAGTTGAATTACTAATTTCTAATAAATACATTCCTTCAGAAAGAGTCGAAATGTTTAAACTTGATTTTGTTTCAGAAAAGGATGATTCATATACTTTTCTTCCAGTAACATCATAAATAACAGCTGTTAATTCAGCATCTATAGATGAGTTGTTTTGAATCCAAATTTGCTCATTAAAAGGGTTAGGGTACACAATAAATTGATTTTCAGTAAAGCTTTCCGTAGAAAATAAATCCCAACGATCTTCTGCAGGATCACCACCCCAAATAATAGTAGCTAAATATGGATTATCAATAAAAGGATTTCTATTTCCATACACAGTTTGAAGGTGAGGATTGCGTTGATCTTCAAAATCACTTACTGGATCTTCAATATTCCATTGTAAATAAATTTGTAACATATCTGTACTTCCCTGAGTTGCCCCAGTTCCATTTAAAGAAGGCAAACATCTGTTTCCATAACGAGTATACATATACATCATCATTCTTGCAACGTCTCCTTTCCATTCATCTCCAGGATACCAATTTCCAGATGTGTTTCCAGGATCACCAGAACCATCAGTAAATTTTTTGTTTCCTCTATCACCATTCTGTTGTTGGTCACTAGGTCTTATATTATGTGGGTCTGCAACAATTCCATTAGAACCATTATCTGCATCTCCCATAGAAGGATTGGCATTAGATCTTGCAAAAACATGTTCTCTGTTATATTCACATACAGAACCTCCATAATCATCTTTATCTCTTGTTCTGTCGGTTTTACAACTTCCAGAATCATCGAATCCATATATTAGCAAAACATTATTTCCGTTTGAAGTATCTTCGTCTGTTATTTTTACAGTATCTCTAACATCACCATAGGTAAAACTATTGCTCGCATTATCAATTTTAGATTGTAATTCGAAATAAAGATCTTGACCTGTTAAATTTAAGTCGACATCATTATAGTAAGGTTGTTGAGCGAAAGCAAATTGAATTGTCAGTAATAAAAGTAGTATTGTTTTTTTCATGTTTTTAATTTATTTTTTTTGTAGTAATGCCATATAAAATCCATCAAAACCAGTTTTACTTGGAAAAAGTTTTTCTTCTTTTACCAAAGTAAATTCTTTACCAGCTTCATGGTTTAAAAAGTTTTTAACTTGTAAATTATTTTCAGATGGTAATATAGAACAAGTAGCATACACTAATTGCCCGCCAGGTTTTACCATTCTTGAATATGATGTTAATATTTCTGCTTGTGTTGCTCTAATTTTATCTAAAAATTCAGGTTGCAGTTTCCATTTTGCATCTGGATTTCTTCTTAACACGCCTAATCCTGAACAGGGCGCATCAATGACAACTTTATCAGCTTTTTCAATTAATTTCTTAATTACCTTCGTATTATCAATAACGCGAGTTTCAATGTTGTGTGCACCACCTCTTCTTGCTCTACGTTTTAATTCAGTTAATTTATTTTCATAAATGTCTAAGGCAATAATTTGCCCTTTATTTTCCATCAATGCTGCAATATGAAGGCTTTTACCTCCTGCACCAGCGCAAGTATCAACTACTTTTGTTCCAGGTTTTGGATCTAAAAACTGAGCAACTTTTTGAGATGAAGCATCTTGAACTTCAAACCA
>JGI24724J26744_10002905_pt1 | contig 11232 bp, 11 predicted proteins | sample Cruoilmetagenom7_FD_26744 | JGI IMG/M metagenome (IMG submission 26744)
TACCCGGGATGGATTCCTACTTCTGGTGGCAGGGCAAGAAAGAATCTGCCAGGGAGACCCTCTTGATTGTTAAATCTCTATCCTCCTTGTTAGATGATATTATCAGGCTGGTAAAAGAGCTGCATAGCTATGAACTACCCGAAATAATTGCTATCCCAATAGCAGGCGGTAGTCAAGATTATTTGGATTGGATAAGAGAGGCAGTTCAAGAAGGCAAAGGTGAAGCTTGTAAATGAAAGGAATAGAGATGATTTCCAAAAGGATAGTTTTACACTTCCCTCATAGACTTGTGGATCAGCCAATAGTATGTAAGTTGGTTAAAGATTATAACCTCGAATTTAGTATTCTAAAAGCCTATGTTACCCCAAGAGAAGAAGGGCTGTTAGTCCTGGAGTTGAGTGGAGGAGAAAAAGACTACGAACGAGGCATCCAGTATTTGGGAAAGTCCGGGGTAAAAGTACAGCCTTTATCCCAGGATATTATCCGCAATGAGAGAAGATGCACCGATTGCAGCGTGTGTGTCCCCATCTGTCCTACGGACGCTTTAGTAGTAGAACCCTTGACCAGAAGGGTCCATTTCTACGACAACAAATGTATTGCTTGTGAACTCTGCGTAAAGATTTGTCCGGTCCGGGCAATGGAAATACATTTTTAATGGAAGAAAAAGATGCTCAGGAGATGATATAATATGAAGAGAACACGTCCTGAGGGCATTCGATTGAGCTCAGCCAAAGTCCAAAGCCGAAGGATATATCTTGATTATGCGGCTACTACGCCTGCAGACACGGAAGTAGTAAAAGCAATGTCGCCATATTTTACTGATAGGTTTGGCAACCCTTCAAGTATTCACTCCTTTGGTCAGGAAGGCAAAGCGGCAATAGAGGAAGCCCGGGGGAAAATAGCTTCTCTTCTGGGGGCAAGGCAGGAAGAGATTATCTTTACCAGCGGAGGCACAGAAAGTAATAACTTTACCATAAAAGGTGTAGTATATGCCAACTCATCTAAGGGAAACCATATCATCACTTCAAGCATTGAACATCCTTGTATGATTGAGTCCTGTAAGTTTTTAGAGAAAAACGGTTTCAAGGTAACTTATCTTCCCGTAGATAAAGACGGTCTGATAAACCCGGAAGATGTGAAAAAGGCAATCACTCCTGAGACTATTCTTATTTCTATTATGCACGCCAATAATGAGATAGGAACAATTGAGCCCATAGCCGAGATAGGCAGAATTGCACAAGAGCAAGATATATATTTTCATACAGATGCTGTCCAGACATTCGGACACATTCCTGTAAATGTAGATGAGTTCAATGTAGACTTACTGAGTGTATCCGCCCATAAGTTATACGGCCCCAAAGGGGTAGGAGCACTCTACGTGAGAAAGGGCACAAAAATGGCCTCATTTATGCACGGAGGCGAGCAGGAAAGAAGACGCAGAGCCTCCACCGAGAATGTCCCGGGCATTGTCGGATTTGGGAAAGCAGCGGAGATTGCTAAAAACTCAATGAATGAAGAGGCAAAGAAATTGACCATTTTGCGAGATAAACTAATAAGAGGTATCTTTGAGAAGATTGCAGATATTCGTTTGAATGGTCATCCCATAAGAAGACTTCCTAACAATGTTAATGTCTCAATTGAATTTATAGAAGGAGAATCAATGCTCCTCAATCTGGATATGGAAGGCATTGCCGCTTCCACCGGATCCGCTTGCAGTTCAAGCAGTTTAGAGGCGTCGCATGTATTGCTGGCTCTGGGACTATTGCCGGAATTAGCCCACGGGTCATTAAGATTTACTCTGGGCAGGTATACTGAAGAAGAAGATGTCGATTGTGTTTTGGAAGTATTACCGAAAATTGCAGACAAACTTCGTTCGATGTCCCCTCTATATAAGGAAAACAGATAATGGAAAGTTATAGCGAAAGAGTAATGGAACATTTCCGAAATCCAAAAAACGTCGGCGAAATGGAAAATCCTGATGGTACCGGTCATGTAGGCAACTCGGTATGCGGGGATATAATGGAGCTTTATATTAAAGTAGAAGATAACATTATCGTCGATGCAAAGTTCAAGACTTTTGGCTGCGGCGCAGCCATTGCTACAAGTTCAATGGTTACCGAATTAGTAAAAGGTAAGACCGTAGATGAAGCGCTTAAAGTATCCAATAGGGCGGTGGCTGAAGCCTTAGGAGGGTTGCCTCCAATAAAAATGCACTGCTCTGTACTGGCTGAGCAGGCGTTGAAATCTGCTATCGATGATTACTTAGCAAAATCTCGGAAAGCTCAAAAGGAAGGAAAATGATCATCCAATTTCTCACTGTATTCAGGCATTATTTAGTTGAAATACTGCCGGCTCTGGCAATAGGATTCTTTCTCAGCGGGTTGATTCATGAGCTTATTCCCGGAGGGTGGGTAGAAAAAAGTCTTGGGAAAAAAGGCATGAAATCGATTTTCTACGCTACTATCTGCGGAACAATTCTGCCTATCTGTTGTTTGGGTTCTCTCCCTGTAGCTATAAGTTTTCATGAAAAGGGAGCAAAACCCGGACCAATCCTGGCATTTCTTATAGCCACACCAGCCACCTCCATAAGTGCTTTGCTGGTTGCCTATAAACTTTTGGGATTGGCATTTACCACCTACATCTTCTTTGCGGTAATCCTGATGGGATTGATTATGGGTATAATCGGGAATAAGCTTGTTATCAACCTTAGCCCGAATAAAAAAGAAACCTGTCCTGATTGTGCCGAAGAGGAAGAAAACTGCGCTTGCAGGAAGAACAAGGCTCGTCGCATAAAATCCATTTTCAAATTCGCATTTGTGGATATGGTAAAAGATATAGGTCCGGAAATGCTTTTGGGAATAGTATTAGCCGCCTTAGTAACTACGATTGTTCCCATAGGAAGATTAATTAAATCTTACCTGTCCGGTAACTGGGGATATTTATTCAGCCTTGTCTTTGGCCTGATTATGTACATATGTTCCACTGCCACTGTTCCTTTAGTGGATGCATTCATAAAACAAGGAATGAATATCGGCGCAGGGATGGTTCTGCTATTGGCAGGACCGGTTACCAGTTATGGGACTATTCTCGTCCTGAGAAAGAAGTTCGGGAGTAAAATGCTGTTGATTTATTTAGCGGGCATTAGTTTTCTTTCTCTGGTTCTGGGTTATCTTTTCACTATAGTCCATACTGTAAAATAAGTTAGAGGATAGCAGATTATGAATCCAAAAAGAACCGTCGTAGCTATGAGCGGAGGAGTAGATTCCTCCGTTACTGCTGTTTTACTTAAAGAAAGAGGTTTTGATATTACCGGTATCACTATGCAAATATGGGAGCGGTCCGAGGGCTGGGGTGGTTGCTGCAGTTTAGATAGCATAGAGGATGCAAAAAGAGTAGCTGATGGATTGGGAATACCTCACTATGTATTGAATTTCAGAGATATCTTTAGAGAAAAAGTAATCGCCAATTTCTGTGAAGAATATAGGGAAGGGAGAACTCCCAATCCGTGCATCAGATGCAACCAATATATAAAGTTCGATGCCCTGATTAAAAAAGCAAAAGAGATGGATGCACGTTATCTTGCTACGGGACACTATGCAAGGATAGAGTACGATAATCAGAGCAAGAGATATCTTCTCAAAAAAGGAGTTGACTCGCAGAAAGACCAATCCTATGTTTTGTATGTTATGACCCAGGAACAATTGAGACAGACTTTAATGCCCCTGGGAAACCTCACCAAAAATCAGGTAAGGGAAATTGCTAAAGAAAAAGAGTTGCCTGTGGCAAATAAACCGGAATCTCAGGAAATATGTTTTATTCCGGATGAAAACTACAGAGAGTTTCTTAAAAAATTCATTCCGGAGAGCGTAATGCCCGGCCCTATTCTGGATAACGAAGGGAAAATTATCGGAGAACATCAGGGTATAGGTTTTTATACCGTTGGGCAGCGCAAAGGAATAGGGATAGCAGACAAGAAACCTTTGTATGTAATTGCTATTGACAAAGAGAGAAACAGCATCATTGTGGGGAGGGAAAAAGATGTGTATGGCAATGAGCTGATAGCTAATGATGTTAACTATATAGCAATGNCAGGGCTAAAAGAACCNATCAAGGTGGATGCNAAAATAAGATACCTCCATCAAGCCTCCCCGGCACTTGTTATCCCATTGAACAAANGCAAGGTTAAGGTAAAGTTTGAGAAGCCCCAGCGGGCAATAACTCCCGGGCAGGCTGTGGTATTTTATGACAAAGATAACGTGGTTGGAGGCGGAACAATACTTCAGGCAAATGGAAATAGCTAAGACAGAATATCTGCCGATAGTGCAGGTCAGCGAAAAAGCAAGAGAAGCAAGACAGGATTTGGTTATCAAGGAACTGCCTCTGACTATCTTTTTGAATGATGAAGAGTTAGTAACTTTACTGTGCACTCCTGAAAATTTAAAGAATCTGGCGGTAGGATTTCTCTATTCCGAAGGTATACTGCAAAGCAAAGAGGAGATAGAGAAAATAGCACTCGATGAAGAGAAAGGTCTCCTATGGATAGGAGTAAAAGGAGACAAAGCTTTTGTTAAGAAGCTCATGTTTAAAAGACTTATAACCTCAAGCTGCGGGAAAGGAACCACTTTTTATAATGTGGTTGACAAGATAAGCTGCAGGAAAGTAGAATCTCAAACAAAAATCTCATCACAAAAAGTCTCCGGTTTAATGAACAGGATGCAGCACCAGTCACAGCTCTACAAAGCAACCGGAGGTGTCCATAGCGCCGCCTTATGTGATGACAAAAATATTCTGATATTCAGCGAAGATATAGGCAGGCATAACGCAATTGACAAAATCTTCGGGAAATGTTTATTGGAAAGGATACAAACAGATGATAGAATCATTATTACCAGCGGGAGGATTTCTTCAGAGATACTGCTTAAGATAGCCGGGAGGAACATACCCGTAATTATTTCCAGGTCCGCACCTACTGACCTGGCAGTAAAGCTGTCCGGTAAACTGGGAATAACCCTTATAGGCTTTGCAAGAAGCAGAAGAATGAATATCTATACCAACGACTGGAGAGTATCAGATAAAAAAGCATAACAGAATGGGAGAGGTTATTTGAACACAAAAAATAACAATTCAAGGTTGGCAGAAAAAATACAACGGCTTAAGGAACAAAGGAATGCCATTGTCCTTGTTCACAACTATCAGATAGGAGAAGTGCAGGACATCGCTGATTATATCGGCGATTCCCTGAGGTTGAGTCAAACTGCCAGCCGGACCGATGCCGACGTAATCGTTTTCTGTGGAGTCCGCTTCATGGCAGAGACTGCATCCATTCTCTGCCCGGACAAAAAAGTCATTATGCCAGACATAAATGCAGGATGTCCCATGGCAGACATGATTACCAGGGAGGGGCTAAAAATTTTAAAAGGGAAACACCCGGAAGCAATAGTAGTAGGTTACGTTAACACTCCTTCCGAAGTTAAGACAGAAATTGATGTCTGCTGTACTTCCGGAAATGCCACTGAGGTAATAGAATCATTAAAGGATATTGAAAAGATTATCTTTGTCCCCGACAAGTATTTGGCTCACTATGTATCTGAAAAGACCAATCGTGATTTTGTCATATGGAATGGGTACTGTCCAACTCACGTTAAGATACTGCCTGAAGACATCTTGAGACAGAAGAAAGCCCATGTTAAAGCAAAAGTTGTTGTCCATCCGGAGTGCACGCCCCTGGTAACCCAACTTGCTGATGAAGTCCTGTCTACAAACGGGATGTGCGCATATGCAAAGGCATCCGAATCTCCCGAGATAATTGTGGGTACGGAAATAGGATTGCTCCACAGGTTACGAAAGGAAAACCCCGGGAAAAAATTCTATCCCGCTTCGGAACAAGCTATATGTCCGACCATGAAACTAACTACCCTTGAGAAAGTGCTATGGTGCCTGGAAAATATGGAATACGAAGTCAAAATCACAGATGAAATCCGGCTCAGGGCAAAAAGAGCCGTTGACAGGATGTTGGAAGTGAAATGAATGGATAGAAGCTGTTGGCATAGACGTATACAGGCTTGCAGCCTATCCGGGATTGGAAAGAATCCAGGCGAGAGTTTTTGACAATACCGCATCAAAACACAGGAGGAACCAACATGTCATCCCGGGAAGAAATGTCCAGGAGACAAAAGGGAAAGCTGAAAGAAGGGTCGATAGATTATACAACTGAAAGGTTGAATGAAAATTCTATCAATATAGATCTGAAGTCGACCGAAGAGATCCTGCACGTTATCAATGACGAGGATAAGAAAGTAGCCTATGTGGTGGAAAAAGAGATACCCAATATTGCTAAAGCAGTAGATATAATGGCGGACGTAATAGGAAACGGAGGAAGAGTCTTTTATGTGGGACCCGGCACCGACGGACGGTTAGGAGTGGTGGATGCAGCAGAATGTCCGCCTACTTTCGGGATAGGCCCGGGAGTCGTAGAAGCTATAATGGCAGGCGGGCAGGAAGCAGTGTTCAAAGCAAGGGAATGGGTGGAAGATGAAGGAAATACCGGAGCAGCAGATTTAGCCGGGAAAAATCCTGCTTCCAAAGACTTGATTGTGGGAATCAGTGCCGACGGAAGAAGCGATTACGTGCTTGATGCAGTCAGACAAGCCAGAGCTATCGGATCCAGGGTCATAGTGCTGGTCAATAATCCGGGTACGGAATTAGCAGGATTGGCAGACGTGGCTATAGAACCTGTTGTAGGTCCCGAAGTTTTGCTTGGTTCAACCAGAATGAAGGTCGGCATTTCTCAGAAGATGGTCCTGACAATGCTGAGCACCGCATCCATGATAAAGCTGGGGAAAACATACAGTAATCTAATGGTGAATATCAAATCAACCAATAACAAACTTATTGAGAGAGCGAAAAAGCTGGTGATGATAGCTACCGGTGCAGATTATGAAACGGCAGAAAAGACGTTAGCTAAAGCAGATAAAGATGTTAAGGTATCCATCCTCATGCTCAAGAAAGGCGTGAATTCCAGGGAAGCGGTTAAGGCATTACAAAAATGCGGCGGCGTAGTAAGAAAAGCATTAGAAATATTATGACAGGTCTCATGGCTTTTAGCTCATTTGCTCAAGAATTCGTTAGTCTTCTTCACCATCGCTTTTACTGCCTCTTCCGGAGTTTTCTTTCCAATGAAAACAAGGTCAATTTCCGGATTAAAGACTGTGTCGCTTAGTTCACGGAAGTTAATAACCTCAACCGGCCAGTCCGGTTGAGCATATTCCACCGCTTCCACAAACACATTCAGCCCTTCCGGAGGCGGCTCAGTATAGACATCAACAACCGATTTCAGGCTTGGCACATTGTATTTCCTCCTCGCCATGATTAGTTCGGCATCTCTGCCGGCATAGAATTTCACGAACTTCCATGCCTCTTCCGGATGCCTGGTCTGACTTGAGATACAGTTGCATGCCATTGAATATGTTGTAGGTCTCCCGGTATTACTTTTCGGAAGCGGGCTGATTGCCCAGTCAAAATCCTTTATATTCCTGGCAAAATCCACAGTAGCAAAGCTCCCCATAGCAAACATTGCCACCTTCCCCATGGTAAACAGCTCTATCCCTCCGCAACCACCCATCTCCGTCATCTGGCCGGGACTCGGGACAACGTGATGTTCGCATCTCAAATCTCTGAAAAACCTGAGAATCTCCAGCGTCTCGGGACTATCCATCAAACATTTTACGCCGTCCTTATCAAACAACCTCCCCCCGTTCGCTACAACCCAGGCATACCATTTCTCGGGAATCATCGTACCAAACCGGTCTATTCTCCCGTCCCCGTCCGTATCTTCGGTAAGTTTCACAGCAGCACGCAGATAATCATCCCGTGTCCATGTCCCGTCCGGATAGGAAACTCCCGCTTCATCAAAAAGAGTTTTGTTGTAATAGAGCCCGAATACTCCAATTGCATGAGGGAAAGCATATATCCTTCCCTTATACCTGCAGCCGTCTATTGCCTCATCGAAATAATTGTCAACTAACCCTTCATCCCTCTCAAAAAATGCTGTCAGGTCCAGCACCTGTCCTTTCGCAGCAATAAGAGGAAGCCTCTGGTTCCCCCAGAAAAACACATCAGGTGCTGTTCCTGCTGCCATCTGTGTCAGGATCTTCCGGGTACCGCCTGCACCGGCAGCCAATTCCAGCTCTACTCTGATACCGGGATGCTTCTCTTCAAACATCCCTATTATGTCTTTGAGAACACCGATCTGTTCCGGAAGGACTTCCCATGTGCCGTATTTTATAATTACCGGTTTTTTGATATTCTTCTCTTTGCCGCACCCGTATACACATAAGGAAACTATCAAAAATAGCATTCCCAACAACATTCCTTTTCTCATTTTTTTCTCCTCTAAAAGGGGTTGCTCAACCAGCCGGAGCAATTATATCATAAAACCCACGGGTTTTATGAAGAAATACCCTTCGCCAGGCAAAGGGAGCATTCATATAGTTTTCTTGTGCCTGCATTAAAAACGTGATTAAATATAATTGTTACCGGGGTCTAATGGGCAGGCAAAGAATGCCATGGATTATTTGATCAAGGGATTCAGACGTTTTGTATTACTAATTCTCTTCCCGCTTGCTGCAACCTGTATGGTTACAGCCGAAACCATACAGCCGGAGGAAATCAGCAGCCTGATTGAGCAGTTGGGAGATGATAAGGAAATAGTCCGTTTGGAGGCTAAAGATTCCCTGATCGACTCAGGTCAGCGAGCCGTCAACGCACTCATTGAAGCTCTGCGGAACAACAGGAGTAGTACGGTCCGTTACCATTCCGCCTGGGTTCTCGGAGACATCGGCGGAAAATCGGTTCGGGAAATTCTCTCCGAAATCGCCGGGAGCGAGAATGATTCAGATGTGCGGGATAGCACTGTTTTAGCCGTAGTAACAATCATACTTGCCGAAACCAGCCCTTCCGCAAGCCGGAAACAAGCAAAAAAACTGATAAAGAAGGAGTCTATTTCAGAACTGCACCGCATGCTTGTTGAGAGCCGAAACTCCGTAACCCGCCGGCGTTCGGCCAAAATCCTGGGGAGAATCTCAGATAAATCCTTGCTGCGTTCCCTGAAAAAAGAGATGGAGAACAATGCCGGGTCGCTGATTCGGTCTCATATCTGCCAAGCGTTGGGCTGGCTTGCCAGTATGGATATGCGGACAGCTATTTCCATTCTCATGAAAGCTGCAGATGATGATGCGCCGGAAGTCCGGCGGGAGGCAATCCTGCAGCTCGGTACACTTGCCCGGATCGGCAAACCGGAACGAGTTAGATTTCCGGTTTCTTCAAGGAGAACTGTGCAAACAGAGAACCGGGCAACCGGAAAGCTGGAAGATTGCCGGACATCTTTAAGAACGTTTGATGAAAGTATAACCCGAAAACTTATCAAATCTCTGAAAGAGGACCCTGCGGATGAAGTGCGAAAGGTATCTGCAGATGTATTGAGAGAAGTAGCTCAGCAAATTCTTGAATACATAAAAAATCTTCCCGCGCGGTGGACACCGCCGAAGGGATTCCCGTTGGAACATGTCAGTCAGGGTTTTAAAGCATACAGAAGAGAAGCTGCTGAATCTGTAAACGACAATCTTGATTTGCTGGAGGACATTTTCACCGGCTACAGTGCTTCCCTTAAAAAGGAAAAACAGCCGGTTATCAGAAAAGAGATAGTTCTTAACCTGGGGGACCTGTCTGCCGGCATGGCTAACCTGATTAACGTAGAGCCGCGAAGTCTAATAGGTTTTGACCGGAGCAAGCAAATATCTCTTGAGAAAACAAGGGATGTTATCTCATCCGTATTGCTGAAATTGCTGGACAAGGAAAAAAATATTACTGTCCGTCGTGAAATCGTTTCAGTCCTTCCAGATTTTAACAACAGTACAGCCGCACGCGCAATAGCCGGAGTGCTGATTAACAGCCGGGATCCGGAATTACGTGTAAGAGCCGTGGAAAGCCTGGAAAGACAGGGCGGCAGGTCAGCCGAGAAAGCTTTGCTGAATGTTATGACCGATTCCCGCACAGGGGATGGACTCCGCAAGAAAATCATAGCTGCGCTTGGCCATTTGCAGTCCGGGATTGCAGTTTCTGAACTCATTGCAATTGCAGCAGGTGAAGGAAATATTCCTATCAGAAGCAGTGCCGTCACTGCCCTTGGCCAAATCGGAGACACGACTGCGCTTCCTGCAGTTATTGCTGTTTCCGGAGACCCCGATGTTTCATTGCGGTTATCAGCCGTATCCGCACTATCCCGTTTGGGCGGGAACAAAGCAGTTAACTCACTAATTCTGAGATTGAGGGTAGATGAAGACTGTTCAATACGAATCCGGGTAGTTGAACTGCTCCCCGAATTGGCCGGCAAGCAAGCCCTGCCCGCTCTCAGAGAAGCCCTCGGAGATATAGAACCGTCTGTCCGAAAGACTGTTGTCAGGACCATCGGAGAAATCGGCAGTAAGAACAGCTTGATTGACATACTCAACATTCTGAGCGATGATAAAGATATTACGGTTCGTGCCGAAGCTGTCACTGTTGCTAGGCTGCTGGGAGATAAACGGGCTGTTCCGGCTCTTATAAGTTCTCTTCATGACAGCAGCGAACTGGTTCGTGCCCGGGCTGCTGAAGAACTCAGCAGAATCAGGGACGGGAGAGCATGTTCTGAGCTTTTCAGGGTATGGAAAACAGACAAAAGCCCGGAAGTGAAAGCTGCTGCCCGTAGGGCGATATGCAGGCTCAAACCATTTTGCAGAAGTGAGTATGAGCGGATGATGCGGGAAATCGAAGAACGACAATAATCAACGGAAGCATTACAGGAAGAAGGTATTTCTAACATAAGGGAGGGAACATGGTATCTTATACATGCCGCAAATGCAAACGGATGGTGGACTGGGGAGCACGAACCTGCCGGCACTGTGGCTGCGAATCTCCGACTTCTGAAAACGTAAGAGAGCCAAAGAAATTTGTAAGGAAGAAACGTCCAGGAGGATCGGTACCATCTCTTATGGGTAATTGGTGGTGGATTGTGCTGTGCTTGTTGTTTATGGCAGCAGTAATTTTCTCTCATCTGTTTGGATTGTATGATTTCGACCGTTTTTTCCCGAAAGTCGACTGGAAATAGGATGGCAGGACTGAAAACATGCCGGATGCGTTTTCTATTGCCCATTATCGTGTTCCTATGCATTCTATGTGATTATGCCTGCCCGGCTG
>JGI24724J26744_10002908_pt1 | contig 11231 bp, 11 predicted proteins | sample Cruoilmetagenom7_FD_26744 | JGI IMG/M metagenome (IMG submission 26744)
TCGGCGTCACAGGCGACCCGTCCTTCATCGATCAACTTCACCATATGCCCCAGCAACGACATGCAAGCCGCAGGGATCAACCGATCCTCTAGGCCAATATACATATCCTCGACCATTTTTGGGATCGATGTATTGCCTGCCTCGAGATGAGAAATAATCCCATCCTCTCGGTTCTGACGGTGCTGACGATAGGCCCGAATAAACGCCTTCACCTCCTTACGACCAACAATTGGTGAACCGTGGGTTGGCCACATGGTCTCAAACCCGCGCGCCTCGATCTTGTCGAGACTTTCAAAATAGTCCGCCATGTTTCCATCCGGTGGCGCAACAATTGTGGTTGACCAACCCATGATGTGATCGCCCGTCATGCAGGCATTTTCTTCCTTGAGGCCGAAGCAAAGATGACTGCACGTATGGCCGGGGGTTTCGATCGTCTCCAGCGTCCAGTCGGGTCCTGAAAACGTGTCTCCGTCTTTGATTCTCACGTCGGGCTGAAAACCGACATCATCCTCAGAGCCAAGCTCGCCTTTCGCGGTCGGCTTTCCGCAATCTTTTGCGTAAACCTCACACCCGGCCCATTCCGCAAACGGGCGAGCCAATGGTGAGTGATCGGAGTGCCCGTGACTGACCAGAACATACTTCACGGTCTCACCTTTAACCGCGGCCTTCAACGCCTCAAAATGCGCCTCGTCATGCGGGCCCGGATCAATCACCGCGACTTCGCCGCGGCCGACAATAAATGTTCCGGTGCCAACGAATGTGAATGGTCCGGGATTGTTCGCGATCACACGGCGAAGCAGGGGGGAAACTTGATCAACCTCGCCATACTCGAAGTCGATGTCACGATTAAATGGAATTGCCATAGAAGAATACTATCTCTTGCTGCTTGCTCGTCAAAACTAAATAGGTGTCTGGGTAAAAGTCTAATTGGGGGCAAACGCGGCAAGAAAAGCCTTTGCCATACGGCGCGTCGACTTCAGTTTGTCACCAAGACTCAAGGCTATAGGGGGGCCCATATCGGTCTTGTTTGCGTCCACAATATATATTTTACCAGACGCATTGTCGCGTAGCACGTCGACCCCCCCCCATTCCAGCCCGATTTCGGCTGCAAATTGGGTTATCACAGAGATTTCATCTCCGGTGTACGCGTTCTCAGGCGTGTCGAGGATGACTTCCGCATTCTCATTCAGGAACCTGCGTCCAACCGGGCGCCGTTTGCGAAACACAACGGTTGGCTCACCACCACATATACACGCCCGTAAATCTTCAATCAGGCCGCCCTCAATTTCATTATCGACCAGCACCTGATAGGTTTTGTCTTCCAGCGGCTGCATCGGCCCTTCAATGACGCGCCCATCATGGCAGGCATTTTTCTCGGACTTTTCGACCATCGGCCCTTCATAGGTCGTCGGATCAACGGCAAGCCCATACCCTGAAGCCCGCTCAAACGCCTTTGCCACCACCGATTTTGATATGTCATTGCATTCAAAATTCACCAGGCGAGCGCCCGGCTTGGTGTCCGGTACGTCATTGTCGGTCAGTGTGGTATCGTCGAATTGAAATACGATATCGGCCTTACTGACATCCGAAATAAGCTTGGCACCAGACGCGTGCATCACCGGCCAAATAAAATACCATGGCCGCGGTTTATCGGGCGCGAACGCTATCGTTGGCCGCTTGTGACCGGTTATGAAACGCCAGGTTCGCCACGACTGCGCAAAAGTATAAAAACTCAGCCACGTGAAAATATCACTGGCGAGGCTCTTATTAGCCGGAATGCGATGGCCGGTTTTTTTTACCAACCAGGCACCGTCTTCATACTTGAAGTCCGCCAGCCAATTTCGTGACATTATCTAGCTCCCTGCGTAGGTCTCACGCGGTGATCGCTATGGGTCGCATGCAGGCCCGGCTCGATCAACCTTTTTCGATAGTCTGAGATGTAATCAATTGTTCACGATAAGCGTGATTGCGGACTATAAAAGCGCCCGCAAACTGGACAAATCGTAACCGGCGCCAGCGGCCGCATCGACGACATCATCCGCGCTGCCCTGCCCCGCATGGGTCAATGCCCAAGCGGTTATAGACCGCGTGCCGGTCCGGCAATAAGCAAGCACTGGCGACGGCGCTTCGGCCAATGCCCCTCCCACGCGTTCGAGAATATCCGGGGTCGGTGCGCCGGAAAATGGAATCGCCACAAAAACCAGACCAAGCTCCTCCGCGCGGGTACGAATCGCTCCCATACGGGGTTGATCAATCCCGCCTTCACCATCGGGCCGATTGGACATAATGGTTTTGTATCCTGCTTCGGCAATCGCCTCCAAATCAGATTCATCAATCTGCGGCGCGACCGCGAATCCGTCTGTGACTTTGCGAATATCGGCCATTAACGGACCTCCGGTGTAGCTAGGCGTTGACAACAAGGCTTGCGGCGTGAACCTAAGAACTGTGATGCGGGCTGCCAAGTCTTGGACCGCAAATAGATGTGTATCTTCAAGGAGCAATCTGCACTTGTCAGCCCTACAACGAAGCCTGTCCAGAATACCGTGGGCCTATGTTGGTCGCCGCCTATTGATCGCGATCCCGACACTTCTGGTCATCGTAACAGTCGCCTTCTTCATGATGCGAATGGCGCCGGGCGGTCCATTTGATGGCGAACGAAAACTAAACGCGGCGACCGAAGCCGCCGTGAAGGCCAAGTTCGGCCTCGATAAGCCGCTTTTTATTCAATACACCGACTATCTATGGGGCGTTCTTCATCTGGACTTTGGGCCATCACTGAAAACCCTCGGAAAGAGCGTGAATGACCTGATCGCTGACGGCCTTCCTATCAGTCTGACGATTGGCTTCATGTCGATGTTTGTCGCGATGGTCGCTGGAACCGGTTTGGGAATTTTCGCTGGGCTTCGTCAAAATACAGCAGGTGACTATACGGTTATGGGTTTTGCGATGGCGGGGATTTCGATCCCGACCTTTGTTAGCGGCCCTTTGCTGATCCTGACCTTCGCCTTGGGCGCGGGGCTGTTCGCGGTTGGTGGGCTTGGGACCTATCCGAATATCGGCATGAGTTTCCACAATATGACCCTGCCTGTCCTGACACTGGCGCTGCCGCAAATCGCGATCATTTCGAGGCTGATGCGCGCCTCGATGATTGAGACGATGCGCTCTGGCCATATTCGTACCGCCCGCGCCAAAGGATTGTCGGAACGCGATGTCGTTCTGAAACACGCCCTGCCGTCGGCGATCTTGCCGCTGGTCAGCTATATCGGCCCGGCTATGGCCCGTGTGATGACCGGCTCTCTGGTGATTGAGCGGATTTTCGGCCTGCCGGGAATGGGTAGCTATTTTGTCGATGGCGCGCTCAATCGNGACTATACTTTGGTAATGGGNGCGCTGATCATCTATGCGACCCTGATCGTCATCTTCAACCTGATCGCGGACATCCTCTACGCGCTGCTTGATCCGAAAGTGAAATACGACTGATGGCAAAATCTATCGATCTGACCGGACGGACCGAGCCGCTGGAAAATGTCATCGCAGGCGGGCGCTCGCTTTGGGATGATGCCCGTACCCGCCTGTTTCGAAACAAGGCGGCGGTTGTGTCGATGATTATTCTCGGCCTTCTGGTCCTGATCGCGCTGTTTGGGCCGTTGGTCTGGCTGCATGATTACAAGACCCAATCGGTGGCGACGGAGCTGCCGCCGACATTCGAAAACTGGCACCTGTTAGGCACCGACTGGATTGGCCGGGACAATGTCGTCCGCCTGATGATCGGCCTGCGCATTTCGCTGGCTGTTGGCGTGGTGGCGACCATTGTTTCGCTGTTGATCGGCGTGACATGGGGCGCGATTGCCGGCTTTGTCGGCGGGCGGGTTGATAATATCATGATGCGCTTTGTCGATGTGCTCTATGCGATGCCCTTCATCTTTTTCGTCATCCTGTTGCTGACCGTTTTTGGCCGCAACATCATCTTGATCTTTGCCGCAATTGGCGCGGTTGAATGGCTGACCATGAGCCGGATTGTGCGCGGGCAAACGCTGGCCATCAAGAATATGGAATATATTGAAGCCGCCCGGGCGACCGGCGTGCCTTTCTTCACGATTATTCGCCGTCACATCCTGCCCAATGTGGTCGGCCCGGTTGCAGTCTATGTGACGCTGACCATCCCGGTGGTGATCATGGCCGAAAGCTTCCTCTCTTTCCTCGGCCTCGGCGTGAACGAACCGCTGACCTCGCTCGGCGTGTTGATTTCCGAAGGCGCCAAGGAAATGCAAGACAAGCCCTGGATGCTGTTCGCCCCGGCCCTGACCATGGGCATCACGCTTTTATGCCTGAACTTTATCGGCGACGGCCTGCGCGACGCGCTTGATCCGAAGGATAGGTAAGCAGGCACACGCGCGCATTCGCGGAATCGATGATTCTACGTTATTTGAGTTGAGTTTTGCGTGAGTTTCAGTCCGATCAGGACGTGTTGATGATGGCCGGAAGTCGCCGCGCGACAATGCGGACCCAGATCCAAATTTCCATATATCCGGTGGCTTCCATCATCCGTGTTACGGCGATGAGAATATAGGGCAGGTGAAGCTCTCCGCTTGCATTTTCGCAGGGATAGAGGTGCGGTTTCGGGGCCTGCGCCTGGCGGTAAAGCCAGCCGTTCAAGTCATTCGGATCATCATCAATATAATGGATGATCAACTGCGCATCAGGCGTCACCGTGAACAGGACATTCCGCCCGCTCGCCTTTGACCACAACACGATCCGCACCAGACGCAACAGCAAAACCGGCCAAAGCCACATAGGCACATGCGCGAAATGGCTGGGGTGAAAGATCACGGGCATGGGTGGATTATACCGCAGTGCGCGTGGGGGGAGGATAGGTTTCGCACTGCTCACTGTCCCACCCCGTCGCTTTGCCCAACTTGATTGGGCAATCCATCGCCAGAACGTACCACCACACCGAAAATGACTATCTCTCCCGATCCTGCCGCTAGACGGGTAATGGACCCCACGGTCAAGCCGTGGGGAGCGGCAATGCCGATCTTGTTAGCCAAAGTCGCCTCTAAACAAACATCTCCATTGGGTCTTTGCCGGCTTCGGTTTCGTAGAAACCCAGGGCGTCGAACGTCTGTTTCATTGTGCCGGACAATGGNGCTTGCAAGGTTAGCGGTTTGCCGTGGTCGCGGGGGATGACCAGGGCGCGGGCGTGTAGGTGTAGCCCCTTTGCGACGCCTTCAGGGACCTCGCGGGAGGACACATATTTGCGGTCGCCAAGAATGCTGGTGCCCAATTCGTGCATGTGAAAGCGCAGCTGGTGCGTACGCCCCGTTTGCGGGTGCAGGGCAACCCAGGCAGCGCGTTGGGCGGCGGTGGAAACGGTCATATAATCGGTGATCGCATGCTTGCTGTCGCGGTCGCCATGGCGGCCCATGACCATACGTTCGCGCCCTTCGGGGCCCTCGCCTTTGGTCATCCAGCTGCGCAATTGGCCCGATCGCGGGTGCGGCACGCCGACCGTCACCGCCCAATAGACCTTGTCGAGATTGCGTGAGCGGAACAGATCGCCGAGGCGCGCCGCCGCCGCCGGGTGGCGGGCAATGACCAGAAGGCCGGACGTGTCCTTGTCGAGCCGATGCACCAATTTCGGGCGGTGCACGCCGTCACTAAGCGCGCCGAGCATGCCATCTATATGGCGGCCGCCTTGTTTCGTGCCGCCCTGNACGGCAATGCCAGCCGGTTTGTTGAGGACAAACATATCCTCGTCTTCGTGCAGGATCAGCGGGCGCAGGAAGGACAGGCTTTTCGGGTCGGGCTTNCCNCCGCCAGACCATGGCCCGCTATCGGGNTTGTCNTCGCGATTGGCGCTATAGTCATAAGGCGGCAGGCGCACGACCATGCCGGTTTCAAGCCGCGTATTGGATTTCGCTCGCGCGCCATCAACGCGGATCTGCCCGGTGCGCAACAGCTTTTCAAGCTGGCCCTGCGTCATCGGGTTTCGGCGCTTTACCCAGCGATCCAGACGGACACCGCCCTCNTTCTCGCTAACCGTTTCATTGACCACTTGACCACTCATCCGATCANCCTCCGCATGGCNATCAGGCCAGCCGCGAACGCCGCCAGNGAGCCAATCATGTTCGCGCCAATATAGGCCGTTGCTTTTAGGGTTTCCCCATCCAGATAGAGGTTTATCGCGTCGCGCGAAAAGCTGGAAAAGGTCGTAAACGCGCCGAGCACGCCGACCCCGAGCAGCAACCAAAGGACATCATTGCCGCCCTCACCGCGATTGGCCAGCCAGGCCGCGAGTGCGCCCATGACCGCGCAGCCAACGACATTGACGAACAGGGTCGCCCATGCGCCGCCGACGCCGCCATGCTGTGTGAAAGCCAGACCCGCACCATAGCGCAGGCTCGCCCCGATCGCGCCGCCAAGCGCCACAAGAAGAAATCCGTTCATCATCGCCCCTCCATAGGCCGTGCCGCCGCAAAAAAATAGGGGCAAGCTTCCGCTCGCCCCTAAGCCCGCTCGTAGGGTGGTTGCGGCTAAAACGCTTTCTGCCAGCCCAGCGTGAAGGTGAGATCGGTTTCCAATTGCGGGCCGTTCAAATCGCGGTGCAGCGGCAGGCCAATTTCTGCAGCGAGGCGATGCCCGGTTAGCGGCCCCTTCGTGCGCAGCAGATTGACCCCGAACAGGGCCTCTAGGGTTTCACCGCCATAATTATCTGGATCGGCGGTTTGAACTGGCGCGACAATAGCTGGATCGATGCCGTCAATCTGGCCAACCGATTTCGCTTTCAAGCGCCCTGATAGCGAAAGCCATGGTTGGGGCTCATAGGCCAGCCAGGCGGTGGCCTCAAAAACGTTGCCAAGGCTGTAGCCTTGGTCATTGTCGCCGAGCCGGATCACAGTCGCCACTTGCCCGCCATAGCCCCATTTTCCGGTTCTCTCAGATGCCGTTAGCGAGACTTTCGCATCATAGGTGCCCGACCCGAGCTGCATTGCATATGGCAGGCGCGGGGTCGGGGTCATGCCCATCGGGGTGAGGATTTGATCGGTCTCTGTCGTCGATCCGGTGGGTAGGGAGAGGCCGACAGACAGGTTCACCTGATGGGTCCGGTCGGTTCCATCATCAAGGCCGATAATCGCGGCAATTGACGTATCGCCAATCCCCTCGCTCTGGGTGGTAAATGTGCCGAGCTGCGTGGTGCCCATACCGCCCATATAGGTCGTGTGGTCCATCTCGCTGGTCAGGAAATTCGCCATTGCCATCAGGGTTATGCGGTCATTTAGGCCATACATCGCGCCAACCATATGCATATCCATACCCATATCATCGGGCACCACACGCAAGGTCGGCGGCTGCATCGGCGTACCGGCAAAGCGATTGGGAACCGTCGTTGCGACCGTGTCGGGCGACACGCTGTCGGTGCCGATCCGAACGCCATCCATCTGCATGGTCATATAGCGATAGGACAGCATCCACTCGCCCTGACGATGGCGATGATCGGTCATCACGCCGATTGGGGCATGGTCCATCGCGTGCGCGGCTTTGGGATCGTCCTCGTGGGCAAAGGCAGCAGGCATAGCGAGCGCAGCAAAAAGGCTGCCCGCCAAAAATAGTTTGGAAGTCATTTTAAATCCTGAAAATCAGATAGTGCCCGGCAGCCAGACCGTGCGGATATCAGCCAATCAGGAGAGTGGCGGCCCGATGGGCGGCGCGCCGGGCCAGATCGGCGCACGCACCGGCACCGACCGAACGAATAGACGCTTGCGGGCAATATTGATCTGAATGGCAGCGCGCGGCAACGCCGGGACGTCCGGCGTGATCGGGTGCAGGATAAGACAGCCGCCGCAATGGACCTGGTTCGACTCAACCGGCGCGTCGTCGCCAAGGTCAATCGTGAGATAACGCGTGCCGTCGACCGAACAGATCGGCACCACAAGCTCGCCATCGGCGGACGCGGCGATCCGCGCCTGCGCCCCGTTTACCGCATAGGCCAGTACGGCGACCATAAGCGCAAACATACGAACTAGGCGGAAGCAAAAATTCATGCCGCCGCTATACATACCCCGCACACATATAGAAACGCGACCAGTTGTCAGCACAGCTATTTGCCAAAGCGGCAGCATCCTATACCTAAGATTCACACAGTGAATTTCTGGGGAGGAACAGACATGACCGAAACAGGCAGCACAGCAACCACGAAGGGCTTCCTTGGCTGGGTTGAGCGGACCGGCAATAAATTGCCCGATCCGGTTTTTATCTTTTTCTACTTGATCATCGCGCTGGTCGGCATCTCAGTCGCCTGCGAGCTACTCGGCGTTTCAGCGGTGCATCCAACCCAGGTCGATGCCAGCGGCGCACCCAAGGTTGAAGAAGCGGTCAGCCTGTTATCGCCCGGGAATATTCAGCGCCTTTGGGTCGATATGCCGAAAACGTTCACCCACTTCCACCCGCTTGGATATGTGCTGGTGGTTATGCTGGGTGCCGGTGTGGCTGAACGATCCGGCCTGTTTGCCAGCGCGATCCGCAGCGCGGTGCGTAGCGCCCCGAAAAGCATGCTGACCCCGCTAGTNGCCTTGGTGGCGATGNTATCCAACCACGCCGCCGATGCTGGTTATGTTGTTATGATCCCACTCGCTGCNATCATCTTTGCGTCCGCAGGCCGGCACCCGCTTGCCGGTATCGCCGCCGCCTTTGCNGGCGTCTCTGGCGGTTTCTCGGCGAATATCTTCCCGGGCCAGCTTGATGCGCTTCTGTTTGGGATCACCGAAACCGCCTATGGCGTCAGCAATATTGATGGCGGTTGGACGATGAACATTGCGGGCAACTGGTTCTTCATCGCCGCTTTGTTGCTCATCTACTTGCCGGTCATCTGGCTGGTCACCGACAAGGTGATTGAGCCACGGCTTGGCAAATGGTCGCCTGATGAGGGCGCCGACACACAAAGCTATGGCGATGAGAATAAGGAGCTAACAGCCGACCAACAAAAGGGCCTTCGCCGCGCCGGGCTAGCTGTGCTTGGCGTCTGTGGCTTGTGGGCTTTGATGACATTTGGGCCGGGCACACCACTATTGAATGACGGGCCGGACATGGCGGGTGAGCCTTGGTACACGGTTGCGGGACCGTTCTTTAAATCGCTGGTGGCTGGATTCCTGGTCCTGTTCCTGGCCGCCGGGTGGGCCTATGGCGCAGCCGCCAAGACGATCAACAATCATCGCGATCTGGTCGACATGATGGCCGAGGCGATGAAAGACCTCGGCTATTATCTTGTTCTCGCCTTCGCGGCAGCGCACTTCGTCGCCATGTTTGGTTGGTCGAACCTCGGCCTGATCTCTGCGGTTCACGGCGCAGGCGCGATCCAGTCGAGCGGCCTGCCACTGCCAATCGTGCTCGGTTTGATTGTTCTCTTCTCGGCCATGCTGAACCTGTTTGTTGGGTCGGCGAGCGCCAAATGGGCCCTTCTCGCACCGGTTCTCGTACCGATGTTGATGCTGCTCGGGATTAGCCCGGATGGCGCAACGGCGGCCTACCGCGTGGGTGATGGCGCGACCAATATCATCACGCCGCTAATGGTCTATTTCCCGCTTATTCTTGTGTTCGCACAACGCTGGAAACGTGATTTCGGCCTTGGCAGCCTGACCGCGATGATGATCCCATACTCGATCTGGCTGCTCATCTCGGGCGTCGCCCTGATGATGATCTGGCTCTATCTCGGTATTGATCTTGGGCCGGGCGCACCGGCGCAAATCGCTATTCCGGGCGCGGGCAGTTAAAGGCCGACGCCTTCCAGACCTGAATTGAAGTCCGGCTGCGGCTGGGCTTCAATCGTCTGTGTATCGCCATCAGGGTGCGGGAAGGTCAGGGCCGCCGCGTGCAGCATTAGCCGCCCTGCCCGATCATCCGGTTCACCGTACAAATCGTCACCAATGATCGCCATCCCGGCGTGGGCCAAGTGCGCACGGATCTGATGCATCCGCCCGGTTTTTGGTTTCACCCCCAAGAGGCAATGATTGCCCGCACGTTTCAGCACAGCCCATTGTGTTTGGGCGGGTAACGCGCCGCGTTCGTCCGCCCGCACAACCTGCGCATAAGCCGGGCGCTGACCATCGGGCGACCGCTCGACCGTACGCAATGGCGCCTCTATCAGCCCCTGCGCCTCCGGCCCCGGATCACCGGATACCACGGCCAAGTATCGTTTTTGCACCTGCCGCGCCTCAAAAGCCGCTGATAGGCTGGCGGCGGCCGGCTTGGTTTTCGCTGCGATGATCAGACCTGATGTCCCAGCATCCAGGCGGTGGACAAGACGCGGCCGCTTACCGTTCGACCGCGCAAACGCCCAAAGCAGCTCATCCAGACAGCATGCCTTGTTGCCGCGTGACTGTACTGGCAGACCGGACGGCTTATTGAAGGCCAGCAGCGCCGCATCCTCATGGATCAGAAGGCCTCGAACAAAAGCGCGATCCGCATCGCTGACAAAGGGCACTGGCCGGTTTCTCATGCGGATCTCTTAAGTCGAACGCACCATATACACAAAAGAAAATGGCGGACCCGAGGGCCCGCCATCTCCAGTTTCAAATCGCTGTTAAGCTTAGAACGTTGCCGTCAGGCCAAGCGTCCAAGTACGACCGAGGGTCTCGTATGCACTTGGGAATGTGTTCCCGAAGTTACGAGCGGTCGAACCAGCTTGGTTACCAACGATTGGTGGCTCTTCGTCAAACAGGTTGCGGATGTTTGCCGAAACAGTCACTGCATCGTTCACAACATATGATCCAGAAAGATCAAAGCGGTGCTGGGCTTCGATGGATTCAAACGCATCGAATGTAGCAGCTTGTTGTGTTGCCTGAATGTCAACTTCACCCATGTAGCGCCATAGCAAGGAAGCCGTGTAAGGCCCTTTGCGCCATGTCGAACGTTGGTTGAAGCGAAGTTCAGGTGTTGGCTGACAATCGTTACCGAAGACGCCAAGGCAATCCGTAACCGGAGTTGCGCCTGAAGACTGGCTTTCATTTGTCATTTGAATGGTGGCGAAGATGCCAACACTCAGCTCACCAAGCTCATCCAGATCCCAGTCTGTATCCAAGCCAAGGTCAACACCTTCAGCGCGGATAAAGTCAAGGTTCGTGGTGAACAGGCTCACACCAGCACCAGATGTTGCGAGTGTACCACCGATACGGTTGATCTTCGCACATTCGCTTGCATTGGCCAGAACATAACAGTTGTTCAGAACTTCCTGCGGC
>JGI24724J26744_10002913_pt1 | contig 11217 bp, 9 predicted proteins | sample Cruoilmetagenom7_FD_26744 | JGI IMG/M metagenome (IMG submission 26744)
GTTGATATCGGGTTTGAGGGGTACGCCGTCGGCGGCTTGGCCGTGGGCGAGGGGCAAGAGGCGATGTTTGGCGTGTTGGACTATGCCACCGGCTATCTACCCGCCGACAAGCCGCGCTATTTGATGGGGGTTGGCAAGCCCGATGATATCGTCGGTGCGGTCAAACGTGGGGTCGATATGATGGACTGCGTGCTGCCATCGCGCTCGGGCCGGACGGGGCAGGGCTGGACGCATCGTGGNTCGGTCAATCTGCGCAATGCCCGGCACAAAGACGANCCGCGCNCGCTTGAGGAAGGGTGCGGTTGCCCGGCCTGTAGCAACTATTCACGCGCCTATCTGCATCATGTCGTGCGCTCGGATGAGATCATCGGTTCAATGCTGCTGACATGGCATAACCTGCATTATTATCAGACACTTATGCAAGAAATGCGCGATGCGATCGCTGTCGGAAATTTCGCAGGATTCGAGGCGGATTTTCATGCACGACGTGCCCAAGGGGATATCCCGCCGCAATAGGTGGCAGGGGTCACACCGGGCGAATACGCAGCCGCGTGATCCGGTTCTCCGACCGTTCCACAACGGAAATCCGGAACCCGTGGAACTGGAACACTTGACCCGCTTCGGGGATCATTTGTGCCTCGTGAATGACCAATCCGGCGACCGTATTGGCCTCGTCATCCGGCAGTGACCAATCCATTGCACGATTAAGGTCGCGAATGGTCATGGCCCCCTCAAGCTCGATCGCGCCCGAGTCGAGGCGTGTGATCGGGTTCTCGATCGGCAGATCATGCTCGTCCACGATCTCGCCGACGATTTCCTCCAGAATATCCTCGAGGGTGATCAGACCCAACAATGCACCATATTCGTCAATCACCAAGGCAAAATGCCGCCGTTGTTGCAAGAACTGGCGCATCTGTTCGTCAAGCGGTGTGGTTTCCGGCACAAAATAGGGCGCACGGGCGACCGACATAATATCCAGCGTTTCGATAGCGTTAAAGCTGCCATCGCCCTCGCTCACCAGGCGGTGCACCTCGCGCATCAGGTCGCGTGAATGGATGACGCCGACGATATTTTCCGGCTCGTCCTTCCACGCGGGCAAGCGCGAATGCGAGGAGTTGACGCTTTGTGCGATGATTTCCGAGACCGGTGCGTCGATATTCACCGTCTGCAATTGCGAGCGGTGAAGCATGATCTCTTCGACCGTGCGATGCGCTAGATCCAGCGCCCCCAAAAGGCGGTCGCGATCCTCTTTGTCGACCGCTCCCTCGGAATGCCCCAGCGCCAAAGCGCCAGCGATTTCCTCGTGGTAGGATAAAATCGCGCTGTCGGGGTCGGTGCGCACGCCGAACAACGCGAGCAATCCGTTGACCAAAATGCGAACAGCCGAAACAACTGGCGCAAATACAAGCACGATCAGGCGGATCGGGGTCGACACCCAGGATGCTGCGGTTTCCGGGTTGGTGATTGCGTAGGTTTTTGGCAAGACTTCAGCAAAAATCAACACCAGAAGCGTCATAACCAGTGTCGCCAAGGCGACGCCCGAGTCGCCGAACAGACGGGTAAACAAGGCCGTTGCCAAGGACGCGGCAAGGATGTTGACAAGATTGTTGCCCAGTAGCACCGATCCGATCAACCGTTCGCCATCTTCGGTCAAGGACAGCGCCCGTGCGGCACTTTTTGACCCTTTATCCGCCTGCGCCCGCAATTTCGCACGAGAGGAGGCGGTCAGCGCGGTTTCACTGCCGGAAAAGAAAGCCGACAATACCAAGAGTGCGATGATAGCGGCGACCGTGAGCCATATGGAAGAGTCGAATTCTGGCATGACGAACGTCCTTGAGGGTTAGGCAAAGATATGGTTGCCCACCGCGCTTTCGCAAGGGGCGGCGCCATTTGAATGCGGTTACTTTGCCCTAGTGCGGGGCTCGGCAAAAGAAAACCCCGCAACCGATGGCGGCGCAGGGGCTTCAGAACGGAAATCCGTCGAATTTGCGGGTGTCTTAGCCGCCCCAGCTGCGTACCGGGCCACAATCCATATGGGTGAAATTTGAACGCGAATAGCGACCAACACCGCCTGCATTGCACGCCAGCGCCGCACGCGCAACCTGGCTTACGGACCGCGAACGGATGCGCAAGTCGGCTGCCTGGCCAACCATGTGGCGCGAATTACGGGCGACGCCACGGGACCGGCGCCGCAACATCGCATTGGTTTCCGGCGAACGGTACCCGGACAAAAGCATGTAAGGTTCGTCCGTTTCGAGCAGGTTGTGCGACGCAGCCATGATATCCAGCGTGCGGGTGTCGATACGGTGGACGCGCTCGTTGCGCCAATCACGGAAAAAGCGGTTAACCTCTTCCAGAGACTCAGAGATATAATCCCCCTCGATCCAGTAAATCAGATCGATCGTCTCGCCCGTGCGCCCAGAGTGCATGTGGAGGCGACGGATATCGCCTGCACCACGGTTGAAAAAGGACGCCTTAGACATCGTGGGGGCGGCGGTCAAAGTCGTTGCCGCAAAAGCACCCAGCAACCCGCGCCGCGTGAACCCGGACTTCTCCGAAGTGGTCATCACTGATCCTGTCCCATCGCAATTTCTAGTCGTGCCATTTTGGCTTTGCCCCGTAGATCGCCGTGTCATGTCCGGCCCGGATCAGGGCTGGAGCCGTTGCGGCAAGTGATCCACGAAGATTTTTGTCTTCTGGTGCGTTGATGCCACATCCCGTTCCGTAGCCCAAGCATGGATTTGGCCCAGCGGGCTATCAGCGGGCAGAATAGGCGGGTTTTTGCTGAAATAGCGTTAATGAAGGTGATATTTCCATGTTTTCATCTGCTTGTAAGGCGACATCAATGCGAATTCGGCGCGAATCAGACGCAATTGGGGGGACTGTTTCGTGTCGGTTTGCGCATTGCGACGCGGTTTGCCGCGACTCGGGGGGCGTGGTTGTCCTGACGGGTAGAATCAGCGGGTCTCGCGATTGTGAATCGACGTGAAAGATGTAAGACGGGCACAAGTATGTGAACGATCTGACGCGCTCGGGCGACTGATAGATCTAAGTTGGCCTAGGAGTTTGGTTATGACATCGCAATTGCGCACCGGTCGGAAAACACGCGCGGCATTTCTTGCGCTGGCAATGGGAGTGGCGACGGCGCTGCCATCGGTCATGGTATTGTTGTCACCGACTGCGGGTCATGCGCAAACATTTCCGGCGTTTCGTCAGGCACTGGCTGAAGGGGTCGGTGAAAGCCGCGCCCTGTCGGCGTTTTATCGTGAAAACGGGTACTCCGAAGTTTGGACTGGGGCCGCGCACGCCGCCCGTCGCTCTGCATTGGTCTCGGCGCTAAGCCGGGCAGGCGAGCATGGTTTGCCGGCTGGGCGCTATGATCTTTCGGGGTTGATCGCCGCATTCAACGCAGTCCAGACCGAGCGTGACAGAGGTTTCGTCGAGGCCCGCGCATCGCGTGCATTCTTGCAGTATGCCCGTGACGTGCATAGCGGCGTTTTGGATCCGTCCAGCGTCATTTCGGACATTGTGCGTGAATTGCCGCGCCCAGACTCTGCTGAATTGATGCGCGATTTTGTCGCCGCCGAACCGGTTAGTTTCCTCCGCAACCTTGCGCCTAATTCTCCGGAATATGCGCGACTGTATCATGCCAAGCAAGAGTTGGACGCCATTGTCGCCAGCGGCGGCTGGGGCCCGCAGGTGCAGGCAGGGCGCTTGCGTCCGGGCGACGGTGGTGGTGCGGTCATTGCGCTGCGAAATCGGTTGATCGCGATGGAATTCATGCCACGCGTGGCCACGGCACGGTATGATGGTGTCATGCAGCGTGCCGTTCAGGAATTCCAGGTCGCTCATGGTATCGAGGCCGATGGCGTTGCCGGCAACGCGACGATTTCAGCCATCAACGTTGATCCGCAAGAGCGTCTGCACAATATCGTCGTGGCGATGGAGCGTGAACGCTGGCTGAATATCCCGCGTGGTGATCGCCATGTTTGGGTGAACCTGACAGACTTCACAGCCCGCATCGTGGATTTCGATCAGGTGACGTTTGAAACCCGTTCGGTGGTCGGCTCTCGCAGCAACCAAACGCCGGAATTCTCGGACGTGATGGACCATCTGGAGATCAACCCTGACTGGACTTTGCCACGCTCTATTGTGGCGGAGTATTGGGGCGCTTTGGTCGGTGGCGGTGCACGGCACCTGAACCTTGTTGACGGACAGGGCAATGTCGTGCCACGTGAGTACATTGATATCGCAGCATATTCACCAACCACATTGCCGTTCAACGTGCGCCAACCTCCGGGGCCGGGCAATCCGTTGGGCGAAGTAAAGTTCATGTTCCCGAACCCCTATGCAATCTACCTGCACGACACGCCGTCGCGCTCGTTGTTCGGGCGCACGGTGCGGGCTTTCTCGCACGGGTGTGTCCGTTTGCAGGATCCGCGTGACTTTGCATATGCCTTGCTAGCAGCGCAGGAGATCGATCCGGTAAGCTACTATCAGCAGATCCGCCGCTCGGGCCGAGAGACCCATGTAAGCCTGCTGTCGCCGATTCCGGTGCATCTGGTTTATCGCACGGCGTTCACGTCGGTTGATGGCCGGATGAACTATCGCAACGACATCTATGGCCGCGATGGTCGTCTTTACGATGCATTGATCCGCGCTGGGGTAGAAGTAGGCGCCTGAGCGGGCTACACCGATGGGCAACCGCCTGCCCATTCGGAGAGAATAATCATGGCCCACCGTGTGTCCGACATTGCAGCTGCACTTGGTGCCCGCTTCGAGGGGCAGGGTGATCTGCTTGTATCGGGGGCGGCCGAACCCGCTTCGGCGACCAAAGATCAGCTCGCCATGGCTATGGATCCCAAATACGCCGAGGGTCTTCCCCAAGGGCAGGCCCAAGCGGCTGTCGTCTGGGAAGGTGCGGATTGGCGGTCGCTGGGGCTTAAAGCCGCGATTTTTACGGCGCGTCCGCGTTTGGCGATGTCGGGGCTGACGGGGGTATTTGATCCCGGTCCGGGTATTGAGGCCGAAATCCATCCAAGCGCCGTGATCCACCCCAGTGCCGAGATCGGCGAAGGGGCGGCCATCGGCGCTTTTGTCATGATAGCAAAAGATGTTCGTATCGGCGCACGGGCGCGGATCGCCAGCCATGCCTCGATCGCGCAGGATGCTGTGATTGGCGACGACGCCCTCATTCATAGTGGTGTTCGGATCGGCGCGCGCGTGACCATTGGCGACCGGTTCATCGCGCAACCAAACGCGGTTGTCGGCGGCGACGGGTTCTCGTTCGTCACCGAGGGGCAATCTCGTGTCGAAGCGGCGCGTGAAACCCTTGGCAATCCCGGCGACGCAATGAACCAGGTCTGGCTGCGCACGCATTCCCTTGGAGCCGTGACAATTGGTGACGACGTTGAGATCGGCGCAAATTCGTCGGTTGACCGCGGCACCGTGCGCGACACGATGATCGGGCGCGGGACGAAAATTGATAGCCTCGTTCAAGTCGGCCACAACGTTGTGATCGGTCAAGATTGTTTGCTATGTGCTCAAGCGGGCGTTGCGGGATCAACGCGCATCGGTGATCGCACCGTGTTGGGCGGGCAGGTCGGTGTCGCTGACAATATCTCGGTCGGGGCCGATGTCGTTGCCGGTGCCGGTACGGTGGTTCTATCGAATGTGCCGGACGGGCGGGTTCTTATGGGGTCACCNGCAGTCCGTATGGATCAACATATCACCATGTACAAAGCGCAGCGGCGCTTGCCACGCTTGATGGACCAATTTGCAGAGCTTCAGAANGCGGTAAANCTGCTGATGGACAAAGANCAAAGCCGTGGTTCATGATGAAGGATGACGTCTTGGCCGAAACCCAACCAGATGCGACGGCNANAACTTCGACGCAGGTANTCGCCATCCTCGCGGCNCAATCACTGAGGGATGCGGCAGATTTGACGCCTGATACTTCGCTTGAGGGGCTGGGGATTGATAGTCTTGGTATGGCCGAGGTTTTGTTTGGTATCGAGGAAGCCTTTGATATCTCAGTGCCGTTCAACGCGAATACACCGGACGTCGCGGCACTGGATTTGCGGACTGTTGGCTCGGTATGCGCGGCCGTGCAGCGACTTATCCATGAACAAAAGGGCTGACCGGTAGTGCGCCGCGTCGCGATCACCGGTGCGGGGACGGTCAACGCCATGGCGGCGGATGTACCCGCAACCTTGGCCACCATGGCGGCGGGCAGGGTGGCAATCGGGCCGCTGGCGTTTCCTGATGTCGATCGGCTGACCATCCAGATCGGGGCGCAAATCCACGATTGGACGCCTGACGAACGGTTTTCCCGTCAAGAACTCGCGCTCTATGATCGCGCAACCCAGTTTGCCATGGTCGCCGCGCAACAAGCGGTTGCGCACGCGGGGTTGCACCTGTCCGAGCCCGAAACCCTGCGTGCCGGGGTCATCATGGGAACTGCTGGCGGTGGCTATACGACGATTGATGACAGTTACCGCGCGGTATACCCGCAGGGTAAGAATCGCGTCCACCCGTTCACCATTCCACGCCTTATGCACAATGCCCCGTCGGCCCATATCGCCATGAAGCACGGTTTGCGCGGGCCGTCGTTTACCGTTTCCACGGCCTGCGCGTCGTCCAACCATGCAATGGGACTGGCGTTTCAGATGGTGCGTTCGGGTGGCGCAGAGGTCATGCTATGCGGTGGGTCCGAGGCGACGCTGTGCTTTGGTGGCATCAAGGCATGGGAAGCCTTGCGCGTTTTGTCCCCTGATGGCTGCCGCCCATTTTGCGCGACGCGCAACGGGTTGGTGCAGGGCGAGGGGGCGGCCGTGTTCGTGTTCGAGGACATGGACCGTGCTGTCGCGCGCGGGGCTGATATCCTTGCCGAAGTCGCCGGGTTTTCCATGACCTCGGATGCTGCGGATATTGTCGTTCCCGATCCCGATGGTGCGCTCAGGGCGATGCGGGGGGCGATGGATGACGCGTCTCTATCGACTGACTCGATCGGCTATATCAATGCGCATGGCACGGGAACCACAGTCAACGACCGCACCGAGGCGCAGGTAATCCGGTCGATTTTTGGCGATGCGTCGCCGCCGGTGTCATCGACCAAATCCATGCATGGTCACTTGCTGGGTGCAACTGGAGCGGTCGAGGCTTTGGCATGCGTGATGGCCCTGCGCGATGGCGTTATCGCCCCGACGGCAGGGCATCACATGGCTGACGCCGATTGCGTGATTGACTGTGTTCCAAACGAGGCGCGCCGCACCCAAGTGGATGCGGCGCTGTCGAATGCGTTTGCGTTTGGTGGCATGAATGCCTGTCTGGCGTTTCGCCGGGTTTGATCCCGGCCCAACGCCCAAGACCCAAACACCGCGGCTTAGTTTTCGCGGGCTGCTGCTGCGCTTTCCGATAGGCGGGTCTGCAGGTCTTCCAAGGCAGCCGTAAAGCCCGAGAGCGACACAGTAATTCCCAACGGCTGGTCAACGGCACGGAACGGCGCGATCATGATTGTCGCCGTAGAACCAGCACGCATGGCCTCAATTTCTTCGGCAGGGATGCCCATCCGGACCATACAGCCGACCACGGTACAAACACGGAATGCTTCAATCCGCATTTCTTCGGCCTCGCCGATGCGCCAGCCCATGCCGAACGGCAAGAAGGTTTCCAGCGGCGTGGTCACGGTCGCACCGGCCGTGAACTCGGACCCGAACGGCAGCGCCGCAATGGAGATTTCGGCAACAGGCTGATCCGTCTCGTCCAGCAATAGTTGCCACATTTCGCAACTCAGGGTGCCAGCTTCGTCGACCTGGGAACACAGGATTTCCCAATCGCGATGCGTCGCGGCAACAAAGGGCTCGCCGACTGCGGGGGATTGTGCGGCGTCGGTGGTGGCCTCTTGGGCAAATGCTGCAACGCTCGGCAGTACCGCACAAAATGCTGCTGACAATGCAAGAGGGCGAAGAACAGAACGTGGGGTCATGGTAAGCATCCTTGAGTGCAAATATCGTCGGGACTCGGCCTAGCATGAACCGGCACCTAAGTCAGGCGTAAATCCAAACACGGTTTTGCTATCGGCGAAAAAGCGAAAAGGGCCCGCAAGCTGGACCCTTTTCGACTTTTTCCCTGTCGGACTTTCCGACTTATTGATCGCGACGATAGCGAAATAAAATCATGCGTCAATAAAAAATAAAACATGACTCTGTCGCTGGTGTTTCACCCCATGCAAGGCGATGAATTCAGGCGATTTCCCCGTGATATCCGCCGTCGCAGCACGCCTGTGTTTCAAGCATCCTTAGGGCGCATGGCCAGCCAGATCAGTGCGCCGCCGGCCAACGCGAGGAACGGGATCATTGCCAAATTCACCAATTGCCAGCCGGTCTGCACATCCGAGCCTGAGCAATTCATCAGTTGCCCCGACCCAAGCGAGGCAATCGTAACCCCGCCGAACACGACCGCATCGTTAAAGCCCTGAATGCGGCCACGCTCGGATGCGTTATGCGATTTCGCGAGCAGCGTCGTGGCGCCGATGAACCCGAAGTTCCATCCGATACCCAGCAAGACCAGCGCAATAAAGAAATGTTCGAGTTCGACCCCGGTCATCGCCACTGCCCCTGCGCTGGCCAAGATCAACAATCCTGTGGCGACGATCTTTTCAACGCCAAAGCGGGCAATCAGATGTCCGGTAAAAAAGGACGGCGCGTACATCGCCAGCACATGCGCCGTCACGATATCCGCCGCGTTCGACGTCTCGAAGCCGCACCCAACCACCGCCAACGGAGTCGAGGTCATGACAAGGTTCATCAACGCGTAGGACACCGTCGCGCAAATAATCGCGACCACGATCACCGGCTCGCGCAACAACTGGCTGCGGCTGCGCCCGACGATCGGGGCATTTTTTTCGGCGACGGGTGCACGGGGAATGTCCAGAAAGAAGAACAACGTCATGCCAACCAGATTCAGCGCGATCACGCCCAGATAGGTGCCAAGAAACGGAACAAACATGGAATCAGCGGTTACCTTGACCAATTGCGGCCCGATGACTGCCGAAATGAGCCCGCCCGCCATGACATAGCTGATCGCCTTGGGCTTGAAGGCATCACTCGCGGTGTCGGTTGCTGCAAACCGGTAGAAACCTTGCGCCGACATATAGGTGCCGGTCAACAAGGATCCCAACAGGAACAATTCGAACGACGCATACAGCAATCCCAACGCGCCCACGGCAGCGCCGGTCGCACCAAATAGCGTACCCAGAACAAACCCCGCGCGACGGCCGTATTTCTGCATGAATGATGACATCGGAGTCGCCGACAACATCGAGCCCAGCACCGCCATCGAGATCGGCAATGTCGCCCAACAAATGTTGCTGGCCAGGGTCTGCCCTGCCAAACCGGCGATGGTAAAAATCATCGGCATTTGTGCACCCAAGATCGCTTGGGCGGCCACAAGAACCCAGACATTGCGCTTGGCGCGGTGGTGATCGGTGTTGGATACAGTGTTCATACGCATGGACGTAGCGTGCAGCACCGGCAATGAAAAGAAGAATCATTCACACGAGAAGCAATTGCGACGCCGCGTCGCGGTGCCTAGGTGCCGCGACACTTTTCTGTAGTCTGCCGCAGTCTTTGTTCCTCAAATATCCCGGGGGGTGAATGCCCGGCACGGGCAGAGGGGGACAGCGTCCCCCTTATTCGTTACCCTTTCAGTGCGGCAATATCTGCGGACGCCCCGACATTGCGACACGCAATCTCTTTACTGATGCGGCGGATCATCCCCGAGAGTGCCTTGCCTGCACCGATCTCCCACGCCTCGGTAACGCCTTGGCCTGCCATCCATGCAACAGATTCGCGCCAGCGCACCGATCCTGTGACTTGCTCGACCAACAGCGTACGGATTTGGGCGGGGTCGCTGACCGCCTCGGCACGAACGTTGGCGACGATTGGCACGGCGGGGGGATTCACCGTCACGCCTGCCAGAGCTTCGGCCATGGCGTCGGCGGCGGGTTGCATCAAGGCGCAGTGGAACGGGGCGGAGACCGGCAGCAAAAGCGCCCGTTTCGCGCCGCGAGCCTTGGCCAAGTCGCAGGCGCGTTCTACGGCGGCTTTATGGCCCGAAATCACGACCTGAGCCGGATCATTGTCGTTCGCGGCTTGGCAGACCTCGCCCTGTGCCGCCTCGGCGGCAATCTCTGACGCTGTGGCGAAATCCAGACCCAGTAGGGCGGCCATTGCGCCAATGCCGACGGGCACGGCTTGTTGCATAGCGCTGCCACGGATGCGCAACAGACGCGCTGTGTCGGCAACACTCAGCGCCCCGGCGGCGGCCAGAGCAGAGTATTCACCCAGCGAATGCCCGGCAACAAAAGCGGCATCGGTCACCGCAAAACCTTCGGCCTCGAGGGCNCGCANCGCCGCCATCGACGTCGCCATCAGGGCGGGCTGGGCNTTNGCCGTCAAGGTCAGATCCGCAATATCGCCCTCCCAGATCAGNGCCGACAGNTTTTCACCCAGCGCGTCGTCAACCTCGTCAAAGATCGCGCGGGCAGCGGGATAGGCCTCGGCCAGATCGCGGCCCATGCCGATGGTCTGGGCGCCCTGGCCCGGGAAAACGAAAGCACGGCTCATATGATCTCCAATCGCGGAATTTGGTAGGTCTTTGCGGGTGTCTGGCCGATTTTCTACTGGGCTTTCGTGTCTCTGGAAACCATAAACCGCGTGCTGGTCCGGGTAAGCCACTCGGCGCTTGCACTATACGGGTTTCCCGCTATAAGGCCCCATCCTGCTGTATTCCACGAATCCGGCGCAGACTCTCGTGGGCGGGTGCAGCAGGGAAAAATGCCCGCCTTATGAAATGCGCCTTGAAATTGATTGGAGACAACATGCCTCTGTACGAGCATGTCATGATCGCGCGCCAGGATCTTTCCAGCGCGCAGGCCGAAGGCCTCATGGACCACTTCACCGCAGTGATTTCGGACAACGGCGGCACCATCGTCGCGACCGAATACTGGGGCGTCAAAACGATGGCCTACAAGATCAACAAGAACCGCAAGGGCCATTACATGTATATCCGTACCGACGCTCCGTCGGCGGCTATCCAGGAAATGGAACGCCTGACGCGCTTGCATGACGATGTCATGCGCATTCTGTCGATCAAGGTAGATGAACACGTCGAAGGTCCGTCGGTTCAGATGCAAAAGCGTGACGAACGTGGTGA
>JGI24724J26744_10002914_pt1 | contig 11217 bp, 9 predicted proteins | sample Cruoilmetagenom7_FD_26744 | JGI IMG/M metagenome (IMG submission 26744)
GGGTTTTGCCAAAACCGCGCGGCTTTTGTCAAAGGTCGCGTTACGTCACGCGCCGCAATCGCCCCTCGCGCCAGGCCAAAAGCCCGGCGCCCGACAGAATCACAAGCGCCCCGGTGATCGAGACCGGATCGGGCCAGACGCCAAAGACAAGCCCGTCATAAAGCCCCGCAAACACCAGCGCGGTATAGAAAAACGGCGCCACAAAGCTTGCGTCGGCGCGCGCCATTGCATTGACAAAGCAGCTCTGTGCCAGGGCCATCAGCACCCCGATTGCGGCAAGGGCGGCCCATTGCGCGGGCGTCGGCGCGGCCCAGACCCAGATCACCGCAAGCGTCGCAATCCCAAGCCCGATCGCGTTGTTGATCAGCAAAATCTGATAAGGCCCCTCGCGCCCCGACAGCCGTTTGATAAAGATAAGCTCGCCGCCAAGACAGAGCGCCGAGCCAAGGGCGAGCATCACGCCCATCTCGATCACGCCGCTGCCGGGACGCGTCAGGATCGCCGCCCCCAAAAGCGCAATGCCGGCCGCCGCCCAACGCACCGGGCCAACCCGCTCNCCCAAAAGCGGGATCGCCAGAATCATGCCAAANACCGGATTGAGAAAGCTGATCGCGGTGGCATCCGAGAGCGGAATGAACGCGGCTGCGGCAAACATAAGGGTNACCCCGCCCCAGCCAAGGGCTGAGCGTTTGGCATGCAGGCCCAAATCGGGCCGTGTCCAGCGCGGCCGCATCAGGGCGGTGACCGCCGATATCGCCAGAAGCGCGAATAAGAACCGCCCATGGCTGATCTGAAGCGCATGCATCGGGGCCCCAAGCGCGCCGGTGCCAAGCGCCTTGGCCAAAAGCGTGGTGCCAGCCGCAAGCGCCGCCGCAAAAAGCGTCAGCAGGGCGGCCAGAGCCGGATTTTGGGCGCGCGGGGTAAACATCGGCGATGTGTGGCCCGCCCTGCGCGCCCTTGCAAGGGCGAAAACCGGGGCTGGTCCATCACCTTTGTGTTGTGCGGCAGGCCAAAAACGACGCCATGTCGGCGCGGGCAAATCACACCTAGCTAATCATGCAAAGGCAGAGGCGAGATGCTTCGAGACCCCGCTTATGCATCAACATCGGCTATCTACCGATCTTCGCGCTCGTCGGGCTGGCGCAATGAGATTTCGCTTTCCACAGCGCCAAAAACCCGCTATGCGCCTCGCCATGATCAAACGCGCCACATATTGCCCGACCCGACGCCGACGCATCTGCGCCTGACGGCCCCGCACGTTTGACCCTTGGGCGCCGCTGTTGTGCCTGGTCCCTCTGAAAATTCCAATATCTGCTCAAATCATTGACTTGGCCCCGGTGTTGCGGCACTCAAAGGGCTTCTTGCACAAGGAAAACCTGACATGATCCCGTCCGTTCTGCCCACTTACAATCGCGCGCCCCTGACCTTTGTCAAAGGCGAAGGCAGCTGGCTGATCGAGGCCGACGGGCGACGTTTTCTTGACCTGGGCGCCGGGATTGCGGTTAACGCGCTTGGCCATGCGCATCCGGCACTGGTGGCGGCATTGACCGAACAGGCCGGCGCGCTGTGGCACACCTCGAACCTCTATCATATTCCCAAGCAGCAGGAACTGGCCGATAAACTTGTCGCGCATACTTTTGCCGATACGGTGTTTTTCACCAATTCCGGCACAGAGTCCTGTGAATTGGCGGTCAAGATGGCGCGCAAGCACTTTTTTGACGCGGGTCAACCCGAACGCACCGATATCATCGCCTTCGAGGGCTCGTTCCATGGCCGCTCGTCGGCCGGCATCGCCGCGGCGGGCTCTGAAAAGATGACCAAGGGGTTTGGCCCGCTTCTGCCCGGCTTCAAACATCTCGGCTGGGGGGATCATGATGCGCTTGACGCGGCGATTGATGACAAAACGGCCGCCATCCTGATCGAACCGATCCAGGGTGAAGGCGGCATTCGCCCGCTGCCCGATCAATGCCTCAGGGGGCTGCGTGCACTGTGTGACGAAAAGGGCATCCTTCTGATCCTGGACGAGGTGCAATGCGGGGTGGGGCGCACCGGGCGCCTGTTTGCCCATGAATGGGCAGGCGTGACCCCCGACATCATGATGGTTGCCAAGGGCATCGGCGGCGGCTTTCCCCTTGGCGCGGTTCTTGCAACCGAAGCGGCAGCCTCTGGCATGACGGCGGGCACGCATGGCTCGACCTATGGCGGCAACCCCCTTGGCTGTGCCGTTAGCTGTGCGGTGATGGATATCGTGACCGATCCCGATTTCCTGCCCGAGGTGACCCGCAAGGCGGGCCTCATGCGCCAAAAGCTCGAAGGCCTCGTCGCCGCACACCCGCAGGTCTTCGAGGCGGTGCGCGGTGCGGGGCTGATGCTTGGCCTGAAATGCAAGGCACCCAATCTTGACGTGGTGAATGCGGGCTACGCGGCACTCATCGTCACCGTGCCCGCCGCCGATAACGTGATACGCCTGTTGCCGCCTCTCACCCTCACCGACGATGAGATCACCGAGGCGATCACCCGGCTGGATCGGGCAGCCAGTGCCGTTGAAACCGCCTGACCCTTCATCTTTCCCAAAATACTCCGGGGGTGTGGGGGCTGGCCCCCACATGCCTCCTCTGACAAAAAGCGATACCACGATGCAGCATTTCCTCGATATCCACAAAACCCCGGCGGAGCATTTGCGCGCGATCATTGATCAGGCTCGCGATATGAAGGTCGCCCGCGCCGGGCGCCCGCGCGGCATGCCCGATGACGACCAGCCGCTGGCGGGGCGCATGGTGGCGCTGATCTTTGAAAAACCGTCAACCCGTACAAGGGTCAGCTTTGACGTGGGTGTGCGTCAGATGGGGGGGCAGACCATGGTGCTCTCGGGCGCCGATATGCAGCTTGGCCACGGCGAAACCATTGCCGACACCGCCCGCGTTCTGTCGCGCTATGTTGATCTGATCATGATCCGCACCTTTGACGAAAGCGTTCTGCTGGACATGGCCGATTATGCCGATGTGCCGGTGATCAACGGCCTCACGGATCGCACGCACCCTTGCCAGATCATGGCCGATATCCTCACCTTTGAGGAACATCGCGGCCCGATCAAAGGCAAGAAGGTGGTCTGGTCGGGGGATGGCAACAATGTCTGCGCCTCGCTCTTGCAGGCGGCGGGGCAGTTCGGGTTCGACCTGACCTTTACCGGCCCGATGCAGCTTGACCCCGAGGGCGAATTCATCGGCCTTGCGCGCAAGGCCGGCAGCACCATCACCATCGAACGTGACCCCCATAAGGCCGCCGAGGGCGCCGATCTTGTGGTGACCGATACCTGGGTAAGCATGCATGACAGCCAATCCACTAAGGAACGCCGCCACAACATGTTGCGCTCCTATCAGGTGAACGAGAAGCTGATGGAGGTCGCCAAGCCCGATGCTCTTTTCATGCACTGCCTGCCTGCGCACCGCGAGGAAGAAGTGACATCGGCGGTGATGGACGGCCCGCATTCCGTGGTCTTTGACGAGGCCGAAAACCGTCTGCATGCACAAAAGGCGGTCATGCGCTGGTGCCTCGGCGTTTGATCCGCAGCCCCCATCGGGGGTCAGAATTTTCGCCAAAAATTCTGCGCCCCGGCCGCGCTTGCAATTCTGCCCCCAAGGCGTAGCGTGAGACCATGAGGGTAGCGGGGTAGGGGGCGACGCATGTCACAGGCACAGATCGGGGTTTACGGGCTTGGGACAATGGGCAGCGCCCTGGCGCTCAACATGGCCGGGCATGGGTTTGACGTGGCCGTCACCAACCGCGAAACCGACTGGATTGCGCCGTTTCTGGCCGAGGCGGGAAACCTGGCGCAGCGGTTGCATCCGTATGATACGCTTGAGAGTTTCGTGAGCGGCCTGAAAACGCCGCGGGTGATCCTGTTCATGATCCCCTCCGGTGCGCCGCTGGATGCGATGATTGACGCGATCAGCCCGCTTTTATCTCCGGGTGACACGGTGATTGACGGCGGCAATGCCGATTTTCACGAGACCCGCCGTCGCGCCGCCGACCTTGCCGCGCAGGATCTGCATTTTGTCGGTCTTGGGGTGTCGGGGGGCGAGCTTGGTGCGCGGACCGGCCCGTCGATGATGTTGGGCGGATCGGATCACAGCTGGCACCAACTGGCGCCGATCCTGCGCAGGATTGCCGCGCAATATCAGGGCACGCCCTGTGTTGCGCATCTTGGGCCGGACGGGGCCGGGCATTTCGTCAAGACCGTCCATAATGGCATTGAATATGCAGATATGCAGGTGATTGCCGAGATTTACAGCCTGCTGCGCAATGGCGCGGCGATGACCCCCGGCGAAATCGGCGCCTTGTTTGCCGCCTGGGACAAGGGGCCGCTGAAATCCTATCTGGTGGAAATCACCGGCGAATTGCTTGGCTATACCGATTCTGAAACCGGGCATCCTCTGGTCGATGTGATCAAGGATGCCGCCGGCCAGAAGGGCACCGGGCGCTGGACCGTGATCGAGGCGTTGCGGATGGGGCAATCGGCCAGCATGATCGAGGCCGCCGTGGGCGCGCGCGGATGGTCCTCGGAAAAAGGCACCCGACAAACCGCCGAAACCATCCTTGGCGGGGCCTTGGGCGCGATTGACGCCACACCAGAGGTTTTGGCCGAGGCCTTCATGGCCGCGCGCATCCTGTGTTATGCGCAAGGGTTTCGTATTCTGGCGGCAGCATCGGACGAGTATGANTGGACCCTCGATTTTGCCGAGATNGCCCGCATCTGGCGCGCGGGCTGCATCATACGCTCGGCGCTACTGGATGATATTGCCGGGGCTTTTGCCGGGGATCTGCCGCATGGGCAGCTTATTCTTGCGTCCGAGTTTGCCCGGATCCTTGCGCGCACCCTGCCGGCCCTCCGGCAAGTGGTGTGCAGCGCGGTGCATGGCGGGCACGCGGTGCCGGCGCTTTCGGCGGGGCTTGCGTGGTATGACAGCATGCGGCAGGGCCATGGCAGCGCCAATATCATTCAGGCGCAACGGGATTTCTTTGGGCATCACGGCTTTGAACGGCTTGGTCAGAGCGGCAAGCATCACGGTCCGTGGTGGGACTAGACGCAGGATTTCGCGCTCCGCGCGGGAGTATTTGTGGAAAGATGAAAACCTAGAGCATGTTGCTCAAAAGTGGGAACCGGTTTTGAGCTTCTCGAACATGCGAAATCAAGAAGTTAGAGCGTGTCGCGTGAATTCGAATGAACGCGACACGCTCTAGTCGCGGCTCAGGTAACGTTCGAGCACGATGACCGGCATCGCCCCGCGCAGCATCATGTCACCAAAGACATAGGAGGGGGCCATATCAAGCCCCAGATCGCGCGCCAGATCGGCGTGTTCGGCCATATCAAGCAACGTGACCCGCAGATCAAAGCGCGCGCTCAGGGCGCGCAGATCAGCCTTGGCACGGTCACACTCGGCGCAGTCGCGGCGCGTGAAAAGCGCGATTTGAAGCGCCGCTCCGGATGGCCCGAAGCCAGGCAGGGCCGGGTCATAAAGCCGCGGCGCGGCGCGGGCGAGGGCGCTCAGGTCCCGGGCCATATCATCGCTGTAGATGTTGATTGGCGCGGGTTGCTCAAGCCTCTCGATCTGTGCGCGGAGCGGCGCCAGAAGGTCGGGGTTTTGCACAAGCGTTTCGCGGATCGCCTCGCCCAAGGGGCTGCGTGACTGGGGTAAAGCCCCCCCGGCCTGTACCGAAACAGGCGTCAGCAGCCCCAGAAACAGGGCTGCCGCAGGTTTGAGGCGGTTCATAACTTAATTCGCGCGGATCTCGTCAGCGATCTCTTGCATCGCATCCTGTGGCAAGTAGCCGCGCAGCATCTGATCGCCCATCACAAACGAGGGGGTGCCGCTGATGGCGAGGCGCCGGCCAAGCGCGTGATTGTCGGCGATCACCTTGTCGACGGCGGGGGTGTTCATTTCCGAGATGATTTTGTTGGCATCCAGCCCAAGCGTGTCGGCGAGCCGACTGAAGCCGGTCTCGTTCATCGCGCCGCTATAGGTCATCAGGGCGTCATGCACGGATTTATAGGCCTCGTCGCCCGCGACCTGAAGCGTGGCGATGGCAAAGCGCGAGGCAAGCACGGAGTCCTCGCCCAGGATCGGAAATTCCTTGACGACAAAGCGGATATTGCCGTCGTTTTCCAACAGGCCCGCGACCTCATCGAAGGCGCGTCGGCAATAGCTACAGCGGTAATCCATGAACTCGACCAGAGTGATATCGCCCTCGGGATTGCCCCCGACCCAGGAGGCGGGATCGTTGAACAGGGCCTTGGCATTCACTTTGACCAGATCGACATCGGCCTGCGCCTGTTCCTGCGACTGGCGTTGTTCGAGAACGGCGACCGCCTCCATTATGATCTCNGGATTGTCGAGGATATAGGCGCGGATTTCNTCGCGCAAAAGGGCGCGCTCGCCCTCGGACAGTGTTTCAAGGTCCAGCGCTTGCGCAGGCAGGCTCAGAGACAGGCAAAGACCTGCGGCACTCAGAAGGGGGCGTATCATCGGCATTCTCACTTATCTCCGTTTTTCGGCATCTTGCGCGGCAGAGAGCACATCCTGGGCCCGTTGCCAAGCCGCAGATCCGCGCGGCAAGAGGTCTGTTGCGCGTTGCGCGTGTATTTTAGCATCTTTCAGCCGTCCGATCATGGCATACCGTTCCGCCGTCAGAACCGAGGCCATGCCGTTGTTGCCCTGCTTGGCATAGGTCACCGCCAGATCGCGCATCACGCGCGGATCGCGGCCGTCGCGGGCGCGGGATTTATCAAGGAATTGCTGGGCCTTGGCCAGCTGGCCATTGGCCAGAAGGGCGCGCCCGTAAGACCCGAGAATCAGCGGATTGTTCGGCGCCAGATTGGTGGCGCGGGCATAGGCGGCGACCGCCGGTTTGATCTGGCGGCTTTCCATCAGGATCTGGCCGCGCAATTCATGAAGGTAGGGGTCTTTGGGGCGTCGCGCGATTGCGCCGTCAATTGCGCCAAGGGCGCGGCGCAGATCGGACTGGCGGTGATAGGCCACGGCCTGACGCATCAGTTTGACATCCTCAAAGCCGCTTTCACCGGCGCGGGTCAGGGTCCATTTCGGCGAGCGTTGAAAGGCCGAAAGCTTGCCCTTGGCGCGGGCGAACCAGTAATTGGCCTGAGGGTCTGGCGCGGGGGGCGCACCCTGAGCACCGGCAAGCTGGCGAACAAGGCGATAGCGATCGCGCGACAGCGGATGTGTGCGCGCATAAGCGTCCTGTCGCGTGACCGAGAGCGCCTCTTGCCCGCGAAAGATGTCCATCACCTCGACCGACCCGTTAAGATCGACGCCCGCGCCTTTCATGAAGCGCATGCCGCTTTGGTCGGCGGCGTTTTCCTCGGCGCGGGTATGAGAGAAAAAGCTGCGCATGGCGGCGCCCTGAAGCCCGGCGGCAGCCCCGGCGGCGAATTCGCCGCTACCGGCGGCGGCGCCGGCGGCAATCGCCAAAGCGGTGCCAAGCCCGGCGGCGGTGCGGGCGTTGCGCGCGTTGATCGGGCGGCGCATCAGATGGCCATTGGCGATATGGGCCGCCTCATGCGCGATCACGGATTGCAGCATCGCCGGGGTTCTCATCCGCAGGATCAGCCCGGAATGAATGAACATGCTCTCTGAATCAATCACGAAGGCGTTAAGGTTGGGATCGTCAATCACCAGGATATCCACCCGGTTCGCGCTAAGCCCGGCGGCGCGCAGGATCGGCGTGGCCAGCTCGCGCAGCGCGTACTCGATATCGGGATCGCGCAATAGCGTTATGGCGCGCGCCGGCGCCGCCACGCTCAGGACGAGGATCAGGGAAATCGCAAGAAATCTCAGAAGCTGCATTGACGGCGCGGGCCTTTCCCAGTGAAACGAGGGATCAAACATGCACAGTCTAGGAGTAAAGCGATGCGGAACTCAAGCCGGTCCAGGGTCGACGCCTTCATCGTGATGGATGTGATGGAGGCCGCGCGGCGCGCCGAAGCGCAGGGCCGTCACATCATCCACATGGAAGTGGGGCAGCCGGGCACCGCAGCACCCGAAGGCGCACGTGCCGCCCTGGCCCGGGCGATGCGCGAGGAGGCGATGGGATATACGGTCGCGCTTGGTCTGCCGGCCCTGCGGGCGCGCATCGCACAGCTTTACGGCGAGTGGTATGACGTTGATCTTTCGCCGGAACGGGTGATCGTGACGCCAGGATCATCCGGCGCCTTCATCCTCGCCTTTACGGCGCTGTTTGATGCGGGCGATCGCGTTGGCATCGGCAGCCCCGGCTATCCCAGTTACCGCCAGATATTGCGCGCGCTCGATCTTGTGCCGGTGGATATTCAGACAGCGGCGGAAAATCGCCTGCAACCGGTTGCGGCGGAGCTGTGCGGGCAGGATCTGAGCGGTTTGATGGTGGCAAGCCCGGCGAATCCCACGGGCACGATGCTGAATCGCGCTGCGATGTCGGATCTGATCGGGGCCGCCGCGGCGCAGGGTGCGAGTTTTATCAGCGACGAGATCTATCATGGCATCGAATATGAGGCCAAAGCGGTCAGCGCGCTTGAAATCACCGATGAGTGTTACGTGATCAATTCGTTTTCCAAGTATTTCAGCATGACCGGCTGGCGGGTGGGGTGGATGGTGGTGCCCGAGGATCATGTGCGGGTGATCGAGCGGCTGGCGCAGAACCTGTTCATCTGTCCGTCCCATGCCAGCCAGGTGGCGGCATTGGCGGCGATGGAGTGCGGCACGGAGCTTGAGGCGAATATGGCGGTCTACCGGCGCAATCGCACGCTTATGCTTGAGGGGTTGCCAGCGGCCGGGTTTGACCGGATCGCGCCGCCGGATGGGGCGTTCTATGTCTATGCCGATGTCAGTCACCTGACCGGTGACAGCCGCGCCTTTGCCGCCGAAATCCTTGAGAAAGCGGGGGTTGCGGTGACGCCGGGGCTGGATTTCGATCCGGTTCGTGGCGGCGGCACGCTTCGGTTTTCCTATGCCCGTACGACGGCGGACATCGAGGAGGGACTGGCCCGACTGGCGCGTTTCATGGCCGCGCGCCGCGCGGGGTGAGCTGGGGAATTTGAGTATTTTTGGAAAGATGAAAGGGCAGGGTGCCATGGTTTTGCCAGGATTGCGTCCTGCAAATCGTCACATTCGGATGGCAAGGGTTCGGAGAGGGATGATCATGTCAAGGACGGACCATGTCATGCAATATATCAAGGACGGCTATCGCGGGTTGAGTGTACTGATGAACGTCAATGCCGACTTGCTGCTTTATGTGACGACGCTCGCGCTTGCCTTTGTTTGCGCAGGATTTGTTGGCTCGCTTTAAGGCGGGCAGGCGGGGGGGGGCAACTCGCGTTTTGACAAGGCCAGACAGACCGGGTACTGACTTCGTCAATGAGATGTCTGACTGGGTTTGAGCAATGAATCACTTTGAAGTTGACCGGCGGGCGCGCCAGCAGCTCTTTTCTTTCTTCATGAGCATCAAGGGCGCCCTATGCGCGGTTTTGCTTGGGGTTGCGTTCATGGCAAGTGCGGGGCAGGCCGAGGCCCAGTCCTATCGGTTTTCTTCTGTCACGATTGAGGGCAATCAGCGGATCGAGCCCTCGACGATTCTGTCTTATGCCGGGATTGCCCGCAACGAGACCGTGTCAGCCGGCGAGTTGAACGACGCCTATCAGAGAATTCTGGCCAGCGGTCTTTTCGAGCAGGCCGAAGTGGTGCCGCAGGGCAATCGCCTTGTGATCCGTGTGACCGAGTACCCGACGATCAACCGGATTGCCTTTGAGGGCAATAGAAAGCTCAAGGATGAAGATCTTGAGGAGTTCATCAAAAGCCGGGTGCGTCAGGTCTATAGCCCGACCCAGGCCGAACGCGATGCCGCGACCCTGGCCGAGGCCTATGCGCAGAATGGTCGCGTGTCGGCCCGTATCACCCCGAGGGTGATCCGCCGCAGCGACAATCGGGTTGATCTTGTNTTCGAGGTTTTCGAGGGCAGCAAAATCGAGGTTCAGCGCATCGGATTTGTCGGCAACCGTGCCTATTCCGATCGTCGCCTGCGACGGGTGATCGAAAGCAAGCAAACCGGTCTTTTGCGCGCTTTGATCGAGCGGGACACCTTTGTCGAAGATCGCCTTTTGTTCGACAAACAGGTGCTCACCGATTTCTACAATTCGCGCGGTTATGTGGATTTCCGGGTCACCGGCACCAATGCCGAACTGGCGCGCGAGCGGGATGCCTATTTCGTGAGCTTCAACGTTCAGGAAGGCCAGCAGTTCCGGTTTGGAGAAATATCAACGGTCAGCGACATGAACGGTGTCGAGGCTGAGCCATATCACGGCACGCTCAAGATACGCCCCGGCGTGGTTTATTCGCCAACGCTGGTCGAGAACTCTATCGCCCGGATGGAGCGGCTGGCAATCAAGAACGGGGTTGATTTCCTGCGGGTTGACCCGCGCATCACCCGCAATGACCGTGACCTGACGCTTGATGTCGAGTTTGTCCTGACGCGTGGCCCGCGTATCTTCATCGAACGGATTGATGTCGAGGGCAACACCACGACGCTTGACCGTGTGATCCGCCGCCAGTTCGACGTTGTGGAAGGCGACCCCTTCAACCCGCGCGCCATCCGCCAGGCCGCGGACCGCATTCGCGCGCTGCGCTTTTTCTCGGATGTCAACGTTAATGCACGCGAAGGCTCGCGCCCCGATCAGGTTGTGATTGAGACCGATGTCGAGGAAACCACGACCGGCAGTGTTTCGGTCGGCGTCAGCTTTTCGACCAATAGCGGCCCTGGTGTTCAGCTTGGCTTTAGCGAGCGAAACTTTATCGGTCGCGGTCAGGCGCTGACCGCGCAGATTGCGGCAAGCGCGGATGTCATCAACTATAATATTGGCTTTGTAGAACCCGCGTTTCTGGGGCGTGATGTGGCCTTTGGGCTTGATTTCGCCCTCCAGGAAACCGATAGCGACAACAGCCTGTTTGATACCACCATCGGTACGTTTCGCCCGAGCCTGACCTTCCCGGTCAGCGAAAACGGGCGCCTCGGGGTTTTCTACAATGCCACCTATGAAGATATGACGGATTACAACGGCGTATCGGGTATCCTTCAGTCCGAGATCAATCAGGGCGCCCTGTGGACAAGCGCGGTGGGCTATGAGTTTTCCTATGACACACGGCGCACCGGGCTGAACCCGAACGCCGGTGT
>JGI24724J26744_10002915_pt1 | contig 11213 bp, 9 predicted proteins | sample Cruoilmetagenom7_FD_26744 | JGI IMG/M metagenome (IMG submission 26744)
CAGTTTCTGGATGAACGCATAGATAAGCATTATGCATTAAAAGATTATCACCGCATGATATTCGGGGAAATCCTGATGGTGAAAGGGAATGCAGCCAAATATTCAGAGAAATAAAAAAAATATACGAATCTTTCTAACATATAAAATGAGTTGATTAATGCTACAATAAAAATAATTAATAAACTATCAGGAGGAAAAATGGCAAGCATACTAAAGATTGAGGGTATTGGAGATTTCTATCGCGGGAAATTGGTTTCATACGGCATAAAAACGGTAGAAGCACTATTAAAACAGGGCGCCTCATCATTCGGACGATCGAAAATAGCTGACGGCGCCGGTATTTCTTCTGGTTTGATCCTTGAATGGGTCAACCATGCTGATTTATGGAGGATCAAAGGTGTTAGTGAGGAATATTCCGATCTGCTGGAAGAAGCGGGAGTTGACACTGTTGTTGAATTAGCCCAACGAAACCCGGATAATTTATACACAAAGATAAAAGAAGTGAATATGGCAAAGAAACTTGTTCGGCGGCTTCCGAGCGCAAAACAGGTTGCTGATTGGGTTTCTCAAGCAAAGTGGCTTCCTCGAGTAGTTACCTATTAGAAAAGATCATTGAAAAAAGCTGGCATAAATTTGCCAGCTTTCTTTTTTTTAATGATATCTTCTTAAATCATGAGGAGTTTATTCTAATGAAGCGCATCCAATTGGGTTTTGATCGTATGCGCGGTTTGTTTGTATGTATTTAACTTTGAGCGTTCTTTTTCCACAACTTCTGGTGGTGCTTTTGTTGAGAAGTCCGAAGCTAATAATCCTTCCAGGCGGTTTATTTGGTTTTGTGTGGTTTTTAGTTCTTTTACAAGCTTATCTCGCATCTCATCCGTTGAGACAAAACCTGCTGTTTTTAGATAAACGATTGAACCTGAGGTGGGAATGTTTGCTGAAGGATAGTTCTGATATTCATCTGGATCAGGAATCTTATCAAATATTTCCAAGTCCTTAATTGCACATAGTGGAGCTATAAAATTTTCCTGTGCTTGAACAATTGGACGAGTATTGTTATCAACGACAATCGACCCGCCAGTTACCTGATTTACAGGAATATTGAGATCGGTTTTCAAAGAGCGGAAAGCACGAGTATGTTCGATTGTACCGGTAACGAATGCGCTGACGGCATCTTTTTCCCACTCCTCTTCTGGTTTTGAGTATGGCCATTTGGCGATGATGAGGGCTTCAGCCCATCCATTTTCCACATCATACGCATTGCCTTTAGAATTAGCACTTGTTTTTAAATGTCCCCATAATTCTTCCGTTACGTATGGGGTGAAGGGATGTAGAAGGCGAAGGCATTTATCCAATACCCGCATCAGAGTCCAGGTGGTGTAAAAAGCACGATCTCCCCCCTGGCTTAACTGCAATTTCGCACTCTCAATATACCAATCCGCAAACTCTCCCCAAAAGAATTCATAAATCTGGCGACCGGCTTCCCCGAATTGATAACTTTCAAACAATCGGTTAACATCCCGAATTGTCTCCCGCATTCTCGCGTGGATGTATTCATCCGCAGGCGTCCATTGGGGTTCCGCTTGCGGTTTGTCAGGCGCTTTTTCGATGGCACTGATAACAAAACGGCCCGCGTTCCAGATCTTATTGGCAAAGTTACGGTTTGCTTCCACTTTCTTAACACTTAGGTTCATGTCTTTTCCGGGTGTGGAACCGACCAGAAGCGTAAAGCGCAGAGCATCTGTTCCAAACTCATCCATGACGATGAGAGGATCGACAACATTGCCTTTAGTTTTACTCATTTTCTGGCTGTGTTCATCGCGGATGAGTCCATGGAGATAAATCGTATGGAAGGGCGCTACACCTGTGAACTCGAGCCCACTCATCACCATGCGCGCAACCCAGAAAAACAAGATGTCGTAACCGGTCTCCATCACGGAGGTGGGGTAGAAATATTTCAGGTCTGGTGTCTGATCGGGCCAGCCAAGCGTGGAGAAAGGCCATAACCCGGATGAAAACCAGGTGTCCAATACATCTTCATCCTGATGGATATTTTTGCTTCCGCAATGCTGGCATTCAGTCGGGTCTTCGCGTTTTACAGTCATCTCTTGACAATCATTGCAGTACCACACTGGAATTCTATGCCCCCACCATAATTGACGGCTGATGCACCAGTCACGGATGTTTTCCATCCAGTTATAGTAGACCTTTGTGAAATATTCAGGAACGATCTTTATGGTCCCATCACGCACAGCATTCAGGGCGGGTTCAGCAATTGGTTTGATCTTTACGAACCACTGTTCACTGATCATAGGTTCGATGATCTCACCACCGCGTTGAGAGCGGGGGACGTTCAGTGTGTAATCTTCCTCTTTAATAACCAACCCTGCTTCTTTCATATCAGCCCAGAGTTTTTTCCGGCATTCAAGGCGGTCTAATCCTTCATATACACCGCCGTTGCTGTTAATGGTCACATCACGGTTAAGAATGTTGATCAATTCTAGGTGGTGCCGCTGCGCGATCTCATAATCATGAGGATCATGTGCTGGTGTAACCTTAAGCGCGCCGCCCCCAAATTCTCGATCGACATATTCATCTGCGATAACCGGTATTTCACGGTCCATGATGGGCACTAAAACTTTTTTATCAATAAATTGATGATAACGTTTATCTTCGGGGTGCACCGCTACCGCAGTATCGCCGAGAATTGTTTCTGGCCTGGTTGTTGCGACGGGAAGATACTGTTCTGGATCTTCTGCCAGACGATATTTGAAGAAAAATAAAGTTCCCGGTTCCTGTGAATATTCAACTTCAAGATCAGATACCGCTGTGCGTAGATTGGGTGACCAATTGATCAGGCGGGGACCACGGTAAATGAGTCCTTTTTCAAACAGGGTCACGAACGCTTCACGGACAGCGCAGGAAAGGCCTTCATCCAGGGTGAACCGTTCACGCGTCCAATCGCAGGAAGCACCTAGACGGCGGATTTGTTCGGTGATGATACCGCCGTACTCTTCACGCCAAGTCCATGTGCGCTTGATGAATGCTTCACGGCCAATATCTTCACGGCGTTTTCCCTCTTTTGCTAACGCTTTTTCAATTTGAAGCTGCGTGGCGATGCCAGCATGGTCGCTGCCAGGCACCCAGAGAGTGGGCTCACCTAACATACGGTGATAGCGGATCATCAGATCTTCAAGTGAAACAAACATTGCGTGCCCGAGGTGCAGGCTACCGGTGATGTTGGGAGGAGGGATGGAGATCACAAATGGTTTCTTCGTGGGATCAAAATCCGGCGCTTTGGGATCATTTGAGGGTTGGAAAAATCCGCTTTTTTCCCACCAGGAATATAAGCGTTTTTCAGTATTATTAAAGTCGTACGCTTTTGGTAATAAATTATTTTCCATGTATTCTCCTATTAAATAAATTAACCTCCCGACTAAGAGGACGGAAGGTTTTGCCACCCGCGGTACCACCTCGTTTCGCTAATATAAAATCAGCGCACTCATACCGTTCAAACGGTGCTGCGATAACGGGCAAACCCGTGCCGGTCTATTTTCACTGATTGATTTCTTCGGCATATACACCTGGCGACTTCTATTCGACATATCTGGGGGCACTTCCAGCCTGTTGCTACCCTTCTCTATCAGTAATGAGCGAATATACTACTCCAAGATCAATTTGTATCGATTATACAAAAATTGAGGGGGAATGTCAATTTGTGTATAGGTTCAATACATATGAAATAGTTGAGGCGAACACTGGTTTTTTGATGAGAGTTTCATTGAGACTAAGGTCAGTGTCTTTTGCGCGGGTAGGAATCGGGTGGCTAATTGGTTGGTAGTTTAACAAGCGCCGTTCAATAAAATCAACAACATTATTAGCAATTATTTCGGGGATATTTAAAATAAACAGCGGGGATTTCAAGGAAAGAGATTTTCAAAGGATTGGTCATGTTCCAGGCAATAAAATCATATGCTAAATCGCTAGCTGGGTGTGTTTCTCCACCTGACCCGAATAAAATAATCGGGCCAAGTGTATTGAGTGTTTCATTTTGCATCCTTCTGTTTGTTATATTGCCAATGAATATTATTTTATTGGTATTATTATAAAAATGAAACCATCGCCTGTGATTTTAAAGATAATTATATTTGTTTTCATCCTCTTAATGGTATCCTGCCAACCGACTGGTGAAAATACTCTCAATACACTTTCACCGACTCCTACAGACCAGCAGACATCTTCCAATCAGACTATTGATGAAGTAATACAAGAAGACAGTTATGGTGATTTAATTAGCGAAGAAATACCACATGGCTTGGAATTAGAATTTTGGCACCCATGGGCGGGTGAGACTGCTGAAATTGTTGAGGGTTTGGTTGACAATTTTAACCGAGAGAATCCCTGGGCAATTACGATAAACAGCATCTCCCGTGCCGATCAAGATGTACTTATTGAAGATCTCACAGAAGCATTTATCAATAAAGAACAAATTCCAGATCTAATTGTTTCTAACAGCCAAAGCCTTCAAGCTTGGTATGCTGAAGGATACTCGATCGAAGAAATGGATTCATTAATCAGATTTGATAATGAGAGTTCCACGGAAAATACTCTACCGGAAATCCTCCCAATATTTTGGAATGTTGATCTGGTTGATGAAGTAAGAATTGGAGTTCCAGCATACCAAAGNGGACGATTTCTTTTTTATAATCAAACCTGGGGAAATGAATTAGGCTTTGAAGATTTTCCGAGAACCATTGAAACGTTTTCAGAACAAACTTGCGCTGCTGAAAAAAGCAATCTATATGACGGAATTAAGGAAAACAACGGCACAGGTGGTTGGATATACAGCATTGAGAGCTTATCTCTTTTATCCTGGCTAAGAGTTTTTGGTGGTGGAGAGTTAATCAATTCGCGTTCCCAGCCGATCCTCACGCAACCTGAAAATATAAATGCTTTTACTTTCCTTTTCGATCTATACCTGGATGACTGCGCATGGACAGGCAAAGAACAACAGCCGTACGAATATTTTTCGAATAGGTTTGCCCTTCTTTATAGCGGGCAAATGGAAGATATTATCAAGCAAATTAAATATCATAATGCCAATGAGAATACTGATAAATGGATGCTCATACCGTATCCTTCTACTTTCGGGAGACCGGCTGTTATGGTTGAGGGATTATCATACGCGATCACCACCGAGAATGAAGAAGAGTCAATTGCCGCTTGGGAATTTATTAAATGGATGCTGACACCTGAGAATCAGGCAGTGTTCGTAGAGGAAACAGGCACATTCCCATTGTCCAGCGAAGTGATTGAACAGGTGGATGTTAATACAGAAATGTACGCGATTTGGAAAGATAGTTTGCAATATCTACCGTATGCACAAGCAGAACCTTCTTTTAGAGAATGGTACGTAATAGAAAAGGTATTAGAAGATGTGGGCTGGCAGTTAATCCAATATAAGATGCGGTCAGAGAACATACAAGCCATTTTAGCGAATGCGGAAGTGATGGTGGGGGAATTTGAATAGNAAAATGGGGAATGAAAGAGTAACTAACCCAATCATNATTTATACCGATGGCAGCTGTGATCCAAATCCGGGTCCGGGAGGGTGGGCGGCGCTTATCATCATGGATGGCGAGGAAAAAATGCTGTATGGTTTTGCTGCAGCATCCACAAATAATCGCATGGAATTGACAGCAGCTCTCGAGGCATTGAAAAGTATTGAAATCAACAAACCGATTATTATCTATACTGACTCGCAGTATTTAAAAAAAGGAGTCATGGAATGGATGGAAAATTGGAAATCGCGCAATTGGAAGCGAAAGGGCGGAAAGCTTGCGAACGTTGACTTATGGCAAGAATTATCCAAAGAAACCGAAGAGCACAGAATCACGTGGCGGTGGGTNAAAGCCCACACAGGCGATAAGTACAACGAACAGGTTGACCGTAAGGCAAAACAATTAGCCTATATGGCAAGAAAAAAGAGATAGGCTTAATTCCTATCTCTAAAAGAGGCGACGACGGGATTTGAACCCGTGATCAGGGTTTTGCAGACCCATGCCTTCCCACTTGGCCACGTCGCCCTAGGATGAAACATATTATAAAAGGCGTTAAACTCTTTGTCAAATACTTCGTCGAACGGGATAAAAAAATGCCTAACGGCATTTTCAGAGCGGGCGACGAGGCTCGAACTCGTAACCTTTTCCTTGGCAAGGAAATGTTCTACCAATTGAACTACGCCCGCAGGCAAATTTGATTATATGTGATTTTAGAATATTGTCAACTATTCGTCATCAGTTTGTGAATCACCAGTAATAATGTCACCATAAATTCATCAGTAATAATGTCACCATGGACAACAAAAATGATTAATAATTGGTGGTTTGCTCATTTATATGCGGAATAAATGGATAGTACAATGTCGGCGTAATAAAAACCCACATCCATAGGGCCATATGCTTTGAGGGCATTCCGTGTTGAGCCGGAGGTTTTCAGTAAGTAAGATAGTAGGCGGGTTCCAAAATCAATGTTGAAATTTGGGTCGAGGAGTTCGTTTATTGAGGGGCGGTTCTTGAAACACGGATTATTGCCACAAATGAAACTGGATGCAATTCCATCCCTGGGCATAATTTGCATGAGGCCAACTGCGCCACTTGTTGATAAAACAGTTGGCTGGCCACCGCTTTCCTGCAGCATTACTGCGGCAATAAGATTTGGATCAAGTCCATATTTATCAGCGGAATATTCAATCTCTCCCACCCACTTCTGAATTGATTGAGGATATTTCACACTCAATTGCTCTTTAGATACTGGTATTTTGGAATTGATCTGATTGTGATCTGATCTAAAAAAAATTCCCTCAACAGCTAATATATTTAAAGAGTTTGAGAGAATGAGCAAGAAAATCGCGGATAGAAGGATGGATGGGAAAACTAGCAAACGGGGGTATAACCTGACCATACTTGAATTATAGAACAATAGTACTAATAATGCAATATGCTATTTTCGTGAAAGACTGTGTATTTTCTCGAAGCCGGAGCGCATGATTTCTTTGAGCTTATCCGCGGTGAGCTCATATGCCTCAAAAGTCCCGCCAACTGGATCATCAATTTCAAAAATCTCTCCAATCATTTCGGAGAATAAGAACACGTTATCTGCTGCCTCAGGAAAATTGCGTTTGATGAAGTGCTTATGATCAGATTCCATGCAAAGGATTAGATTGAAATCCTTTAATAGATTTTCTGTAACAACTTTTGAAGAATGAGAATTCAGATCGCTTCCCAGTTTTTCTGCGGTTTGAACTGCATATCGGGTTGCAGGGAGGTCGGGATATGCCCAGCAGCCAGCAGACATAACTTTCCATTTTTCAGGATCATACCCCTTTTCCATAAGATACTGAGTGAACAATACCTGAGCCATGGGAGAGCGGCACTGGTTAGCTGTGCAGACAAACAAGGTGGAATATTGTGATTCTTTAGGCACAGACGTAAGTTTTATTTTCCCATGCTTACGACCTGACGGTCCCAACGATGCCAGCCATCGAATTTATTTTCAACAACTTTTATTCCCTCCCCCGGGCTTTCTATACCCTGTAATTCCAGATCGGCATCCATCATGATGTGGACAAGATCACGGAACTTGACCTTCGGTGTCCATTTTAGTTCTTTTTTCGCTTTCGAAGGGTCCGAAAGGAGAAGATCAACTTCTGTAGGGCGGAAATACCGCGGGTCTATGCGAACGTATTTATCGCAATCAAGATGGACATATCCGAATGCTTCTTCAAGAAATTCTCTCACGGAATGCGTTTCTCCAGTGCCGATGACGAAATCATCAGCTTTTTTCTGGAGCATCATCAACCACATAGCTTCTACGTATTCCGGCGCATACCCCCAATCCCGCCTGGAATCGAGGTTGCCCAGGTATAGGTGTTTCTGTTTTCCTGCTACTATAGAAGCAACCGCTCGGGTGATCTTTCGGGTTACGAATGTTTCTCCACGGCGGGGTGATTCATGATTGAAGAGAATACCATTGCAAGCAAAAATATCATATGCTTCCCGATAATTTCTTGTAATCCAATAAGCATATAATTTTGCGGCGGCGTAAGGGCTTCTTGGGACGAAAGGAGTTTGTTCATTTTGAGGTGAGTTTAATCCACCGAACATCTCGGAAGTGGAGGCTTGATAAAAACGGGAATTAACCCCGCTTTTTCGTACTGCTTCTAAAATTCGTGTCGTGCCTAAACCGGATACATCCCCCGTATATTCTGGCATATCGAAGCTAACGCGAACATGGCTTTGAGCAGCAAGATGATAGATCTCGTCCGGTTTAATGTTATAGACAATATTCTGCAGGGGTTCACTAACTGCAAGATCTCCATAATGGAGATGCAAATGAACCTTCGCGCCATTATGTGGATCCCGGTAAATATGTTCAATTCGTTGGGTGTTAAAAGTGCTGGCCCGACGGATTACACCGTGTACCTCATAGCCTTTATGGAGCAGGAGTTCAGCTAAATATGAACCATCCTGTCCTGTAATTCCGGTGATTAATGCTTTTTTCAATTAACGCCTCCGATTTGAAGTGAAAGAAGTATAACCATTGACATAATTCATGTCAATCAAAGTACACATAAAATTACTAAGAGGTTTGGCAATTACCAAACCTCGCATATTGTTTCGATTTTATTTTTTCTTGAAAATGATCGTTTTCTCTTTTTCATCGAAATCCACCTGCACTTCGTCACCTTCTTTAAAATCACCGGAAAGCAATTTAACTGAAAGTGGACTTTCTATGTATTTTTGAAGTGTACGCTGGAGCGGACGGGCACCGAAACTAGGATCATAACCTTCCTTCGCCAACCACTCACGGGCTTTTTTGTTTAAAGAGATTTTCAATCCATGTTCAGCTAAACGTTGTTTGATCTCAAATAATTGGAGATCAACGATCTTATACATCTGTTCAAGTGAAAGCGGTGAAAAGATAATAATCTCATCAATTCGATTGAGGAATTCGGGCCTGAATGTATCTTTTAGAGATTTCTCGATCTTCTTGTTGGCTTCAATATCTTCAGCATTTCCGCTCTGATGCAGGAACCCCAGAGTACCTCCTCGACGAATGAATTCTGTACCAAGGTTGCTTGTCATGATAAGAACCGTGTTCCGAAAATCAACTACTCGACCTTGTCCATCTGTAAGGCGCCCATCGTCAAGTATTTGAAGGAGTGAATTCCATACCTCCGGGTGTGCTTTTTCAATTTCGTCAAAAAGTACTACTCGGTATGGGCGACGACGAACCGCTTCTGTCAGTTGGCCGCCCTCTTCGTATCCTACGTACCCAGGAGGTGCTCCAAAGAGGCGGGACGCAGTGTGCTGTTCACGGTATTCGCTCATATCCAGGCGGACAAGTGCGTCCTCATCGTCAAACATGAATTCCGCTAATGCTTTGGCTAGTTCGGTTTTACCAACTCCAGAGGGGCCAATGAAAATAAATGATCCAATTGGGCGCTTGGGATCTTTGAGCCCTGAACGTGCTCGACGAATAGCATCGGCAATTGCGTTTATTGCTTCATCCTGTCCGATGATTCGCTCGTGTAATTTTTCCTCCATGTTTAACAGCCGTTCTGCTTCAGACTGCATCATTTGATTGACAGGGATGCCAGTGGTTTGAGAGACCAAATTAGCTATATCACTCTCATCGACTACTTCATCCAGTTTGTGTTCCGCTTCCCATTTATCACGTTTCTTGTTGAAATCGGATTCTATTCGAAGGCGTTCCGCTTTTTTTCGCGCAGCGCGTTCATAATCCCGTTCAATGCCGAATTGTTCCTCTTCAGCAAGCAGCCGATCTATTTCGTTTTTCATTTTTTTCAAATCGCTTGGCATTGAGTACAGAGCAACCCGCAATTTTGCAGCTGCTTCATCCATCAGATCAATAGCCTTATCTGGCAGGAATCGGTCAGTGATATAACGGGAAGATAATTTTGCTGCTGCCGAAAGCGCTTCATCAGTGAAATGGACTTTATGATGCGCCTCATAGCGATCACGCAATCCATGGAGCATTTCGATGGTTTCATCAATTGATGGTTCATCCACATACACAGGCGCAAAACGCCTTTCNAGGGCGGCATCCTTTTCAATATATTTCTGATATTCACTGAGGGTTGTTGCGCCGACACACTGTAGATCTCCACGAGCCAGCGCGGGTTTCAACATGTTAGATGCGTCCATTGAGCCCTGTGCTGCGCCAGCACCTACTACAGTGTGTAATTCATCAATGAAGAGAATAATCTCGCCCGAGGAGCGCTGCACTTCTTCGATGGCTGATTTTAGACGTTCTTCGAATTCACCACGGAAACGCGAACCGGCGATCATCGCTCCCAAATCGAGTGAAACGACTTTTCTGCCCATTAAAATCTCTGGCACATCGTTATCGGCAATCTTCTGCGCCAATCCTTCAACGATTGCGGTTTTTCCAACTCCTGCTTCCCCGATCAGGACCGGGTTATTCTTGGTACGGCGAGAAAGAACCTGGATAACCCGCAATATTTCATCATCTCGCCCAATGACAGGATCCAATTTATTCTCATGGGCGAAAGCGGTTAGGTCGCGGGAGAATTTTTCCAATGTTCTGTATCGGTTTTCGGATTTTCGATCTGTTACTCGCTGCCCTCCTCTGAGTTTCATAATCGCTTCGAGAACACGTTTTCGGTCCACACCATTTTCTTGCAATAAGCGCGATGCCGGAGTATTTCTTTCACTGACGATGGCTAGCAAAAGATGTTCTGTGGAAATGAATTCATCTTTTAATTTGGATGATTCATTAGTCGCCAATTCCATGATCCTTTTGACTCTGGGTGTAATGAAGATCTGCCCCGCCCCGCCGCCAAAAATACTGGCTTTCGGGCTGCTACGTAGAATGTCATCCAACTTTTTCCGCAGCATTTCCGGATCAATTGCCATAATTTCGAGAATCTGAGTGATGACTCCTTCTGGCTGCTCGATCAGAGCAAGAAGGATGTGTTCGGTATCAATCTGGTTATGACCATAGCGCTGAATGATCTCAGCAGCCCTTTGAGCTGCTTCCTGCGCGCGTTCGGTAAATCTATCAAATCGCATCATAATATTTTTCCATTGACTTTTTTGTATTTTATCATTTCGGTCAATATTATTTACATAAGGGACATTAAATATTTATTAAATATAAATTAAATT
>JGI24724J26744_10002920_pt1 | contig 11201 bp, 7 predicted proteins | sample Cruoilmetagenom7_FD_26744 | JGI IMG/M metagenome (IMG submission 26744)
AGGCCGATTATCGCCAAATGGAGATTGAAAATCGGCCAAAAGTCCCAGATCTCCAGGGTCGCACATTAGCAGTAAGGGGGCAAGTCCGTGAAGGATGTGTCCCAGACCGCGAATTCCGCTGTTAAAACGGACAATTGCCTCTGCCCTATGGTGGCAGCGGGGACATAAACTGATTAAATTTGAAGTTTGATTGGCATCATCAATAGACGCAAAACTTCGAAGAGGCTGTCTGTGGTGCACGTGCAAATGTTCTCCTGGAAAAAATTTTCTACAAATCTGACACATGTATTGATCGCGGTCAAGGACAACTTTTCTGATCAGATCCCAATTCGGGCCATAATCATTTGGACTGCTGGACCAAAGCCCCATGCCTCTAATATGGTTCTCTGTATCTTGGGATAGAGTGATCCAACATCCTGTCGAAAGCAAGGTAGTTGAAGGCAGATCAAGNGGTTCTCTGCTAAGAACCTCGTATGGTCGCCATCTAATCTTCTTGAAGCCGGTAACCCTCGAAGTGAGCTGTATTTTTCCGAGATGTTTTCTACCTCCAGGAATTAGTTCTTCTCCATAACGTTCAAGTTCTTTGTAGCTAGTATTTTTTTCTGCTTCAGTGTAATAATCCCCCAAAGCGGGTTTAAGCAAGGCGCGAAATCCTTCAAGATCCAAATCCTTTACTAAGTAAGGGTCGCCTGAATGAAGGTATATGGCTCCGGGATGCACCATCCAATATGCGCTTTCAAGATCTACTTGTCCGATGGTGGTCTGTTTTGCATTTTTTGTTTCAACCAATAACGTAATTTGCTGAGCTGAAACGTTGCGCAATGAGATCAATGATGCGGGGTAATCCTCATCCATCCAATAATAATTTTCATTTGCCTTGTGAAGCTTTCCGATAGCTAATAGGGCTTCTAAAAGTTCCTCTGTCTCTGACACTGAATAAGTTCCATAACTTGAGCCTTTAGTAAAAGGGAGTTCATAAACTGCACATTTCAAATGAGCCAGAGCAATTAAAAGATTGTTGGCGTCAATCAATCCGCATTCAGGGTTGCTGCTAAAAATAAATTCCGGATGTAAAGCGAGGTATTGATCTATCGGGGTTGAAGATGTAACGAGGATGGAAAGAGAAGGCTTGTCCGATCTGCCTGATCTTCCGGCTTGCTGCCAGGTGCCGGCAATGGTACCGGGATAACCGGCTAAAATGGCTGCATCCAACCCACCTATGTCTATACCCAATTCGAGTGCGTTAGTTGCTGTTATTCCCCGGATACTGCCATTGCGCAAGCCGGCCTCTATTTTGCGGCGTTCATTTGATAAATAACCGGATCTGTAGGATTTTACAGGATGGGAAGATAAGATATCTTTATCTTTCAATCCGCGCAGCATGAACTCAACGGATCGCCTTGAACGGCCAAAAAGTATTGTTTGATTTCCGCTGGTTATCAAGTCGGAAGACAATCGAATGCACTCGTTTTGCATGCTGGCGCGCAGACCCAATTTTGGATCTATGATTGGAGGGTTATAGATCAGGAAATGTTTTTTTCCTCGAGATGAGGTGTCATCTTTTATTAGTGCTGGATGTTCTTCTATCAGGGCGGCGGCTAACTGCTGAGGGTTTCCTATAGTGGCAGATGTAAGAATGAATTGAGGTGAAGATCCATAGTGTTGGGCAATTCTCTTTAAACGCCTGATCACATTCGCAACATGAGAGCCAAATACTCCTCGATAAATGTGTATTTCATCCAAGACAATAAAATCAAGATTGGATAAGAAATCAGCCCATTGGATATGGTACGGAAGAATACCCAGATGCAGCATATCTGGATTGCTAAAAACTATCTGCGATCCCTGGCGGATCTTTGGTCGGGCAGTTGAGGGAGTGTCACCGTCATACGTGGATGCCAGGACGTCTGGAAAGTGCTTAAGCCAGCTTATCTGATCCTGAGCTAGGGCTTTTGTTGGGAATAACAATAGTGATCGGCTCAGGCTGTTTTTCCGGATACGGGAAAGTATGGGGAGTTGGTAAGCCAAGGATTTTCCTGAGGCTGTCCCTGTCGAAATCACGGTATGCTGGCCAACCTCAATCACATCCCAGGCTGCTTTTTGGTGGGAATATAAGGACGAGATCCCAATATCCATCAGAATATCCTTAATCTCCTGATCAAGCCCAATTGGAAATCCCTCAAACTGGGGATCTCGTTCAGGGATTTCTTGCCAGGCGGTTATATTGGGCGCGAGTGACGGATCTGTTTTCCAGCGTCCGAGGATCGAAGAAATCGACATGGAAATATTTTATCCCAAGCAAAATGGATAGAGAGCTATATTTGATAAATTACACAATTATATTCTGCTGTATTTAATGATGTCCGGAGTATATCAACGGCTAANTTATGCTTTTGATGAGACAAGTGAAAGTGTGCCAAATTCTTGGGCCATGTCCTGCCTGAATTGCTGGGTATATAAACGATAATATAAACCTTTCTGTCTGATCAAATCCTGGTGGTTTCCCATTTCTGCTATTCTTCCATCCTTGATAAAAAGGATCCTGTCGGCTCTGCGGATGGTTGACAGGCGATGCGCGATGATAAAACTTGTTCTGTTTTCCATTAAGTTTTCCATGCCCTGCTGGATCAATGTTTCAGTGATCGTATCAACAGAACTGGTAGCTTCGTCCATGATAAATATATCCGGCTTGCGGAGAACAGCTCTGGCAAGGCTGATAAGTTGTTTTTGCCCAACAGACAACAAGTTGCCGCCTTCGCCAACCTCTTCTTTATATCCGTTTTCTAGGGTTGAAATGAAATCATGAGCACCAGCCATCTTGGAAGCATCGATTATCTCATTCTTTGTTGCATCCAATTTGCCATACCTGATATTATCTTCGATCGACCCTGAGAACAAATGGGGTGTTTGCAGGACAATACCTATTTGAGATTGGATGGAATCAAGGGTGAAGCTTGTATAGTCACAGCTATTTATCCATATGCTTCCATCACGTGGTTCAAAAAAGCGGCAGAGTAAATTTACAATGGTTGATTTGCCCCCACCAGTAGGACCAACAAGGGCAATGGTTTCGCCATGTTTTACATCGAGATCGAAGTTTTCCAGAACCATATCATCGTCATCGTCGTAATAAAAGGAGACATCATTGAAACGGATATCTCCGGACATGGAATCCTGGCCAACAGCATTAGGAAGATCAACGATNTCTGGCGTGGAGTCCAATAGTGAGAATATCCTCTCAGCTGAAGCGATCGAACGCTGCATTTCCGCATATACTCTTGCAAGATCCTGTATGGGCCAGATCATAAAAGTGATATAGGAAATAAATGCCTGGATGCCACCTATTGAAATACCACCGATCTGAGCTTGAAGTCCACCATACCAGATCACTGCGCCGAGAGCCAGAGCGCTAATGATCATCACTATGGGTAGAAATAAGGCTGATAACCAGGCGGCTCTGAACCCTGCTTTGTACATTTCGTCTGTCAGAACTCCAAATTCAGCCAGATTTTGAGCCTCGCGACTGAAGGCTTTAGTTACTCTGACCCCGGTAATATTTTCATTGTAAGAACCTGTGATCTTTGAATTGATTTTCCTGACCTGCCTATATTCTCCAATGATCTTCTTTTTAAATTGGGCAGCGACCACAATTAGGATTGGAATGATGGCAAATACGATCAATCCCAGGCGCCAGTTGATAGTTATCATAAAGTAAGTAGCGGTGATGATATTCAGAATACCCCAGACCATATCCAGGAATCCCCAGGTGATCAATTGAGCAACACGTTCGGAATCAGAAGATACGCGGGACATAATCCAGCCAACAGGGGTTTTGTTGTAGTAAGAAAGGGATAATTTTTGAAGCTGGCTGAACATCTTGTTCCTGAGGTCGTATTGGACTCGTTCGCCAAGGACTCCCGCAAAATATATGAAAACGAATACAGCAAGTGCCTGGACGACGATCAGGGCTCCATACTGGATCAGGATCTCTTTTAGAACAGAGAAATTTCCGACACCAATTCCTTCATCAACGATCCTCTTATGCAAAAAAGTGAAATACGAGTCGAGAAACGAGACCAGGCCTATTGCTAAGACAAACCCAATTACCCAGTTTGTGTAGGGTTTGACCTGAGCCAGGATTCTTAATGCAATCTGGCCTGTGAATGAGCCTTTAAATTCTTCTTCTTCAAAATGATGTGTATCAGCCATAATTTGATCTCTTTACGTTAATCCGAGTTCTTTATCAAGAGCGGAGTCGATTTTTGTTTGAATGTCAAATATCTCTTTATATTTACCGGGCTGTTGGATCAGATCATTATGAACACCTTGCTGGATGATCTTTCCATCATCGAGTACTAAAATGAGATCTGCTTGCATCAAGCTCCGGATTCGATGGGCTATGATAAATGTGGTTCTGCCTTCCATCAGGCGGTCCAGGGCCTGGTGGATTTTGGCTTCGGTTTCAACATCAACGGAAGAAGTAGCATCATCCAGGATCAATATCTTTGGATTTTTCAATAAGGTTCTGGCAATGGCAATTCGTTGTTTCTGTCCGCCTGAGAGAGTGACTCCTTTTTCACCAACAAGTGTTTCGTAGCCCTGGGTAAAGCCAAGGATTACATCATGAATAACGGCCGCTTTACTGGCTTCGAATAATTCCTCGTCGCCAACTTTCCTGTCCACCCCGTAAGTAATGTTTTCTCTGATAGATCGACTGAATAAAAATGGTTCTTGCTCTACCATTCCGATATGTTTTCGCAAGAAGGATCGGGGATAATATTTAAGGTCGATATCATCAAGGGTTAGAAGGCCTTCGGTATAGTCGTAAAACCTGGGAAGCAGATTAATCAATGTTGATTTTCCAGATCCCGGTCCTCCCAGAAGGGCTATCATTTGACCGGGAGCGCATAAAAAACTGATGTCCTTAAGTACTACTGGATGATCTTCGTATGCAAAAGACACATGATCGAATGTAAAGGCGCCAGCAACTGTTTCGGATAGGAGTTTTTGATCTCCTGTTGTAAGCGGTTCGCGTTGTTCTTTGATGATTTCGATGATCCTCCCGTACGAGACCAATCCCGATGACATCTGGACGATAAGCCGACCGAGGTTGCGGATTGGGAATATGATCCAGATGATCATCCCCGCATAAGCTAAATAAGTGCCCAGGGTGATCTCTCCATTAATAGTCATTGTTGCACCAAGGTAGTAGCCAAACAGCATCTGGGCTCCAGTTAAAACATCTGAGAAAGGCCAGAATAGAGCGTGCATTGTAAAGAATTTCTTCCCTTTGGAGAATTTTTCCTTATTTTCTTTATCAAATTTCTTCTTTTCAAATTCCTGGCGCGCAAAGGCTTTTACAACACGAACGCCACTCAGATTCTCTTGTAAAGTATTGGATAAGACGGCTTCCTGATCCTGATATTCTTCGTATGCGTCAGAAACCTTGCGGAAGAAGAACAAGGAAAGAATTATGGATAAGGGAACAACAATAATTGACAATAAAGCCAGGCGAACATTAAGTGTAAGAAGTACTGTCAGATTAACCAGAAACAAGAGGATAATCCGTCCCAATCCAATAGCTCTGTCTGCAAAAAATAAGCGAACAGCATCTACGTCAGAGGTTGTCCTTTGGATCAATTCACCTGTTTTGGTTTTATCATGATAAGAAAAAGACAATCGTTGGATGTGGTCAAAAAGGAAATTCCGCAAACGGCGAGTTATGCCTTCTGCAGTTTTCGCTGCTAATCTGCCGCTGATGTAAGTGAAGATTCCCTGGAGCCCAGCAAGGACGAAAAACGAGATCGCGATTAGCGGGATGTAATAATCAGTCAGTTCTTGCGCTATCAACGAGTCAATAAACTTTCCCAAGATCACATATGTACCTGATCTGAAGGCAGCCGCTAATCCGAGGCATAACGCGGCGAAAAGATATATTTTTTTATAGCCGAGAAGCAAATGCCAGAGGCTTTTTAATTTATTGTCAGAGATTGTTGACCTAATATCAAAAGGTTCGGTGTGTTGAGGCATAATAATATTTCAGTTCATTGGGATAATTGCGGTTTTGTTTTCAGCATTGATCTGAACCGGAATCTGTCCCTTGGTTAAATTGGTAATTTTACTTGTCAGCATTGCGTATGTGTTGGAAGGAATAGAAAAATTAATTCTTACATGTTCGGTAAATTTCTCTTGGTCAATATTGCCGCCGGCCTTTTTAAGAATTCTAACAATCTGTTCATAAAGGTTGTACGGCACTGTAATCTGGCATTGATGGATAATAACCTTCTTTGCTTTGGGAACAGCCCGGATAACAGATCTGGCAGATTCGCTGTATGCTTTAACAAGACCACCAGTGCCCAATTTTGTGCCCCCAAAATAGCGGGTAATCACCATCGCTGTATCTCCAAGGCCACTGCCGGCTAATACTGCCAAGGCAGGACGCCCTGCAGTTCCAGAAGGTTCTCCATTATCACTGGAGTGAGCGATAACTGATGAGCCTGAACCGATTTGATAAACAGGCACATTATGAGTGGCGTCGGCGTAGAGTAAATTGATTTCCCGGATAAATTCTTTCGCTTCAGCAACGGAAAAAGCAGGAGCGATAGTAGCAATAAAGCGGGAGTTTGAAATCCGTATTTCGGAACTGAAGCGTGATGCCGGAATTAGAACGCCCTCACCTGATTTTTCTTGGTCTGAATTCACAAGGTTATATTGTACATCAGGCCAACTGAGCTGGGTAGGTGCTAAAAAGGGAGTAGATTGAATATTGAGATTAGTACTGGCGAAAGGAAAAGATCGAGAAAAGCTTAAACTGTATAGAAATTAATTCGATATGCGGGGTTGTTTAAAATGGAATATCACTTTACCAATCAATGTCGAATAGGGAATAGGCCCTAATGTTTGGCTGCTAATACTGTCAGGGTCGNTCCCTCTGACTTCCAGAATTTTCGAAACCGGATTATTAGTGCGAATGAGCTTGATTAATCTGCCAAACTTAGGATGATTGAAAATTACGGAGTCACCAATTTGAAGGCGTTTAAAGGATTGACGATATGTGCTAACCAGCACATAATCACCAGATAAAAAAAATGGTGACAGGCTGTTGCCTGCCACCTTGATGATTTTGAGCATTAGAGATCCGGATAAACCATCTCTAGACTAGGAGCGTAAGGGGCTTTGGCTTTTTTGGTTTTTACGTCTTTGATAGCCCAGAAGATCTCAGCAAATTTATTGATGGCTTCTACAAGAGCTATGCCGTTGGCCCTGTCTGCAGTTTGGCGGCATTTTGATCCGAGCTGCATGATCTTGTGAACTAAGCTGGGCAGTTCGGGATGTTTTTCTACATGGGCATCTTTGATGAAATCACCCCAAATTACTCGGATTTCGTTTTTAGCTTTTTCGGCATGTTCTTCTTTTACAGCAATGTAACGGGACATTGAATTATGGAAATCAACTCTGGCTTTTTCTTCACCTTCAGCCAACTCTGCCATCAGGTCCATCATGCGTACGACTGTTAGGGCGTTGATCTGAGCTGAGATTGGGTCGTAAATTCCACAAGGGACATCGCAATGGGCTTTCGCTTTCTGAAATGGTTGGAAACGGTCAATCACCTGGATAAGTTTATAAAACATGACTTGCTCCTTGGGTATCAGTTAAATATTTTTGACATTCTACCCTACCGAAAAAAGTAAAACGTTATAGATTTGTTAATATAATAACATTAATGAATTTCTCCTTCGACTTCACCTTCAACTAAGTTATCCCAGGGATAATCTTCAGTTCCCTTGGCAGCTGCTCGAATGGAGGGATCCTCTGCGAGGAAGCCCCTGTATTGGTCAGGTATCAGGGCGGCGATTGCTTTCATTAACTCTAGCCCGATTTGATCAAGCTGTTCTCTTCGTTCCCTGCCGCGACCGGAGGTGGTAAATGGGCCAACGGGTTTACCAATCCGAACTACAGCTTTCGGTCGATAGCCAAGCTTTAATGGAAATATATCATTCAATCCATGAATTCCTAACGGGAGGACCCTGGCGCCGGTTTGAGCCGCCAGGTAAGCAGCGCCAGGGCGAGCAGGGCGGAGCACTTCAGCCCAGGCACCGCCTTCAGGCATGATGCCAAGGACGCCGTTTTGATTTAGTATCTCTTCCGCGGCACGGAGGGCATAACGAGATCCGGTTCCCCGAAATACAGGGTAATAGCCCCAGATCTCAGGGATGAATTTGACAATCGCAGGTGCGTGTGGAAATTCCGCTCCCCCAACATATTCGATTGGGTAGGGCAAGGCATGCAGGACTGCAACTGGATCAATGAAACTGAAGTGATTAGCGATTACCAGGAGGGGGCCAGTCTTGGATAGGTTTTCCCTCCCTTCGATTTTCAGGTCACAAAGTAAACCGAATGCGCCTTTTGCCAGCAACTTGCAAAACTTTCGTACCAAGACCCTGCGTGGATATTTTATCTCTTGTGTCATTTTGCAAGATATTTTTTAGTAGGATCTTTGACGCCGATCAGTACAAAGAGGCCAATGAGAAGGAAGACTACGATCGAGCCAAGNGCTACTCGTTGACCAGCTTGTTCGGCTAAAAGAGTTGGGAAGCCGCGGGTATTCTCAAAATATTTATAAGCCTCAAAAGCAAGAAAACCATAAACTGTAGGGCCAATGAATGAAGACGTCCTGCCGGTAACCGCAAAAATCCCGTAGAACTCTGCACTCCTGCCTTCCGGCGCAAAGTAACTTACTAGGGTTCTGCTTACTGATTGCACCCCGGTTAAGGCAAATCCTGCCAATGCTCCGATAATATAGAATTGAACAACATTTTGAGCGAAGATCATACTTGTAACGACCAGTGCCATCATTACGAGGGAATAGATCAAGGTTGGCTTAAAACCAATTTTATTTCCAAGCAATCCGGCAAGATATGCGCCGATAACACTTGTGACTTGAACGATGATCATGAAAATGATTAATTCTGTCTGTTCCATGCCAAACATAACAGCCCCGATGATAGAAGCAAAATTAAGGGCCATTAATATTCCGTCGTTATATATCAGGAAGGCGATAATAAAACGGAGAAAATCCTTGAAGTCGCCAAGAGCTTTTACAGTTTCGATTAGCCTGGTTACAGCCATGGATAGGTATGTTTCACCTTCGGGAAGCTGCTTGGCAATAGCTCGTTCCTTGATCCATAACCAGGCGGGGATCGCCGAGGCAGCGAAATACAGTGATGTGAAAACTAAAGAAAGACGAACGATTAATGTCCCGCCAAAGGTTACGATCAAAGGAAGTAGGATCAGCAAGATCAGGATCCCGCCAAAGGATCCAATAGCCCAGCCGTTACCTGACACGCGTCCGCGTTCTTCCGGTTCAGCAATTTCAGGAAGCAGTGAATTGTAGAATACTTGGCCGGAACGATAACCAATCTCGGCAATAATGAAAAATAGCATGCCTAAGAATACATCGCCTTCTTGGACAAAAAAGAGCAAACCTGTAAATAACCAGGTTATAGCGGAAAATATGAACAGGAACCGTTTCTTTGAAGCTGAGAAGTCGGCAATTGCACCCAGGAAAGGTGAAATTACCGCAACTGTTAACATGGCGATACCTACGGCGATACCCCAATAGCGGGAGCCTTCCGCGCCTCCAACAACAGTCCCCTTAAAATAAGCTGAATAAATTGCCAGGAGGATTACTGATGCGTAGGCAGAGTTGCCGAAATCGTACATATACCAGGCGATATGTTCGCGATTTCTAGGTTTTTTGGTTAACAGATCAGACATGAGATCTCCTTATAATGTTGAAAAAAATTATGAACTTTTATCCCTTCTTGCTAATAGGGAGCGGATACGAGAGTGTTTTTCTCTTGTAAGCGGATAAAACCAGGCGATTATTATTGAACTGAGTAAAAGCAGTGCTCCAAATGGGCCAGTGAGGATCCGTATCACAGTAACTGTAACATCGCTTTGTTGGAAAACATCGGCACCTTGGGGAGGAGATTGGTATCCAAACCACCCAAGTAGCTGCAATACCAGGAATATTGTAACTGCACCTGATAATTTCCTTGAAAAATTCTTGGTTCCGTAATATACGCCTTCGTGGCGATTTCGAGTACGGAGCTCTTCCCACTCAATTACGTCAGGGAAAATTGCATCTGGAAGAACGTGAGCGGTAGAAATGCTGATCCCTGCTAAAACAGTAAGAATCAGGATAAAAATGGTTTGGCCGGGCTTAACGATTATTATTAGTGATTGAACGACCATCCAGAATAACATGCCAAATATATAAGCCTTGCGTTTGCTGGTCTTCTTGGATAGCCAATTCCAAATTGGCAAAGCAGCGATAGCTGTTATGAACATCAAGCCAAGGATGACAGAATCCTGAGAGATGTTAGCGCCAAAGATATTCATTTCGGCCGTTAGATTGCCCTGGGCAATCCAGTATGTCAAAAAATAAGGAAGCATTAAAGAAACCATGTCTACTGTCATCCAATTCAACATGTAAAGGCCGGTTGCAAAACGAAAGGGTATATTTTGCCAGGCTGTTTCAGCAATTTCCTTGATGGAATGGGTTTCTTGAGGGGGATTGGGATGGCGCTCGCGGACAAAAAAGAACATAACTAAGAAAGGGATAGCGCCAATGCCGCCAAAGAGACCTGATATGAGCAAATAACTTTGACTGAGAGTTAATCCAGATTGAAGGGCTGCGTTTTTGATCATAGGAGCAGCGACAGCTACTACGAGAGAAATTACTAGATTAAAGAACATTCGGTAAGTGGTTAATTCAGTTCTTTCGTCATAATCCGGGGTCATTTCTGGAGTTAAGGTATAAAAAGGAACCGCTACTAATGTTTGCAGCGTGTCGCTGATTATATATGCCAGTGTCATATGAACGGCAAGGACGATCTGATTGTTCCAGGGAGGAGCCCACCACATCAGCAAAAAAGCCAGACCAAACGGGATGGAGAAGAATAATAGAAATGGACGCCGTCGACCCCAGCGAGTTTGCACACGGTCGCTGAGCATACCAACCAGAGGATCGTTAATGGCATCCCAAATCACACCGATCAAAGCGGCATAAGAAGCCAGTCGAGCTTCTAGACCTACAACATCAGTCAGGAAAATCGCGTAAAAAATTTGGCGAAGTGTTCCCCAGCCAGCTATGCCCAAGTCGCCTGTCCCGTAAATTATTTTGGTGAATAAAGACA
>JGI24724J26744_10002921_pt1 | contig 11200 bp, 9 predicted proteins | sample Cruoilmetagenom7_FD_26744 | JGI IMG/M metagenome (IMG submission 26744)
ATGGATGACCGAGATATGATCGAAGTCGGTGGCGACACTGGCGATTGGGAGCATGACCGGCGCACGGTTTCTCGGGCCGAGTTGATCGGCATTATGCGCCCNCGGGTCGAGGAAATTCTGGAAGAGGTCCGCGACCGTCTGGATGCGGCTGGATTTGAACANCTGCCAAGCCAGCAAATTGTGCTGACGGGCGGTGGCAGCCAAATTCCGGGGCTTGACGGTTTGGCGACAAAAATTCTGGGCCAACAGGTGCGTCTGGGGCGTCCGATGCGGGTGCAGGGCCTGCCTCAAGCCGCCACTGGTCCGGCCTTTGCAGCGTCGGTCGGGCTGTGTTTGAACGCGGCTCAGCCGCAGGATGAATGGTGGGATTTCGATATTCCGGTGGAAAAATATCATGCGCGGTCGCTAAAGCGCGCCGTAAAATGGTTCAAAGACAATTGGTAAACCGCAACATATGGTGAACATGGCAGAATCTTGCCGATTTTNNCGGGTTTCCCCCCATATTTTGTGGGTATTTAGCGTTTTTTAGGTGACGCGTGCTGCATCTGTGGATAAGATCGGCCAAAAGTAGGCAATCNATGGCTCAGCAAGGGTCTTGAACAACAACTCGGATTAACAAACAGGTGGATAGTTAAATGGCATTGAATTTTGTGGAGAACCCGCAGCAAGACCTGAAACCACGTATTACGGTTTTTGGGGTCGGCGGGGCTGGCGGTAACGCAGTCAACAACATGATCGAAAAAGAACTCGACGGAGTCGAGTTTGTTGTGGCCAATACCGACGCGCAGGCGCTTCAACAAAGCAATGCACCAGCAAAAATCCAGATGGGTCTGAAGGTCACCGAAGGTCTGGGTGCCGGTGCGCGTCCCTCGGTCGGGGCCGCTGCCGCCGAAGAAACCATCGAGGGTATCGTTGATCATCTGGCTGGCGCACACATGTGTTTCATCACCGCAGGCATGGGCGGGGGCACCGGTACGGGTGCGGCACCCATCATTGCCCAAGCCGCCCGCGAACTGGGTGTTCTGACCGTTGGTGTCGTCACCAAGCCGTTCCAGTTTGAAGGTGGCAAGCGGATGCAGCAAGCCGAGGACGGCGTTGAGGCGCTGCAAAAGGTTGTTGATACGCTGATCATCATTCCAAACCAGAACCTGTTCCGCCTTGCCAATGAAAAAACCACCTTCACCGAAGCCTTCTCGCTGGCCGATGANGTGCTTTACCAAGGTGTTAAAGGTGTGACNGATCTGATGGTGCGTCCCGGCCTGATCAACCTTGATTTTGCCGATGTTCGCGCCGTAATGGACGAAATGGGCAAAGCCATGATGGGCACAGGCGAGGGCGAGGGCGAAGATCGCGCGATCCAAGCCGCCGAGAAAGCCATTGCCAACCCGCTGCTGGACGAAATCAGCCTGAAGGGTGCAAACGGCGTTCTGATCAACATTACAGGTGGATACGATCTGACATTGTTCGAATTGGACGAAGCCGCCAACCGGATCCGCGAAGAAGTCGATCCATCAGCAAACATTATCGTCGGCTCCACTCTGGACACCGCCATGGACGGTGTAATGCGTGTGTCTGTGGTTGCGACCGGNATCGACGCTGTTGACGTGAATACCGAACTTCCTGTGCCACGCCGCAGCATGGCCGAACCACTGGCCACNCCGGTTGCTGCTGAGGCACCGGTTGCGGAAATGCAAGTGGAGCAACCCGAAGTCGCTGTTGCCGCACCGCAAACCACCGAACCATCCTTCTTTGACAATGTGCAGTCCGCNGCCGCCGAGCAGGGCGAAGACATTTTTGAGACAGTAACGGATGATCTGCCACCACCGGCCTACCAGCCGCAAATGACAGAGATGCAGCATCACCCTGAGAGCATCGAGGCTGTCGAGGCCGATGTGTCCCAGTTTGTTGCGCCGCGCCCACCGTCGGCAGGCACACCAACCCCTGAGGCAATGGCTCGCTTGCAAGCGGCAGTCGGCAGTATGCCAACTGCCGAGGCCACCGCGCCATCAGAGCCAAGAGCAGCGGCTGAAAAGCCCCGTTTCGGTATCAATTCCCTGATCAGCCGGATGACGGGTCATGGGGACGAAGAGGCCGCGCCAAAGGCACAGGCCTACCGTGAACAACCACCGATGCAAAGCTCCGAGACCAGTGCGGAAATAGATCCAGAACAAGAGCGGATCGAAATTCCTGCGTTCTTGCGCCGTCAAGCGAACTGATCATTCATCACTTTTTAAGATTAAAGGCCCGCCAGCCCGCGGGCCTTTTTCTTTTGACAACAATGGGTTATGCGGCTGCCGTGGAATTGGAGCGATTCCTCGCGCAACTGTAACAAAGATGTTTCAATCGGTTGCAAAGCGTGTGTTGTTCATAAGGTCGACTGCAATTATCTCAAAAGCGTCGGGAAAAATGTATTGTCCGGCGCATCAATCGGGGCAAACTTTGCAAACTACAATCAAAAACGCAGTGACATTTTCAGGTGTCGGCCTGCACACAGGAAAAGCTGTGCGCATGACAATCCATCCGGCCTCTGCGCAATATGGCATATGGTTCCGCCGCACTGATTTGTCTGGTGACACATTGATCCCCGCCCGTTGGGATGCGGTCAGTGATTCTCGCCTTTGCACCAAAATATCTAATGCCTCGGGGGCTACGGTTTCGACCATTGAGCATATTATGGCGGCGCTGTCGGGCTGTGGCGTGCAGAATGTTCTGGTTGAAATAGACGGCCCCGAAGTGCCGGTCCTGGATGGCAGCTCGGCGCAGTTTGTAAAGGCACTGGTTGCCGCTGGCCTGCAACGTCTGGACGCACCAGTGCGGGCCATTGAGGTTCTAAAAACGATTGAGGTGTCCAATGGTCTGGCCACTGCTCGTCTGGCCCCCGCAGAAAGCCTGCACATTGCTTTCCACATTGATTTTGCAGATCAATCCGCGGCAATCGGACGGCAAGATAAAACAATGAACATGGCAAATGGCGCGTTTGTGCGTGAATTGTCCGACAGCCGCACCTTTTGTTTGCAAAAAGACGTTGAAGTGATGCGCGAAGCTGGTTTGGCGTTGGGTGGTACCGTGAACAATGCGGTTGTGGTGGATGGCGCTGACGTGCTGTCACCAGGTGGTTTGCGCCATGATGACGAGGCTGTGCGCCACAAGATGCTGGACGCTTTGGGCGATCTGGCGTTGGCTGGTGCCCCTCTGCTTGCCCGTTATACTGGGCATCGCGCTGGCCATGCGCTGACCAACAAATTGCTGCACAAATTGTTTGCCACGCCAGAGGCGTATCGCATGGTCGTTTGTGATGAAACGATGGCAGCGCGCCTGCCTGGCGTCGGTGTTCACCGTAAAGATTTACCAATCTTGGCGTAAACCAAACCAAACCCATGAAAAAAGCGACGTTAAAGCGTTTTGCACCAGAATTTTCTGTGCTAGATAAGGACGAAGCATTATGGGTTTTGGTATGAATTCCCACACAGGCATATGACAGGGTGGTCGGTTAATGGCACGCGGTAAAGCACGCTTAGTAATGATCGGTATGGTGGCTGCATTGGCTATCACCGCAGGATGTTCCGGTCGCGGTCGGGAAAAAGAGCGCACGATCGAATCCTACAGTGCCGAAGAAATCTACAAACAAGCCGAGTCCAAGCTGGAAACTGGGCGCAAACCCAAAGTCAAAGAGGCAGCGCATCTGTTTGGTGAGGTTGAGCGGCTGTATCCCTATTCGGAATGGGCCAAACGTGCGTTGATNATGCAGGCCTTTACCTATCACAAAAACAAAGATTACGAAAACAGCCGCGCCACTGCGCAGCGTTTCATCGACTTTTANCCAGCCGACGAGGATGCCGCGTATGCGCAATATCTGCTGGCGATTTCCTATTACGACCAGATTGATGATGTGGGCCGTGATCAGGGGCTGACCTTTCAGGCGTTACAAGCGCTGCGCACAGTGATCGAGCGCTACCCTGACAGTGAATATGCCCGCTCCTCGATCCTGAAGTTTGATCTGGCGTTTGACCATCTGGCTGCCAAGGAAATGGAAATTGGTCGGTATTACCTGAAAAAAGGTAATTTTTCGGCGTCGATCAACCGCTTCCGCGTGGTNATTGAACAGTTTCAGACCACATCGCACACACCCGAGGCCCTGCATCGTCTGGTCGAGGCTTATCTGTCGCTGGGGCTGGACGCCGAGGCCCAAACAGCGGGTGCGATTCTTGGTCACAACTTCAAGTCAACCGAATGGTATGAGGATTCATATCGTCTGTTGACGGGCCGTGGGCTTGAGCCAAAAGTGCGTGGCAAAAACTGGTTGTCGACAATTTACCGTCAAATGATCAAGGGCGAATGGCTCTAATCGGACGCGTCTGGGAGGACCAATGCTCAGGAGCCTCGATATTCGGGACATTCTAATTATCGACCGNCTGGAACTTGCGTTTCAGCCGGGCTTGAATGTTTTGACGGGAGAAACTGGCGCAGGTAAATCGATCTTGTTGGACTCGCTGGGGTTTGTTCTGGGTTGGCGCGGACGGGCCGAACTGGTGCGCAGTGGTGCCACGCAGGGCGAAGTAATCGCCGTGTTTGAATTGCCCGACACCCACGCCGCCAGCACGGTGCTGCAAAAGGCGGGTATCCCGTTTGAGGGCGAGTTGATCATGCGCCGCGTGAACACCGCTGAGGGGCGTAAAACAGCATGGGTGAATGACAGGCGAGTATCGGGCGAGGTGTTGCGCGCGCTGTCCGAAAGTCTGGTAGAANTGCACGGGCAATTCGATGATCGTGGCCTGTTGAACCCGCGCGGNCATATGGCGCTGCTGGATGAATTCGCCAATCATACCAGTGATTTGTCTGCGATCCGCAAACAATGGCGCGGTGTCGCACAGGCGCGTAAATCACTGGCGCAAGCCGAGACGGATTTGGCCGCTGTGCAAGCAGAAGAAGAGTTTTTGCGCCACGCTGTGGCTGAATTGGACGACCTTGATCCGCAACCCCTTGAGGAGGCCAANCTGGACGCTGAACGCCGCCTGATGCAGGGGGCCGAGCGTATTCGCGAGGATATCGTCAAGGCCGGTTCTGCGGTTGGCTACGAAGGAGCCGAGGGGCAGGTCGGTGACGCCGCCCGTTGGTTGGAAGGCGTGGCGGATCAGGCCGATGGGCGCCTTGGCGCACCGCTTGACGCCTTGTTGCGGGCGCAGGATGCATTGGCCGACGCCCATCAGGGTATCGAGGCAGCACTTGTGGCGCTGTCCTTTAACCCGTCCGATCTGGAGCAAGCAGAGGAGCGTTTGTTTGCGATCCGCGCTTTGGCACGAAAACATGAGGTTGCGCCGGATGAATTGTCAACATTTGCCGATGGCCTGCGGGACAAGATTGCCGCATTGGACCGTGGGGCAGGGGATGTGGCCAAGTTACAGGTCGCATTGGCCNAACAAGAACAGNTTTATGCGGACAAAGCCGACAAACTGACCGCCAAGCGCCAAAAAGCCGCCCGCGCCTTGGACAAGGCTATGGCAACTGAATTGGCCCCNCTGAAGATGGAGCGCGCGGTTTTCACAACCGAAGTGACAGGGGGCGAGGCCGGACCTGATGGCCAAGACGCCGTTGTGTTCACCGTCGCCACCAATCCCGGCGCGCCCGCTGGTCCGTTGAACAAAATTGCATCCGGCGGCGAGCTTTCACGCTTTTTGCTGGCACTCAAAGTCTGCCTGACCCGAGAAACAACGGGCGTAACAATGATATTTGACGAGATCGACCGCGGGGTCGGCGGGGCCACGGCTGATGCGGTTGGCCGTCGGCTGGCTGATCTGGCCAAGGGGGCCCAAATACTGGTGGTCACTCATTCGCCGCAGGTTGCCGCGCAAGGCGCACATCACTGGCGGGTTGAAAAACGCGTCACCAAAGGGCAAACAATTTCGGGCGTGGTGCCGCTGGATAAATCCATGCGCATTGATGAAATCGCCCGCATGTTATCAGGCGATACTGTCACTGATGTGGCCCGTGAGGCTGCCAAATCCCTGCTTGATGTTGGGCCNGCTTGATTTTGGTTGGCGCGTTAATCCGCAGGATATATATTGCCGAACCCTTCATCCCGGAAAGGGGAATGCGAGATCCTTAAAAAGTGTTTCGGGTAGGCAGCAAATATTAATTGATTTGAACAACCTTGGCGGGATTTAGCGTATTTTTCACATCAAGCGCCTGCTTGATTTCGCCCATCACCCCCCACGCNTCACCATGCTCGGCGCTCATATAGTCGAGTTTCCCTATGCCAACTCCATGCTCGCCGGTGGCGGTTCCGCCCATTGCAAGGGCGCGCTCGACCATCCGGTTNGACAACGCCTTGGCGATCTCCATCTCCTGTTTGTTGTCNGGTTCGACCAACAGGATCGCGTGGTAGTTGCCATCGCCGACATGCCCCAATATTGGCCCGACGAGGCCGCTTGAGGCAATATCGTCGCGGCTGGCTTCAACCGCTTCGGCCAGACGCGAGATTGGNACGCAAACATCCGTGACCAGCGCCACCGCCCCTTTGCGCAGGGCNAAACAGGCGTAATAGGCTTTGTGGCGCATGTCCCAAAGGGCGGTGCGTTCCTCGGATTTCGAGGACCATTTGAACCCCGTGCCGCCCGTCTCCTCAACGATTTCGCCAAACCGTGTGGCTTGTTCGGCAACACCTGCGTCCGAGCCATGAAACTCGACCATCAGGTGCGGCACCTCGGGCATATCGGCGTTTGAATAGGCGTTGCAGGCGCGGGTGGTTTGCCCGTCGATAAACTCGATCCGCGCCATTGGGATGCCCATCTGGATGGTGGCAATCACTGCATTGACCGCATCAGAAATCGCATCAAACGAGCAGACCGCCGAGGACACCGCCTCGGGTTGGCCCTGCANGCGCAAGGTCAGTTCGGTGATCACCCCGAGCGTGCCTTCGGCCCCGACAAACAGCGCTGTCAGATCGTAACCGGCAGAGGATTTGCGTGCGCGGCTGCCAGTGCGGATTATGCGTCCGTCTGCCAATACCACTTCAAGCGCCAGCACATTGTCGCGCATGGTGCCGTAGCGCACCGCCGTGGTGCCGCTGGCCCGTGTGGACGCCATGCCGCCCAGGGATGCGTTGGCACCGGGATCAACCGGAAAGAACAAACCGGTGGCGCGCAATTCGGTGTTCAACGCCTCGCGCGTTAACCCCGGCTGCACCACCACATCCATGTCGTCACGGTTCACCGCCAACACCTGTGCCATCTGGCTCATGTCGATACTCACGCCACCACGCACCGCTAATGTGTGGCCCTCGAGTGCGGTTCCGGTTCCGTATGGGATGACGGGACAGTCGTGATCCGAGCAGGTCTTGACGATCTGCGCGACCTCGGCTGTGTCACGCGGATAAGCCACCGCATCGGGCGGGGCAGCGGCGAAATGGCTCTCGGATGCGCCATGGGCCTCCAAATCGGGCTTGGATAGGCTCAGCTGATCGCCTAGGAAGGGGGTAAGTGCTTGAATTGCGGATGCGATGGTCATGTGGGCCTCGTGTTTAGTGGTTGGATGCAGGTTAGGCGATGCTGGCGGGCTGTGAAAGGTCACAAACGCCAATTTGGGACGAGAACTGATGAGTGCCGACAAATCGGGGATAGCGNAAATTGCGCAAGAGATGCGGGGCGGGTTGCGTCAGGTATGGCGTAGTTTGCGCTCTCATGGTCCCAGTCAGGTGCAGTTCTGGTTTATAGCGCTGGCGATTGGCATTGCGTCGGGTTACGCGGCGCTGGGGTTTCGCAAGGGCATTAGTGCCATTCAAAGCTGGCTATATGGTGCCGAAGATTTGCACATGCTGCACAGTTTTGCCGAAACGTTGCATTGGTANTGGGTGTTGTCGATCCCGATTGCGGGCGGGCTGGTGGTAGGGTTGATCCTGAACCGGTTTACCGATGACGGTGTGGTGCGTTCGGTTGCCGATGTGATCGAGGGGGCGGCATTACGCGAGGGGCGTGTGGAGCAAAAAGAGGGCTTGGCTTCTGCGTTTGCTTCGATGATCACGCTGGCTTCGGGCGGGTCCAGCGGGCGCGAGGGGCCAGTGGTGCATTTGGCCTCGGTGATTTCCAGTTGGGTATCGACCCGCATCAACGCCAATGGCATCACAGGGCGTGATTTGTTGGGCTGTGCGGTGGCGGCAGCCGTGTCGGTGTCGTTCAATGCGCCGATTGCCGGGGCTTTGTTCGCACTTGAGGTGGTGTTGCGTCACTTTGCAGTGCACGCCTTTGCCCCCATCGTGATTGCCTCGGTGGCGGGCACNGTGATCAGCCGTGTGCATCTGGGGGATGTGACCGAATTCAGCCTGCCGGTGGGCGGGGCGTTGGCGTTTTATGTCGAACTGCCAGCCTTTTTGATCCTTGGTGCCGTCTGCGGCTTTGTGGCCGTGTTGTTGATGAAANCNGTGTTTTGGGCCGATGATCTGGGCGACTATATCCAGACCAAAACCCGTATGCCGCGTTGGTTGCGACCTGCGGTGGCCGGCGCGATGCTGGGGACCTTGGCGATTGGGTTTCCGCATATCATCGGGGTTGGCTATGAAACCACGTCGCGGGCCCTAACTGGTGATTTGCTGCTTTATCAGGTGATGGTTTTTGCTGTCCTCAAGGTGATTGCCGTGGCGATCACCATGGCGGGGCGTATGGGGGGGGGGATTTTTTCACCGTCCCTGATGGTTGGGGCGTTGACGGGGTTGGCATTCGGGCTGATTGCCACAGCGGTTTTCCCCAATGTATCGGGGTCCGAGACCATCTATGCGCTGGCGGGCATGGGGGCGGTCGCAGCCGCGGTGTTGGGTGCGCCGATCTCGACCACGTTGATTGTGTTTGANCTGACGGGTGATTGGCAGACCGGTCTGGCGGTGATGGTGGCGGTGTCGCTGTCTACAGCGCTGGCCAGCCGGATGGTGGATCGGTCATTCTTTTTGACCTTGCTTGAGCGACGCAATGTCCATCTGGCGGCGGGGCCACAGGCCTATTTGTTGTCGATGTGCCGTGTGGCCAGTGTTATGCGAGCCAAAGGGGTTCAGGGGGGGGCCGATGAGGATGCCTGCTGGGATTTGATCGGGCAGGGCACCTACATTGATGGCAATGCGACATTAGAGCAAGCGATGCCTTTGTTTGACACCAGTGCCCACACCTTCATCCCGGTTGTCACCTTGGGCGGCGAGGGGGATGCGCCGGAATTATGGGGCGCATTGTTCCAAGTGGACGCTTTGCGCAGCTACAACCGTGCCTTGGCGGACCTAACGGCCGAGGAACATTCTTGAGGGGGCACGCTATCTCTCATTGGTCATTCAGGTTACGTTCCCACTACAGACCCATAACCAGCACAGGAGAGACTGATGAGTGAAGAAACCCGTATTGAAATCCGCAAAGACGGCCCTTTGGTTGTGAAGAACCTAAAAACCTTGATCTTGCCGGACGGCAGCCATGCCGAGGAAAAACAAGCGATGTTTTTGTGCCGTTGCGGGATGTCGGCGAACAAACCTTACTGCGATGGTAGCCACAAAAAAGAAGGCTGGACTGACAGCTAGGCGTTACAGCTCCTCTACAGTGACCAAAGCCCGATTAAACGCCAAATAGCCTTTGATCTGCGCAACGTCCTCCAAGGGCATTTCGTATGACCATGCCGCGTTTTCCAATACGGTGCTTTTGGTTTGAATGGAGTAATAGCTGGCATCACCCTTGTGCGGGCAGTGAGACGTTAGTGAAACCGGGTCCAGAAATGCCATCGCGATGTCGGTGCGCGGAAAATAGATGACCGGTTTGTAATCGCCCTCAATCAATTCCAGCGCATCCGTGCTTTCCCCCAAAACTGCTCCGCCAGCCCGGACCACCCACTTGGTGTTGGTTTTGTGGATTTTGATATAATCTGACATGTTTGGTGCCCCTTTGACTGGTGGTGAACAGCGACACTAACACATCCGTTCCGGAAATTGCACGCTACAAAGGCGCACAGGCCGCAACCAACCAGTCTTGCGTGTCGCCTTCGATCAATGGCCCCAGCATCGCAAGCGTTTTGGCGTGGTAGGCATCCAGCCAGTTACGCTCGCCAGCACTGAGCATATCGGTGACGATCAAGCGCCGGTCTATCGGCACATAGGTCAGTGTTTCAAACGCCAGCATCTCGCGCTGGTCAGCGCCAATCAGGGCAGGGGCTTGCTGAACCACAATCAAGTTCTCGATCCGAATGCCAAACGCCCCTTCACGGTAATAACCGGGTTCATTTGACAGGATCATGCCGGTTTCAAGCGTCACGTCAGAGATCTTTGAGATACGTTGCGGTCCCTCATGAACCGACAGATATGAGCCAACCCCGTGTCCGGTGCCATGATTGAAATCCTGCCCCGCCAGCCACAAAGGGTATCGCGCCAAGGGGTCCAGATCGCGCCCCGCCAACCCTTTGGGAAACCGTGCGCGGGATATGGCAATCATGCCCTGTAACACACGGGTAAAGCAGGTTTTCTCCTCAGTTCCAACCGCACCAACCGCCACGGTTCTGGTGATGTCGGTGGTGCCGTCCTGATATTGCCCACCACTATCAACCAGCAGCATTTCACCACTGGAAATAGCCCGACTGCTATCGTTTGTGACACGATAATGAATGATTGCGCCATTCGGACCCGCGCCACAAATGGTCTCGAAACTGATGTCGCGCAGCACATTGCTGGCCGCCCGAAACCCTTCCAGCTTTTGCACCACATCAATCTCGTGCAAAGCCCCTTTAGGGGCTCGGCATCCAACCACGCCAAAAACTGCACCATTGCTACGCCATCGCGTAAATGTGCCGCCCGCGCGCCGGCAATCTCGACGGTGTTCTTGCATGCTTTGGGCAGGATGCAAGGGTCTTTCGTATAGATGATTTCAGTGCCCGCAGCGCGCAGAACATTGCTCACTTCAATTGGTGCGCTGTCCTGATCTACCATCACGGGACCGTCCAGCGCCTGCAATGCAGCGGTGAAATCGTCCCAGCCCTGCACTTGAATGTCGGCGTCAAATGGTAAATCGCTGGCCTTTTCAGGGGCGGTGAACAGGTCAACATGCCCTGTGGCGTGCAGGATCGCAAAAGCTTGCACAACAGGGTTGCGCTCAATGTCACTGCCACGGATGTTCAACAGCCAGCAAATACTGTCTGGCAGGGTGATGACAGCGGATTTCACACCATATTCAGCAATGCCCATAGCGAGTCG
>JGI24724J26744_10002922_pt1 | contig 11198 bp, 10 predicted proteins | sample Cruoilmetagenom7_FD_26744 | JGI IMG/M metagenome (IMG submission 26744)
GATCGGCCAGAATGTTGATCGCCAGATGCGCGCCGGACGAATGGCCGACGATCAGCACCTCGTCCACATCACTAGCCAGCGCCTTTTCAATACGGGCCGTGAACGCCACCAGCCGCTTTTGCAACTCGGGCGGGTTGGCACCGCGATGCCCAGCCGTGAAGGCATAATCATGCATCAGGTAATAGGCATAAAGCCGACCGTCCTGTGCGCGAAACCAGCGCAGTATCAACACGATAATCGGCAATGCGATGATCCAACCGATCCCCGGATAGGTCAGCGCCGAAAGCCATGCGCCCAGTATCCACCCGGTCCCGATCGCTGCAATCGCCTGCAACAGCAACATGGCAACCGGATAAAGCGCTGCAATCACCGGCCCCTTGCGCAACATCATCAAGCGTCGCAAAGCACCGGTGCTCAGGTATATCCACGCGGTCTTGAACATTTGGACATATGTCGCCCCGATGCCCGATTTCATCGAATTTTTCACCAAATCAGACCACACCAACACATCAACCCGCGCCTGCGTTCTGGCCCCGTCGATATCAGCGCGCACCGACCAGCCATAGCCAACCTTGGGCGCGCCAGCAGTCACCACGATCTGATAGCCGGAAATTTCTGCCTGGCGCGCGCTTTCCTTGCGGTAAAGCTCGCGGTAACGACGCGGCGGATTGGGGTCATAACCGGGAATATAAAAAACCCGTCGCCGTTTGACCGTTGTTTTTTGCGCCATTCCCATGCCCGTAACTGATACACCGAACAGGTTAGTGGATCATTGCGCCAGATATAAGCGGATTATCCCAGCACAGCGAGGGCGGGAAATGTTTCCAGTAACCACCATGAAAAATTGGTGAACGCGCCGGTAATAAGGGCCACGCCGACCAGCAACAGCAACAGGCCCATGCCCTTTTCAATGATGCCCATATGGCGCTTTAGCCGGTTCATAAGTTTGACCGAACGTTGCACAAAAACCGCCGCCAGCAGGAACGGAATACCCAGACCGGCCGCGTAAAGCCCCAACAGGAACGTGCCACGCGCCACCGATGCCTCAGACGCTGCAAGTGACAGGATAGCACCCAGTTGCGGGCCGATGCAGGGCGTCCAGCCAAAGGCGAACGCCAACCCCAAAACATAGGCCCCAAAGGCAGATCCGCCTTTGTCGCCAGCATCCAGTCGCGCCTCGCGATCAAGAATGGAAATCCGGAATACGCCCAGAAAATGCAGCCCGAATATGATGACGACACCACCTGAGATACGGGCGAAAAGCTCTTGATTTTTCAGGAAAAAAGCACCGAATGCCGAGGCAGTAAAACCAAGGAAAAGAAACACCGTCGAAAGACCCAGCACAAAGAACAGCGCCGGCAGGATCGTGCGGCGGCGCGCCGGCGCATCGCCGGTCATCTCTTGCATTGAAATGCCGCTCATATAGGCCAGATACGGCGGCACAATCGGCAACACACAGGGGCTGAGGAAAGACAGCAAACCCGCCGTCAGCGCGATAAACATCGCGGGCAGCAGACTGGCATCCATGATTTCAAATCCAAACATGCAACCGACATAGCGCCCCCACCGCCAAAGGTCACGGGCACGACATGTCACATCTTAGTGGACAAGTTGAAACATCCTGCCTAGGCCTGTGCTCGATGAAGTTTGACAATGATCTGGATGCGCTGGGGCTGTTGTGCCCGTTGCCGGTGCTCAAAGCGCGCAAGCGACTGGCCGGGCTAAAGGCGGGTCAGGTGTTGCGGATGCAGGCCGATGACCCGGCCGCCGTCATAGACGTTCCGCATTTTTGTATAGAATCAGGTCATGACTTGATTGCAACACAGAACGCAGCGACCCATCAGATTTATTTCATCCGAAAAAAATAACGCCGGGTTTCCCCGGCGTTACAATTTTGGACTATTTTAGCGAGTGAGTGACCACCAGCCCTTTTTCTTTGGCTTGTCCGGAACCTCCGGAGCAGCCTTGGCAACAGGCGCAGAAACCACCGCCTCAGGCTCGGCAGGTGCTATTTGCTCAGCGACAACCTCGACCTTTTCGGCCTTGGGCTTGGCTTTGGCACGGGTCCGTGGGGCTTTTTTCGGCTTTTCAGCACTCTCCGCACCGGACTCGTCACCTTCGCTGGTCTTTGCCTTAGGCTTGGCGCGCGACGCCCGAGGTTTGCGCTTTGGCTTTTCTTCCACCGCGTCCTTGGCCACTGCAGGCGCGTCTTCCACGGCTGCGGGCTCTGCTGTTGCTGGCGCATCGGTGGTGTCTGCCACCTCTGCGTCAGCTTTGGCTTTTGGTGCCCGGCGGCGGGTGCGCTTGGGCTTTTCTGCCTTTGCAGGTGCCTCTTCAGGGGTGGATGCCTCTTCGGGGGTGGATGCTTCGGCTGCTACCTCGGCGTTTTCAACGGGTGTCTCGGTGTTTGCTTGCTCTGGCTGATCAGCGCTTTGATCCGGCGTGGCAGCACCACCTTCAGATACCTCAGCACCGTCATTTTGCGACGCTTCGGCCCCGTTACCTTCGCCAGCACCGTTAGGGCGGCGACGACGACGACGACGACGGCGCTTTTTGGGTGCCGGAGCATCCTCTGTTGCCTCGACCTCTGGTTCGCTCTCGTCCACCTGTTCGTCAATTTCAGCCATCAAACCGGCATCAACGGACACCACCGGTGCGCTGACCTCGGCCACGATCCTTGTGGCGGTCTTGAATTTTTCGATAGAAAAATCAGGCGAGATCAGGAACGGATCGGCTTCGATGCGCACAGCCATTCCGTAACGCGATTCAATCTGTGCAATATGTTCGCGCTTGTTGTTCATCAGGTAATTAGCAATCGGCACAGGCACCTTCAGCAGCACCTCACGCGAACGCTTGCGCACACCTTCTTCTTCCAATTGGCGCAGAATATTCAGCGCCAGATTGTCGTCAGAGCGGATCAAGCCGGTGCCGTGGCAATGATTACATGGCTGGGTCGTCGCCTCGATCATGCCGGGGCGCAGACGCTGTCGCGACATTTCCATCAGACCGAAACCGGAAATCCGGCCAACCTGAATGCGCGCGCGATCGGTCTTCAGCTTATCCTTGAAACGTTTTTCAACGGCCGAGTTATTGCGCCGCTCTTCCATGTCGATAAAGTCGATCACGATCAGACCGGCAAGGTCGCGCAAACGCAACTGGCGCGCCACTTCTTCGGCGGCCTCAAGGTTGGTTTTGGTCGCGGTATCTTCGATCGAGGCTTCTTTTGTTGCCCGACCAGAGTTCACGTCAATCGCCACCAGCGCCTCGGTCACGCCGATCACGATGTAACCGCCCGACTTTAGCTGGACCGTCGGGTTAAACATGCTGGAAAGATAGCTTTCCACCTGAAAACGCGCAAACAGCGGCAGCGCATCGTTATAAAGTTTCACGTTCTTTGCGTGCGACGGCATGATCATTTTCATGAAGTCTTTGGCAACGCGATAGCCGTTTTCGCCCTCAACAAACACCTCGTCGATGTCCTTGTTGTAAAGATCGCGGATCGAGCGTTTGATCAGGTCGCCTTCTTCGTAAATCTTCGCAGGCGCGATAGATTTCAGCGTCAGGTCGCGGATCTGTTCCCACATGCGTTGCAGGTATTCATAGTCGCGTTTGATCTCGGTTCGGGTGCGTTGCGATCCGGCCGTGCGGATAATCAGACCGGCGCCATCGGGCACTTCGATCTCATTGGCGATTTCTTTCAGCTTTTTACGGTCGGCAGCATTGCTGATCTTGCGGGAAATTCCACCACCGCGTGCGGTGTTGGGCATCAGCACGCAATAGCGGCCAGCCAGCGACAGATAGGTGGTCAGGGCGGCGCCTTTGTTGCCGCGCTCTTCTTTGACGACCTGCACCAGCAGGATTTGCCGGACTTTGATGACTTCTTGAATTTTGTATTTGCGCGGGCGGGGTTTACGCGGCTGGCGGATTTCCTCGGCCACGTCCTCTTCTGCGACCGATTCAATATTGGCGTCTTTTTCCGAGGCATCCCCGGCATCTTCGGGCTCTTTTTTGTCGGCCTCATCGTCCGTGGCACCATCGTCGACAGCACCATCGGGCTGGTTGGCGGCCGTGGCGTCATTCTCGTCCGCTTCATCGGCAACGGCCTGGGTCACAACCGGTTCATCTGCGCCAGCTTCGTCGGCCGCCGGCGTTTCTACCGGTGTTTCATGGACCGTGAATGCGGGCGATGTGCCCTCTTCGACGACATCCGGCTTGTCGGCACTGTCCTGATCCAGATCGACGACATCCATGCCCTGNATTTCAGCGGCCGTGGAAACAACGGCATCATCACTGACGGTGTCTGCNGCTTTGGTCTTATTGCGCGANCGTGANCGCGAGCGCGAGCGTGAACGCGAAGACTTTGANTTGCGTTCTTCTTCCTCTTCGGCCTGCGCTTTGGCATAGGCTTTTTCGTCGGCCAGCAGCGCTTCGCGATCGGCGACAGGTATCTGGTAATAATCCGGGTGGATTTCCGAAAAGGCCAAAAAACCGTGCCGGTTGCCGCCATAGTCGACAAATGCCGCCTGCAGCGATGGTTCAACGCGGGTAATTTTCGCCAGATAGATATTGCCAGCTAGCTGGCGTTTATTTTCCGATTCAAAGTCAAATTCCTCGACCTTGTTTCCGTCAACCACCACAACGCGGGTCTCTTCCGCGTGGGAGGCGTCGATAAGCATTTTCTTAGCCATTTTATCTCTTTTTGCACCACGTCGCAGGGGGCAGCATCCGGTGGATTCTGCACGGCAAGGGGGTGTCTTGTTTGGGCGAGATTTGGCGCGCGAACAGGCATCAGGTCGGCACAATTGGCCCCCGATCGTTCTTGATTTTTCACTGCGCGCCTCATCGCGGTTTTCTCCGGGGCGGTATTCCGCCCCCATTCATGGCCCAATCAGCTTATTGTGCTGGGGGCAAACTGTTGGCCTTGCGGCCTTCTCGGTCTGCAATGAAAATTCCCGGCGTCTTGCCTGAGAAGCTCCAAAAACAGCGAAACTCTTCCGGGGTGGTGACAAATCGCTCACTTAGCCCGTGGGTTCAACATAGGTGGAATGGGGGGCACATTACAATCCTCAAAATTCGAAATACCGCCTGAAACGCGATTCCAACCTGCGTTTTGCTCGCTCTGCGGGCATTCCCGGCCCCTCCTTGCACCGGCAACGCGAATGCCACCAGCCCCGCTCGCCACCTTGCAGACCTATGCCTGCACCAGCGCCAGACAACCGATCAGGTAACAGGCTGCCGAGCCAACCGATGCTAAGGTGCGCAGATGGTTCCACCGTGTCCAATTGCGCAAATATTCCGCCCAATAGGTCTGGGTATCGGGGGCNCTGTAATCCAATGCGTCCAGCTTTTTGTTCATCGGCACATTGCAGACCACGGTCACACCAAACACGCCGATCACATAGCTTAAACCACCCAAGACCAACCAAAAGGCGGCCCATCCTGACAGTTGGAAACAAGCATAAATCGCAACGGCCAGTGAAACCGGGGCCATGCCCAACAAAAGCACCAGAAAAAGCGAGCCGTAAACCCGGCGATTAATGATCTGCATGGCCTCAACCCCGACGGCAGGCCGAGCGACCGCCAAAGATGTCATCACAAAGTCTGAAAACGAAAGAAACACCCCGCCAACAACCCCGCTCAACAAGGCCGCCGCACCAAAAAGATAAAGCAATAATTCCAAAGACATCCGATTTTTCCTTTGTATCTGGGGTCAGGCGCAACCTAAGCCGCCGCGCGCGCGCCCATGGTTTCGGCCTTGCCAATCCAGCCCTCTATTTTCTTTTGACTGGCCATTTTCACTGATCCGAACTGAATGATCTTGCGCGCCTTAATGCCGCAAAAACCCAGAACCTGGTTTTTCAACACCCGTCTGGCGGGTTGCCGGTAAATGAGGGTGTCGATCAGCGGCGGCGTGTCGGATGTGATAACACCATCCGCAGTCTTGCCCGCCAGCAGCTTGTCCCAACCCATCCCCTTTTGTCGGTATTTATATCCAAATCCGGGGGTCAGCGCCCGATCCAGAACCGCCTTNGCGCGGGCTGGCATCGCACCCCACCAATAAGGGTGGATGAACAACACATGATCCGCCCAGGCAATATTTTCCTGCCACGCAACCAGATCATGATCCAGCGGTGCGGACCCGTCACCATATCCGTCAACACTCAGATCAAAGGACATATCGCTCAGGTCCATACGCCGGACCTGCGCGCCGTTTCGCTCGGCACCACGCTGGTAGGCATCGCCAATTGCCTTGCACAACGTGTTGGGTTTCGGGTGCCCGACCCAGATGAAAATTTTTCGACTCATTGTTGGCTCCTATTCACTTGACACCGTGTCAATTGACAGGGCGACAACTACGTGCGACTTTACATCATGTCAAGCCCNNTTCCANATACCCGCAATCGCATTCTGAAGGCAGCCCTTGAGCTGCTCGAGAATGGTCCNCGCCAACAAACCCGTATGTCCGATATCGCCAAACGTGCCGGTGTCAGTCGTCAGGCGGTCTATCTGCATTTTGCGAACCGGGCAGATTTGCTGATCGCAGCAACATGTTACCTTGATGAAATCACAGAGGTTGATGCACGCCTTGCCCAAAGCCGCGCGGCCAAAACGGGCCCGGAACGANTGGATGCATTTATCGAGGCCTGGGGCGCGCATATTCCGCAAATCTATGGGGTAGCGCAGGCCCTGCTGGCGATGAGGGGCACCGACGAAGCGGCAGACCTTGCGTGGGACAACAGGATGCAGGCCGTGCGCCATGGTTGCGCGGCTGCGGTGGCAGCGCTGGAACGCGACCACCTTCTGGTTGCCGATCACACCAGCCAGCAAGCAACCGACATCCTGTGGACACTGCTATCGGTGCGCAACTGGGAACATCTGACGCGCGACTGCGGATGGTCGCAGGCGGATTACATCGAAAAGATCAAATTGCTCGCACGCCGGGCGCTACTGTCTGCCTCGCCAAACGATTAACGGCCGCACCGGGCCGTTATCCAAGATAATCGGACCGCTGCAGACCATATTTGGCCATTTTTTCGTTCAGCGTGCGGCGTGGCAGGCTAAGTTCCTCCATCACGGCAACGATGCTGCCCTTGTGACGGCGCATGGTGTTGTCCACCAGCATGCGTTCAAACGCTTCAACGTATTCTTTCAGGGGCTTGCCCTCGGTGGTCATCGAGGCCTCGCTCACCTCATCTTCGGCCATCAACAACGAGGCAATCGAGCCCGTGCCACGCCGGTTCTGCAACACTGCCCGTTCAGAAACATTGATAAGCTGGCGAATATTGCCCGGCCATGGGGCCTGCAACAACTGCGCCGCTTCCTGCGCTGAAACCTGCGGTGCATCACAGCCATATTCTTCGGCAAATTGCTCGCCTAACCGGGTGAACAGCATCAAAATATCCTCGCCGCGCTGACGCAACGGCGGCAGGGTGATTTTCATCGCCGCCAGACGGTAAAACAGATCGGGGCGCAGCACATCCTCGCAGGTTTTGCCGCGTTCCTGAAGATTGGAAATCGCGATCACGCGGGTTTCAGCCGGGGTGCCCTGATCGTTGATCCATGTAAGCAGACGGGCTTGCAGGGTTTGCGGCAGAGCTTCGATGTTTTCCAGCACCATTGTGCCACCGCGGGCTTCTTCGGTCAGCGGCTGGGTGCCGCCATCATTGGGGCCGAAAATTCGTTTGGCCAGCCCTTCCTCGTCATAAGCCGCACAAGAAATGCAGACAAACTTTTTGCCAGCCTTGGCGCCAACCGCGTGCAGCGCATGGGCGACCAGCGTTTTGCCGGTGCCGGTTTCACCGTCAATCAGAACGTGGCCATCGGCCTGCCCCAGATCCAGAATATCCTCGCGCAGCCGTTCCATCACCGGCGACGTGCCGACCAGCTTTTTCATGATCGTAGTGCCGTCAGAAAGCTCGCGACGCAGCGCCCGGCTATCCAGCGTCTGCCGCCGGCTGGTGGTTGCGCGCTTGACCAGTTCGGTCATGCGATCCGGGTTGAACGGCTTTTCCAGAAAATCGAATGCGCCGACGCGCATCGCCTCGACCGCCATTGGAACATCGCCGTGGCCGGTAATCATCACCACCGGCAGCGCGCTGTCCACGCTCATCAGTTTCTTCAGGAACTGCATACCGTCCATGCCGGGCATCTTGATATCGGACACCACAACCCCCGGATAATCCGCCCCTACCGATTGCAACGCATCTTCGGCGCTGGCGAATGTCTCGGTTTCAAAACCCGAAAGGGCCAGCCACTGGCTGATCGACTGGCGCATGTCTTTTTCGTCATCAACGATCGCAATTTTCATTCGTTTAGTGTCCGTTCATTATTCTGCCGCTTCGGCTTCATTCCCTAATATAGGCAATTGCATCTCAAATACTGCCCCCCCGCCACGGGCATTTCGCGCCGTTAGCCGACCACCCAGATCGTTCACAATTCCCGACGATATCGCCAGCCCCAGCCCGACGCCTTCGCCCGGCACTTTGGTGGTGTAAAACGGCTCAAACAGGCTGTCCAAATCGGCAATTCCATAGCCGTTGTCACGCACCGAAAGCGTCGAGGTTTCGCCCGCGGCTATAAGAATTTCGATCTTGGGATCAGCCGANGANTTGACCGCGTCCATCGCATTGCGCAGCAAGTTGATGATCACCTGCTCCAGTCGAACCCGATCCGCCATGACCATCACGGGGCTGCGCGGAACCGACCGGGTAATTTGCGTTTCTTGCAAGTTTAACTGGGGTTCCATGATCGAAAGCGCCGAAGACAGCGCGTCGCGCAGATCAATTGGCTCAAACGCATCGCCGCCTTTGCGGGCGTAACTTTTCAACTGGCGGGTGATCGAGGTCATCCGCTCGATCAGGTCATCAACGCGCTGAAAGGATGACAGGGCTTCTTCGGGCCGTTTCCGCTGTAACAACAATCTGGCCCCGGCAAGGTAGGTTTTCATCGCCGCCAACGGCTGGTTCAGTTCGTGGCTGACGGCGGCCGACATTTCCCCCAAAGCGGCAAGTTTTGACGACTGGGCAAGGGTTTGCTCGGCGACCTCAAGGTTGCGTTCAGCCCGTTCACGCTCGGCAATTTCCCGCTGCAACGCCTCATTCAACTGGCGAAGATCCGCCGATTCTTTTTGCAACGCAAAGCTGCGCGCCCGTGCCTTGCGACTCGCAAAATAAAAGGCAACCGCCAGCAGCAGCGCGAAGGCCATAATTTCTAGCGCCAAAACCCCGTTGACGCGCTCGCGCACCGACGCATAGGGCGTAAATGTCGTCATCCGCCAGCCACGAAAATTGGTCCGGCTGTCCTGACGCAACACCGCTTCGCCCTGCAGGTAGGCATCGACCGGAACCGTCGTCCAGTCGGCGCTGGCCTGCAACGCACGCTCGATCGCCGAGGGCACGGTTTGCGCCTGCAACGCCTCGGTCTCATTCACCCCGCGCCAACGCGGTTCGGTGGACAAGATTATCAGCCCCTCACTGTCGGTTACAAAAACGGCATCCGAAATTCCCGACCAGCTTTGTTCAAATTTGCGCAGATCCGCCTCGACCACGATCACGCCAACGATTTCGCCATCGGCCTTTATCTTGCGGCTATAGTTGAAAACAAATGCCCCGCTATCAGAGCGAAACGTAGTAAAAACCGTGTCGTTTGAGCGCAAAGCCTCGACGAAATAGGGATCAGTTCGATGGTTGACCCCAATTTTGCTGCGATCCGTCGCCGCCACGACACGCCCGGTTTCCTCAAGCAGCATCATCGATGCCGAACCGATTTCCTTGGTATAAGAAATCAGGCTTTGGCTGGCCTGAGAATAATCATCCGTCCTGAGCGCGGTGATCAGACTTGGATCGCGCGACTGCAAAAGTGGAACAACGGAATTTCGCTGAAGCTCGGATATCAGGTTGCCAGAATAAAGAGCGTGACGCAGCTTGGCCTGATTGCGCGTCGTTTCAGTGAACCGCGCGGTCAGCAACTGGTTTGTCGCCAGCACGAAAAAGACACCTAGGGCGGTAATCGCAAGCACAGTAATCCGGCCGCGCCAGGACATCGAAAGCCGCGGCCATTTTTCCGGTGATTTTTCTACGATTGCCATTGGTGCAGCCTACGCCCCTGCGCCTTTTGGCTCAAGCACCCAGTCAGGCGTTTTCCAGAACGCTCGCCAATCCGGCAAACAAAGCCGCCCCATCGGTTCCACCATGGGCTGGCCTCGACGGCCCGTTCAGGGTGGGGCATCAGGCCCAGAACCCGCTTATTCGCGCTGAGCACACCAGCAATATCGCTGGCCGATCCATTTGGGTTTTCCAGATAGCGAAACGCAACCCTGCCGTCGCCATCGAGCCGGGCGATAAGATCATCGTCGGCGGTATAATTGCCATCGTGATGGGCAACCGGCATCTGGATTTCCTGCCCCATTTTGTAATTCTGCAAAAAGGCACCCTGCGTCGTCTCAACCCGCAACCTGATCGTCTTACAGACAAACTTGATGCCGGAATTGCGCATCAGTGTTCCCGGCAAAAGGCCGGTTTCGCACAGCACCTGAAACCCGTTGCAAATACCGATCACATAGCCACCACGTTTGGCGTGTTCAACGACCGCGCTACAGATTGGGGATCGCGCCGCGATAGCCCCGCAGCGCAGATAATCGCCAAAGGAAAATCCGCCCGGAATACCGATCACATCCAGATTATCGGGCAGCGACACATCCTTGTGCCAGACCATTGAAACATCCGCGCCAGCCTGAGCAAACGCAACCGCAAGGTCGCGATCGCAGTTGGAGCCGGGAAAGACGATCACGCCCGCGCGCATCAGAGGATTTCCACTCGGTAGCTCTCGATCACAGTATTGGCCAACAGCTTTTCGCACATGTCGGTGACACTGACCTTTGCCTTGTCGCGGCTGGTTTCGCTCAGATCCAGCTCAATCACTTTGCCCTGACGCACACCGTCAACGCCATCAAAGCCAAGTGCGCCGAGCGCGTGGCGCACCGCTTCGCCCTGCGGGTCCAAAACCCCGTTTTTCAGCATCACATGAACGCGCGCCTTCATAATCTTTTCCCTGTATTTCGATCTGACCGCAGCCGGGTCATCAGTTTATCAGCGTTGGCGTATGGGCATGCGTCACACTGGACGGCAATACGCCCAGCCGCCGCGCAACTTCGGTATAGGCATCCGCCAGATCGCCCAGATCGCGGCGAAACACGTCTT